>ERZ791736.528-NODE-528-length-10763-cov-5.441446_pt1 | contig 10763 bp, 8 predicted proteins | sample MGYA00509940_ERZ791736 | MGnify/ENA primary metagenome ERZ791736 (study PRJEB30046, sample SAMN00792014) | human gut metagenome | study: EMG produced TPA metagenomics assembly of the A metagenome-wide association study of gut microbiota in type 2... | reverse complement strand
AATATATAAGGCATATAATGGATTTAATGATGAATATGATGGAGAAAGATATAAAGCAGTAACTGACGATATGTATTTAAAAAAGACAAGCGGATATATAGAAAAGTAGGTGTGATATGAGGAATAAAAAGATAATTTATGCTATATTAGGAATAGTTATATTGATATCTATAGTGGTTATTATTGCTATAATAAGTAATAAACCAATGTTAATAGATCATACACCTAATGGGACATCATCTATCGTAGAAGAATTAAAGAAGAAGTACCCAGATAAAAAGTATTTAAAATTAACTGGTGGAGAAATATTAAACGAAGATACATGTTTTAACAAATACTCTTTCATAAATAATAATTTTATATATATTTTTAATCCGGAAAAATTAGATAGTGGAGAATTTACTTATAAAAAAGTATATGATATAGATAAAAATATCAAAGTTATGAATATTACACCTGATGCTGGACCTGATATAAAGTTTTATGATTATAATGATATTATATATACATTAAATGATAATAATACAGATAATAAAATAAATGATAGTTATGATATGTATTTAAAAGCTAATTATAGTTTAAGTGATTATCTAAAATGGGAATATTCAACAGAATTTCTTGGTAAAAAAATAGATTATGATTTCATGTCTAATTATGTTTATGTAAAAGATAATATATTATATAGTAAGAACTATGGTAATGAAAAATATCCTGCTCTTGAAAAAGTAAGTGGTAATTATGAGGAAGAAAAAGTAATTAGAATATATAATGAAAGAATTCTTAAAACTGATAAAGGGTTTTATGAGTTAATGAGTTTCTTTGATAAAAACTTAAATAAAAGAATTGTAACAACCGTTAAAATTAATATGTTAACTAAATACTATGATGAAGTATTAACATTTACTTATAAATATGTAATATTAAAGGATTTAACTCTTATACCTATAAATGATATTATGGAAAATAGAGTAAGAGATTATCAATATGATTATTTCTTAAGTGGATTTAATAATATGAATGAAGTTAGATATGAAGAATAATGAAAGAAAGGCAACATAGAGAAAAATACATAATAATTATATTTATTTAAAAATAAGAAAATTAGGAGGAGAAAGAATATGAAAAATAATAAGAAAAAATTATTTGTTACTACTATGTTAATGTTTTTATTTACCTTTTGTATTGCACCGTTAATAACATTTGCAGAGGATTTAGATTTGAGTACAGCAAATATAGATATTGAGGGTGTAAAATTTAATTATAATCCTGGTGATAAGCCTGAAGCAAAAGCTTATAAATGTGATCCTTGGGATGAACTTTATGATATAGAGTATGAATACTGGGAAGAGATGGAAACTGATGTTAGTGGAGAATATATTCCAGTTAAGTTTTGGTATTCTGATGAAGCAAAAAATAATGAGTTATCACAAGATAAAAAAATAACTACTTTTGAAGAAGGAAAAACTTATATGTATAGTATTTCTCTTAAAGCAAAAGATGAGAATAAATTTGGAAGTAATATTTCAGTAAGAGTAAATAATACAGAAATAAATAGTGCAAATGTGAAAAGTTTTGAAACAACACTTTTTGTAACTGCTGTGAAAACAATAAAGCCAACAAAACCAGTTCAATTAAAACATATCGACATCATAGAATTAAATAATGCAACAATCAGTTTTAATGTAAATGATAAACCAGTATTTACTGGAAAAACACCTGATGATTCATCATATGTATATCAGTTTGAAGGTTGGGAAGCTAAAGATGGTGCAGGTATAACTTCAGCTGAATTCTTCAATAAAGGTTATAAAAATCTTATCTCTATTTTTGAAAGTAAAAAAGATTATCAATATATTTTATATTTTAAAGCTAAAGAAGGATATGCTTTTACAAGATATACTAAATTAAAAATAAATGGTAAATATTATAATTATAGAGTGTCTGATTGGGAAACTGAAACAAATATTGATGAATTTTCAACAACATGGAGAATGTATCCAGAGCTAACAATGACACCTATATCTTCTGAACAGTCTGAACAAAATACTATAAAGGAAATTAAAAGTACAGGAGTAATAAATGGTAGTATTACATTTGAAAAAGAAGTAAGCAAAAATTATACTTTGGATATTAAGAAAGTAGAAGTTAATAAAGAACTTACTGATAAAAATGTTAAATATTTAGTAGATATTAATATATTAGAAAATGGACAAAAAGTTGAAATTATTGATACTAAAATGAAAATAAGAATTGCTTTACCAGAAGATTTAAAAGGTTATAAAAAATATGAAGTAGTTTATATTAAAGATAACCAAATCCAAGAAAATATACCTGCTACTATAGAAGATGGATACATAGTATTTGAAGCAACTCATTTAAGTGAATATGGAATAATTTCAACAGAAAAGATAAGTAATATAGAAAATCCTAAAACTGGTGATAATGTAGGATTTTATATTGTAACATCTGTTCTTTCAATAATTGGAATAGCTGGGTCTGGATTATATGGTTATAAAAGAAAGCAAAAAAATTAAACAGTGAGTTAGAGTTTTCTCTAACTCCTTTTTAATAAAAAAATAATGATAATATGAAGAAACGAAAATTAAAATTAAGAAGAAACAAATAATCATTATTTTATGTGTTCTTCTAGTTATATTATTAGTAATAATATTAACAACTACGAACAATGTAAAAGTTGGAAGTAACAAAAATGGTAAAGCTCTTTACATTAATAGAATTGTTAATGTAACAAATTATAAAGATAAAAATAAAGCTGTTGTTAAGTTTGAAAATTATAAAGAACTTATAGCCTAATGTTTCATATACTAAAATAGGTGATAAATATGGCTTTAAAAGGTGTTGTTGTAGATGCTGGGCATGGTGGTAGTGATCCAGGTGCAAGCGGAAATGGAATTATTGAAAAAGATTTGACTCTACTTATAAGTAAGTATATGTATGATAGGCTAAGAGAGTTAGGTATTCCTACTTATATAACTAGAACTACTGATGAGACAATTGATTCAACAGAGAGAACAAATAGAATTAAGAATGCTTTTGGTACTTCTAAAGATGTTATAGTAATAAGTAATCACATTAATGCAGGTGGTGGAGATGGTGTAGAAGTAATATATGCACTTAGAAATAATTCTACTTTTTCAAATAAAATCTTAGAAGAATTAGAGGCTTCTGGTCAAAACATAAGAAAAAACTATCAACAAAGGCTTCCGTCAAATCCTATAAAAGATTATTATTTTATACATAGAAATACTCCAGATACAGAAGCAGTTATTGTTGAATATGGATTTTTAGACTCAAAAGGTGATGATGTAGAGCAACTAAAAAATAATTATAAAGATTATGCAGAAGCTGTAGTAAGAGCAATTACTGAATATAAAGGTTTACCTTATGTTGCACCTACTGAAAGTGATTTTTATACAGTACAAAAAGGTGATTCTTTATGGAAAATTGCAACAAAATTTGGTATAACTGTTGATGAACTAAAAGAACTTAATAACTTAAAAAATAATACTATAACAGTTGGACAAAATTTAAAAGTTAAATTAACTGAAGAGAAACCAATTGAGGACTACTTATTGTACACCGTTAAAAGTGGAGACTCTTTATGGAAAATTGCAAGTATATATGATACAACTGTAGATACATTAATGAGTATTAATAATTTAAAAGGTACTAAATTAACAATTAATCAACAACTACTTGTTCCTAAGAAAAAAGATATTGATATAGATATTAATAAAAATGATAAAGGAATATACTATACTGTTAAAAGTGGTGATACATTATATAAAATTGCATCTTCTTATAATGTTGGTGTGGATAAAATAAAAAGTGCTAATAAACTAAATAGTAACATTTTACAAATAGGACAAGTACTTTTAATTCCGGTTGAAACAACTGATGTAACAAAAACTACTCCATCTACTTCGAATGGTATTAGTTATGTAGTAGTTAAAGGAGATAATTTATACAACATTGCAAATAAGTATAAAGTTAGTGTAAGTGATATAAAATCATTAAATAATTTAAAATCAAATACTTTACAAATTGGTCAGATATTAAAGATACCTGGTACAGAATCATATGCTAATTATACAGTTAAAAAAGGTGACTCTTTATGGAAAATTGCAAATAAATATGGTGTTACAGTAAATGAATTAAAACAAGTTAATAATTTATCAGGTACTACTTTACAAATAGGAGATGTTTTATTAATACCTACAAAGTAAGTAATATAAATTAAAGAATTGTTGACTAAAATTATGGTTAATGGTTCTTTTTTAATGGTCTTTTTATTTATTATTTATTTTGGTGAATAAGTAGTGTGTAGTAATGAATTTATTCGTTGTTTATTTAAATAATTATTATAAAGCTTATTAACTTCTGTATTTTCAAAACATGTTTTAATTTTTGAATTTTCATCTATTTTATTTAATACTTCAATTCTTTTGGCTCTTACTTCTTCTAATTTATTGATATTAGGAAGTGGGTTACCTGCACCACCTATACATCCAGATGGGCATGCCATTACTTCTATAAAGTCAAAGTGTTCTTTGTTGTCTTTTATTTCTTTTAATACTTTTTCTATGTTTGTTAAACCAAATATAACTGCAATGTTTAAATCTTGATTTGCAATTTTAATGTTCATTTTTTTAATACTTTCGGTACTTCTAATGTTAGTAAATGTTAAGTTATTAACATTTTTATTTGATAATTTATAGTTAAGAGCACGTAAAGTTGAAATCATTACTCCACCAGTACTACCAAATATAACTCCACTTGAGGAAGTTTTTCCCATTAGGCTATCAAAATTACTATCTTTTAAAGTTTTAAAATCTATATTGTTTTCTCTTATCATCATTGCTAATTCAGTGGTTGTTAACATATAGTCTACATTTTTCAAATTATCGTTAGTTAATTCTTTACGGTTTGATTCATATTTTTTTGCTGTACATGGAACTATTCCAACAGTTATTATTTTTTCTTTAGGAATATTTTTAATTTCGCTAAAGTAAGATTTTACTAGTGCACCCATTATGCTATTTGGACTTTTTGTTGATGATAAGTTCTTTATTAATTCAGGATGTTTCATTTCTACATATTTTACCCATGCTGGACAGCAACTTGTAAACATTGGTAAATTTTTCTTTGTTTTTAATCTGTTCATTAGTTCTTTAGATTCTTCCATTATGGTAACATCTGATGCAAAGGCTGTATCTAAAATATAGTTAAATCCAATATTTTTTAATGCTGTAACCATTTTTCCTTCAGTGTTTTGTCCAGCATCCATGTTAAAACATTCACCTAAACTTGTTCTTACTGCAGGAGCGGTAAATGCAACTAACACGTTTTCTTTTTTGTTTATGATATTCATTACTTTTCTGTAGTTATATACTGGACATAAGGCACCAGTTGGACACATGGTTAAGCAGTTACCACAGTTAACGCATTCGTGTATGTTTTTATCTAAATTAAGCCCAGTTACTTTGTTACATGTTTTTGTACATATTCCACAATTTATACATTTTTCAATAATTCTATTTATACTAGGGTTTTTACTACTTATAAATACTTTCTTATTAGTACTTTCTAATTCTATATAGTTTTTGAAGTGACTTTTGTCTACCCCACATTTAGGACAAAAATATACTGGGTTAGAGTATTCACTCTCTTCTACTATTGTATGACATAAATTACATATGTATTTCATATTACCACCTAGTATAATTTTATCATAAAGAGTAGTTAATTATCAATGTAGTTCTTTACAAATTCCTTTATTTGGTTCGTAAAAGCAATGATTTTTATATCTTCCAGCATAGTTTTGGTTAAACCAAGTATTTTTACATTTTTCGTTTGTTTTAGGTGCATAAAAGTATAGTGCATTAGTAGCAGGATGGTAGTATTCACCTTTTAATACACGGCGGGCTAAATCTTTTTCTCTTGTTGTACTAGAACTTTGAAAAAGACTTGATTTAGTTCCACTAAATTGATTTTTTTGATAAATAACATCTGTTATAGTTCTTGTATCTTTAAAGTCTAAACAGTTGGCAATAGCACGATTTACGACAACGTTACCGACCATTAGCATTCCTAGGTCTCCTTCTGCAAGAGCTTCGGCACGCATGATTCTTGCACATAAATCAAGTTCTTTTTTTGAATAATTTATTAACATATATATTTCACCACAAATATTTTATTCTTAAAAACAATATTTATGTAATGTAATAATTGATTTGTTAATAAATAGTAGAATAGTTTGACAAACTAAAGAACGTATTATATAATTATAATAGATAGGTGAATGGTATGGGATATAAAGATGATTTAATTAAGGCAAGGGATATAACAGCTAGTAATTATCGTCAGGGTAAAATGAGCCCTTATGATGATCCTTTTAATGATACTTATTATGATCAAGAAGGATGGAATAAAGAGTTAAGTGAAGCTGCATCAAAAGATGATAAGATTAAATATGAAGAATATTTAAAAAGACAAAGAGAAGAAAGAGAAGCTTTATTAAAAGATATGACTCCACAAGGAAGAAAAGAATTTCTTGAAAATGAAAAGCGTATACATGAAAGAGAAGATTATTATCGTGGTATGAGAACAGAACAAAGAGTTGATGCACTTGAGCGTGAATATGAAAATATGGATATTAATGAAAAAATTGAAGCAAGAAAAAAGGCAGAATATGAAAGATCTTTAAATAGACAGGAAACTATTAAGAAGGCAAGACAAAGGTATAAACAATTATCTAGTTTTCAAAGAGTTGTTACTGATGTATTCGGTAAAAATCCTGATAAGATTAATATAGACCATATGAGTGTAGAAAGTATTGATAATTTGTATGGAGGAAGAAACAAATAATGGAAGATGCAAGTACTCTTTTTACTGAATATATGGATGCATTTAAAGAACTAGATATTTCTGAAAAAAGAATTGAGATAATTAATTCTATAAAAGAAGTTAGTGCTTTACTGGTTAAATTAGCTGATGATGATGGAATAAGTTTGAAATGTTTAAATAGTAAAGAAATACTTAATTTTAAAAATGGTAGAGAGACTGAAGAAGAGTTTTTAGAGGCTTTGCTTGTTTATATCGAGAATTTTAAAGAAATGTTAGGACAATACTTGTTAAATAAGATATAGAGAAATGTTAGAATTTCTCTTTTTTGATAAAAAAGTCTTTTTTTTTAAATAAAAGTGTGGTACAATTATAGGCATGTAGGGGCATCATATAGTGGTAGTATGTCAGTCTCCAAAACTGATCGCGAGGGTTCGAGTCCTTCTGCCCCTGCCATATAAATTGATGATTAAGAGGAGTAATATATTTTAGTTTAAAGAGAGTTAGTGTATGGTGTAAACTAATAATGAAGGTATATGAAGGTAGCTTATGAGTGTTTATTTGAAATAAAAGTAGAATAAAACGTGTTGTGCGCGTTAAGCATATAAGATAAAATTAAGGTGGTACCGCGAGTTATAATCGCCCTTTGGTAGCCACTTTTATTTTGGAGGTAAATTATGTTGGAAAAGAAATATGACCATAAGATGGTTGAAGAAGGAAAATATGAGAATTGGTTAAATCATAAGTATTTTGAAAGTGGAGATATGAGTAAAAAACCTTATGCAATTGTTATTCCACCACCTAATGTTACGGGGAAACTTCATTTAGGTCATGCTTGGGATACTACATTACAAGATATTATTATAAGGTTTAAGAGAATGCAAGGGTATGATGCACTTTGGGTTCCTGGGATGGATCATGCTGGTATTGCTACTCAAGCAAAGGTTGATGCTAAATTAAAAGATATGGGAATTAATCCAAGAAGTTTAGAGAGGACTGAATGGTTAAAGTATGCTTGGGACTGGAAGAATGAGTATGCAGAAAATATTCATAAGCAGTGGGCTAAAATGGGCTTAAGTCTAGACTATACGAAGGAAAGATTTACACTTGATAGTGGATTAAGTGATGCTGTTAAATACGTTTTTGTAACTCTTTATAATGAAGGTTTGATTTATAGAGGAGAAAGAATTATAAATTGGGACCCACAGGCAATGACTGCTTTATCTAATGAAGAAGTTATTTATAAGGATGTTCCTGGGGCATTTTATCATATCAAGTATTTTATTGAAGGGACAAATGATTATTTGGAGGTTGCGACTACTAGACCTGAGACACTCTTCGGTGACACTGCTGTTGCTGTTAATCCTAATGATGAAAGATACAAGGATTTAATAGGAAAAAATGTAGTACTTCCTATAGTTAATAAACTTATTCCAATAATAGGAGATGAGCATGCTGACCCTGAGTTTGGGACAGGTATTGTTAAAATTACACCAGCACATGACCCTAATGACTTTGAAGTAGGTAATAGACATAATTTAGAGAGAATTATTGTAATTAATCCAGATGGTACAATGAATGAGAATGCTCTTGTTTATAATGGACTTGATAGATTTATTTGTAGAAAGAAACTAGTAGGAGACTTAAAAAAAGAAGACTTACTAATTAGCGTAGAAGAGATTACTCACTCAGTTGGGCATTCTGAAAGAACTGGTGTCATGGTTGAACCATATTTATCTAAGCAATGGTTTGTTAAAATGAGACCACTAGCTGATAGGGTACTTGAAAATCAAAAGGATAAAGATAGTAAAGTTAATTTTGTTCCTGAAAGATTTGAAAAAATTATGAATCACTGGATGGAGATTACTTATGATTGGTGTATTTCTAGACAACTTTGGTGGGGACATAGAATTCCTGCTTGGTATAAAGGGGATGAGGTTTACGTTGGAATGGAAGCGCCTACTGAAGATGGTTGGATACAAGATGAAGACGTACTTGATACATGGTTTAGTAGTGCACTTTGGCCATTTAGTACTTTAGGTTGGCCTGAAGAAACAGACTTGCTTAAGAGATATTACCCTAATAATGTGTTAGTAACAGGATATGATATTATACCTTTCTGGGTAAATAGAATGACTTTCCAAGGACTTCATTTTACAGGCAAAAGACCTTTTAAAGATTGTTTGATTCATGGACTTATTCGTGATAAAGAAGGAAGAAAAATGAGTAAAAGCTTGGGTAACGGGGTAGACCCAATGGATGTAATTGATGAGTATGGATGTGATGCGTTAAGGTATTTCTTATCAACAAGTAGTGCTCTAGGACAGGATTTAAGGTATGATGAAGAAAAGGTTAAGTCAACTTGGAACTTTATAAATAAGTTATGGAATGCTAGTAGGTTCTGTCTAATGAATATTGAAGGCTTAAAGGGTTATGATTTTAGTGATTTAGATGTTCAAGATAAATGGATTCTAAGTAAATTAAATAAGGTAATTAATAAGGTTACTAAGAATATGGAAAGTTATGAATTTAATAATGCTGGTGGGGAATTGTACAACTTTATATGGAGTGATTTTTGTGACTCTTATATAGAGATGAGTAAGTTTAGTTTAGATAGTGTTAGTACAAAGAGTACTTTGTGTTATGTTATTAGTGCAATTTTAAAAATGCTTCATCCATTTATGCCTTATGTAACTGATGAAATTTATAGCATGTTACCTATTAGGGATGCTGAAAATATTATGGTTAGTAGTTATCCTTTAGTAAATGAAGAATTTAACTTTGATAATGAAGAAAAGGAAACTGAAGAAATTATAGGTTTTATTGCTGCATTTAGAAATGTTAAACAGGAAAATGCTATAAGTAAAGATGCTAAAGTAATGGTTAATTTTGATAATTCTTTAATAAATAAAATGTTAAAATTAGATGGTAATTTGGTTAATGATAAACTTAGTATTAAAGAGTATAAAGTTAGTTATGGTAAGTTAGAAGCATTAATTTATTACGAAAAAGAAGTAACAGAAGAAGATATTTTGGCTAAAGAAAAACAAATTGAAAGTTTGAAGGCTTCAATTTTAAAGAGAGAGAATCTTTTAAGTAATGTAGGTTTTGTTAGTAAGGCACCAGAACAATTAGTAAATGACGAGAAGAGAAAGCTTGAAGAGGAGAAAAAGTTACTTAGTACTTTAGAATAGGAAAAGTCTACCTAGTGGTGGACTTTTTACTTTTTATTAATTTTTTAATATATTTTAAGTGCTTAGTAAAAGTATCTATTATAAAAATATCCTTTTTTTAATTAGTTAATTAATTCAATGTCAACTTTTTGTTATGTAGATATTTAGATTGGTTGATTAAAAATATGGTATGTAGTAAAATTATGGTATAAGTGTTTATGGGAGAGAAGATTTATGTATACAATTGTTGATTATTTAAAATATTATAAAGATAGTAACTTTGATGAAGTAGGTTTTAATGTAATGGATAATTTACTTTTTAGTATTTTAGTATATTTACCTATCGAGAGTTTTGATAAAGTTAAAAGTTTTGATGAATTTTGTAATTATTCTATGCAGTACAAAGGTATTAAAACTAATAGTAGTTTAGCACATATTGCATTTGATTTACTTAAAGAAATAAATGAAAGTAAGAGGTATAAAAGTATTACTGTATCTAATTTTGTGAATTATAGGGATAATAATACTCAGTTTGGTGCTTCTAAATTTAAAATAGGAGATAAAACTATAATTGCTTACAAGGGAACTGATCATTCTAGTATAGGGTGGTATGAAAACTTTAGATTACTTTATTTGTTTCCAACTTATACACAGAGTGTTGCTTATGATTATTTAAAGAAAAATATTTTAAAGAGTGATAAGAATATTTATCTTTGTGGACATAGT
>ERZ791736.523-NODE-523-length-10852-cov-4.636844_pt1 | contig 10852 bp, 8 predicted proteins | sample MGYA00509940_ERZ791736 | MGnify/ENA primary metagenome ERZ791736 (study PRJEB30046, sample SAMN00792014) | human gut metagenome | study: EMG produced TPA metagenomics assembly of the A metagenome-wide association study of gut microbiota in type 2... | reverse complement strand
CATGCAAAGGGTGTTGACAACACAGCCGAAACTGTGTATAATATCAGGAGCAGAACAGTTGCAGAGAGGTTTTTTGTGGACAGTTGCGACAGCAGCGACCGAAAGTGTCAGCATAACCGAATACCGAACGAACGGGCATAACCGAACGAACGCAGTTTGTTTGGCTATGTTTTTTGTTACATTCAAATAGTGTTCGCGCTTTCCGCACACAATTCCTCCTGCGGCGAAACTGCAGAAAAATCGAATTTGAAAGGAATCTTGAAAGGATATCTGACTATGACAGACATCGACCCGCTTATACGTGGATTTTTCCACGCACAAGACGCACTTACCGCCGCAGCAAGCAATAATGCCGGAACCATTATTTGGCAAATTGTTTTGCAAATTGTACTCATTGCATTGAACGCAGTTTTTGCGTGTGCCGAAATCGCCGTGCTTTCCGTGAGCGATGCAAAGCTTGCAATCCTTGTCGATAGCGGCAACAAACGCGCAAAACGCCTTGCGAAGCTGACAAAGCAGCCGGCACGCTTTCTTGCAACAATACAGGTTGCAATAACTCTTGCCGGTTTCCTTGCAAGTGCATTTGCAGCGGAAAACTTTGCTCAATACATCAAGCAGCTTATTCCGAACATACCGGAATCACTCTGCATCATCGTTATCACGATCCTGCTTTCGTACGTCACCCTTGTTTTCGGTGAACTTGTGCCGAAACGCGTTGCAATGAAAAAGTCCGAAAGCCTTGCGCTGAGCATCAGCGGACTGCTGAATTTTGTCTCAACGATTTTTGCTCCGCTTGTCTGGCTGCTTACGGTTTCAACAAACGGAGTCCTGCGGCTTATGCACATCGATCCGAACGGCGACGATGAAGAGGTCACGGAAGAAGAAATTCGCATGATGGTCGATGCCGGCGGAGAAAAGGGCACAATCGACCGCAGCGAACAAGAGATAATTCAAAACGTATTTGAATTTGACGATCTTACCGCAGGTGAAATTGCAACGCATCGAACCGATATTGTAATCCTCTGGGAGGAGGATGACGACAAAGAATGGGAAAAAACCATTTATGAACACAGGTATTCGCAGTTCCCTGTTTGCGGTGAAAGCGTTGATGACGTTATCGGCATACTGAATTCAAAGGATTATTTCCGCCTTGCGGACAGAAGTCGTAAAAACGTCATGGAAAATGCGGTTCGTGCGCCGTATTTTGTGCCTGAAGCCGTAAAAGCGGACGTTTTGTTCCGTGATATGCAGCATTCAAGGCGCGGTTTTGTGGTTGTGCTTGACGAATACGGCGGAATGAGCGGTATTCTAACGATGAACGATCTTGTTGAGCAGCTTGTCGGCGATCTTGACGATGAGGATGATGTCATTGAGACGGAGGAAGATATTGTTCACCTTCCGGACGGCAACTGGCGCATTCGCGGCAGCGCTTTGATTGAGGATGTTGCAGAGCAGCTTAATATCAAGCTCCCGTGCGATGAGTATGATACTTTCGGCGGCTATGTGTTTGCAACCCTCGGAAGAATTGCCGATGACGGAACAACCTTCAGCATTGAAACGGACATCATGAACATAGATGTTCTCGAAATTCGCGATCACAGAATCGAAACAACTGTTGTGAGGCTGAAAGAGCAGCCCCAAGGTGACGACTCCGATTCCGATAAGGATTAAGAGGGCACAGCATATTAATATAATCGGCGGAAATTTTTACGTTTCAGAAGAGGGTGCGGGTAATACTTGCACCCTTTTTACATAACGGCAGCGCTGCAAAAAAGATATAAATTCTAATATGACGTCAGTGTTCTTGACAGCGGGAAAAATAAATTATAAAATATAAGGCGGCGCATAAATGCGCTGCACGACTGCATTGCTTTTGCATTGAATAAACGATGAAGCGGTGCTGTGTGCAAACTAACAATACAGGAGAACACGAAACACATGAAAACACGCAGAATCATGGCCGTTGTGCTCGCCGCTTTGATGATGCTCAGCATCATTCCCGTTGCATTTGCAGAGGAAATCAGCTCCATTTCGGCAGATGCAGCATTGTCGGTGCGCATGGATGATGCTTGGGCGGCAATTGAACTTGCCGAAGCCGAAGCACTTGCTGACAACCTTCCCGCAAGCGACGTTATCAACGCCGTTTACACCGCTGCTCTCAACAACGAAAATGTTGATGCAGACAGCTTTTCCGATTTTACCGCCGACGGTTTCTTCTTTACCGTCAACGGAATGCACTGTGCATACAACTACAGGCTCCGCAACAAAATTGAAGCAAATGTAACCGAAGAAGGTTCCGTAACTTTCAACGCATCCAACGGCAAAGTCGTTGAAATGCGTGACGCAACCTCTCCGAACGTTCTGCTCGTCGGACCTTATTACGGCGGCTATGACCCCACCTTCACCGATCAGTATCGCCGTGAAGCAACTTCCGTTGCGGAGGCAACCGGCGGCACGCTGACAATTCTTGCAGGCCATGATGCAACCGGTCCCGCGATCGCTGCTGCATTCCCCGACAAGGGTGCTGTCATTTACGACAGCCACGGCATCGCAAGCGGCACTTCAACCTATCTCTGCCTTACCACCAACCAGGGCATTACCAACGAGGATTATGCAAACGGCTGGGCGGTTCGCTCCGGCAACGAAGCGTTCATTGACGGCAGATATATCGAGAACCATATCACAAGCGCGCTCGATAACCCGTTCGTTTGGATGGCTATCTGCGAAGGCATGAAGCTCAGCGGCCGCGGCACTACCGGCTATGCACTCCTGCGTGCAGGCTGCGGTGCGGTTTACGGCTATTCTCAGAGCGTCACCTTCGTCGGAGACTACAAATTCGAAGAAACTTTCTGGAATGTTATCAAAGAAGAAGGAACTATTGCCGAAGCATACGCAACAATGGTTGACGTATGGGGTCCCGTTGATCCTTACGGTAATGCATGGCCCATTGTCATGAGCCCCGTTGATGATTTCCCCGCAAATCCCGACCAGGCACAGACGGTTTACTGCGATTGGACTCTTTTCGGCGAATCCGAAGAACCTATTGCACTCGAGGGCTATACCCTAAGCGCAAACGAGGCAAATATTGCAGTCGGTGAAACGGTCACCGTCAAGTTTAACCGCGAACCCGAGGATGCAAACCTCTATGACATTATCTGGACTTCTTCCGATGAGAACGTTGCTGTTGTTGACGGCAACAAGCGCAGGGTAAAGATTACAGGCAGCGGCAGCGGCACCGCAACCGTGACCGGCACGGTCATGGTTAACGGCAGTGTTTACGGCACTGCTGTTATCGCCGTGAGCGTTACCGGTGATGAAGCTCTTGCGGCAGCACTCAACGTTGAAGGCGGAAATCTCTGGTTCGGCACTTCCACCGAGTATCCCTTCACTGCTGTTGACGACGGAACAAGGGTTTTCGCACGTTCCGGCAACAAGCGCGTTGTTAACAGCAAGTCCCAGCTCATGCTGACCATAGCGATGCAGAGCGGCGATACGATGGCATTTGACTATATCTGCAGCAGCCAGACAGATCGCGATTTCTTCAACTTCTATGTCAACAGGCAGGTTGAACTCCGCAAGTCCGGCGTTACCGAGCCCGATTGGCAGCGTTACACATTCACCGCTCCCGAGGATGGCGTGTACTACTTTGTTTGGGAATACACGAAGGACTCCGGCGGAAGCCAGGGTGAGGACTGCGTCTGCGTTGATAATGTTGCTTTCACCGGCACGACTCCCTCAACACCCGAACCCACTCCCGAGCCCACTCCCGAACCTCCTGTTGAGGAGCATGACGGCGATATCAACGGCGACGGAAACACCAACACCGCGGACGCTGTTTTCGCAATGCGTTACGCACTCGGTCTCATTGAACTGACCGAAACTCAGCTCATTCACGGCGACGTGAACGAGGACGGCGTTGTGAACATCGTTGATGCAATCGGCATTATGCGTATTGCAATGGGCCTCAACTGATTTACGGCTCAAACCATAAATTGAAAAAATCAAAGCGGAATTGAATTACCCGAAAACTGAATTCGGATATTCGCCGCAATGAAGCAAAACGGGTCGTTGGATGCAGCGATCCGTTTTGCATTAGCATTTGCAATGAGCACGTAAAAAAGTCCGAAAACCGTACGGAAGGAACTGATGAAAAGAAATTAGGAAATAACAAATAGATTATTCATTACATACTCCGACGGAGAAATATTCTCAATGCTTGAGTGATTCTGATTGACCTGCCGCAAATATAATACAAGACATATGTGCAGCGGGAATTCATGCAGCCGTTTTAAGTTTTGCTGCGAAAAAGAACCGGACAACCCTTCGCGGGCTGCCCGGTTTTGTTTGGGAACTGATACAACAGTCCCTGCTGCGGATTTTTTCAGCGCAGCGATATCAGTGCGCTGTTATTTGGTGTCGCATTATCGAAACAAGCGATTGCGCGGCATCAACACTTTCCGCACATTACCACGTTTGCTGCTGAAGCGAGGTCATATCCTGCTTTGCGGTTTGAAGCTCCTGAACCTTTGCGGGCTTGGTTTTATACATATTGCGCTGCTTCATCTGTTCGAACACGGCGAGTTGATCCTCGGAGCATTCGGTCATGCAGTTGATAAGCAGACTGCGCAGGCTTTCACAGCCCGACTCGGTGCAGTTGCTTGCATACTGCTTTACGGCGTCCCTTTCTGAATGGAGAAGGTCCGTAAGAAGTTCCTGTTCGCTCATGGAAGCATTGTTGGTTTTCTGATTGTTCATGCCTGTAACCCTCCTCAGTTATTGCCGTTCAGGTAGCCGTGAAGCGTATCAAAATGCCTGCGGTGATGCCCGGCAGCGTTTTCTGCCATGCGTTTGAGCGCGGGATCGTTAAAATACCCGGCATAAACAGTGCATTTTTTGAAGAGCAACGCTTCAGAATACATTTCATCCTGCAGGATGGAAAGATCCTTTGTGTCGATTGAGGAGGCCGCTTCGGTGTTCCAATTTGCCGAAGAGGCGGACTGATTCCCGGAACTCGCCGAACCCATTGAATGAGACGGGTTTGAGTTGAAGAAGGAATCGAAACTGCTGCCGGAATTGCTGCCGGTACTGCCGTTCTGTCGATTCTGCATAATAATGTCCTCCGTGTGTTTTTTTGCGGTTGAACGGCTTGAAACAAGCCGCTGCCCGCCGTCCGTTAGTATGCCCAAAAAGGCGGCATTGCTATGCACAAAAGAAAATGCCCATGCACATCGGGCATAAGCATTTTCAAATTGCAAATATTTATTGAAATCCAATCTTAATCGGAAATTAAACAAAGAATTTCTTTTTAAGCGATTCCTGCATGGGTTTGTTTATCGCAACGATGATTAATCCCATTCCGAGAATAAAGCATCCGAACAAGGGGAAGTATGACCAGTTGAGCTGAAGCACTGTTTTTTCGGAAAAGGCAATATTTATCATCATTTCCAAAAATGTCATGTAAATTCCGTGTGCGATAAGTGCGCCGCCGAAGATGTAAAGATGTCCGCGGCGAACGTATTTCAGCAGTGTTACAACCGCCGTAACGAGCAGTCCGTATGCACCGACAACGGGGAATGCAAACTTGAGGAACCACCCTCCGTGAGCAGCAAGGTCGATATAAAGCAGGTAAGCAAGCACGGCAGCAAAACCGCAGGGAACAAAAATAACGGGGTTGGGCCGTTTGAACCAAAGCGGGAGCGCAACGAGCTCATAAAGCAGCAGCACTGCACCGATTGCGTAGCCGGACCATCCCGAGGCATTGCTGATGCTGATGTTGCAGATAACAAGCTGAACGATCAGCGCGGCAAAAATCATGGTAACAATGAACATAATACCCTTGAGATTCATGCGGGGTTCACGGAGCTTGTATTCGGGAAAAGGGGGTTCGCCGGTTTTAATTTCTATATCGGGGTGATAAACCCTCGTTCCGCAAAGCGGGCAGACTTTTTCGCTGTCCGCAAGCTCAACTCCGCATTTTATACAGTACATATTGTGTCTCCTTTCTGAATCCGTAAATTATTGATTTCAAACTATCGGGCTGCATTGCCGTTTTCAGTTTGGAATCAACACATTGCCCGCACCGTTGCTTTCAACTTTGACGTGAAGCCCAAGTTCGCGCAAAACCTGATAGAATTGAAATTCAAGCACGGGTTCAACAGTGTTGCGAATGAAATTCATATACAATTTGCCGTTGTAAGACAAAACTCCGCAATTGTTGGGCTTGGTTGCCTGAACGCCGAGGATGAAATCAAATCGTGTTACATATCGGCGCATTGCATCCGGCACTTTAATATCCCCGAGATTAGAGAGATTAAGACAGTTTGTGCGTTCGCCGACGGTGTCGTAAACAAGCTTCATTGCAATGTTTTTAAGAAAAAGCGGCATCACGCGGAGCAGGGGCGAACGTTCTGCATTGACGTTCGGAGTGAACATTGCACAAAGGTTCTTTTTTGTGACAAGAAGCCCGAGTTGATGTTTCACCGATGTCAGAATCTCGGAAAACTCATAGTCGCCCATTCGCGGATCGATCTCCGGCATAATGACATGCACAAAGTTCCGAAGCGTGCGGCTTGGGAATAAACGGCGAAGGTTCACCGGAACAACGACGCGAATCGGCTTTTGCCGGCGCTTATCGGGCGTTTGCTCATCCTGAATCCGCTGCAATGCAAGCAGCATTGCGCTTGTCAGGTACACCGTAAGGCTCACCCCGCAGCTTTTTGCCGCGGCGAGAGCTGCGTTTGAATCCAAGATGAACGTTGTAAGGTGCCTGAAATCATCCCTTTCCGGCGTATAATGAATCTTGAATGCGGTGCTCGCATTTCTGCTGACGCTTACGGAACCGGCATTCTTCGAAAAGCTGTCCTCAAGCTCCTCTTCCTGCGGCTGAGTGAGCCTGTCCAGCACACCGCATTCATTGGGAATTTCAACCCCGTATTTTTGTTCGATGTATTCAGCAAGCAGTGATTTTAAAAACACCATGCCGCCTGTGCCGTCCGTCAATGCATGATAGAATTCAACTGCAATACGGTTTTTGTAGACGATGACACGCAGTGCGCATTCATTGATGCTTTCAAACGGCGTGTGTGCAAGCGGCCAGCTTTTTTCGTCCGTGATTTCGGGTGCGGAGGACAGTTCTTCAAGATAATACCAGAATGCGCCTCTGCAAAGACGAACGGCAATGGACGGGAAGCGCCGCATGGTGACATCCATTGCGTTCCTAAGGACTGTTTTGTCCACCTCGTCGCAGAGTGTTGCGGAAAGACGGAAAAAGTTATTCCATTTTCTGCGTTTTGCGGCGGGATAGATTTTTGCGGCGTTATCCAGCCGCATCCAGCGAAGCTTGCGTTCGTGGGAAAGGAAACGGTTTAAAAAGGCATTGATGCGGTCAAGGTCGCATGCACGTTCCTTGATACAGTAAAGAACATAGGCGTGCCACATGCCTTCGGCTTCTACCAGTTCGCTTGTGCAGCCGGATGAAACAAGTTTGTTGTGCATACGGCGCGAGTCATCCAGAAGGACTTCATCCTTGCCCGCAAAGATCAAGGACGGAGGAAGCCCGGAAACATCTCCGAAAAGCGGCGAAACAAGCGGATCTGTCGGATTTCGCGAGTAGCACTTTGAATAGAAGTCCAAGGTCTCTTTGCAAAGACTCGGATCAACATCGTGATTAAATATAAACGACTCGCCGCTTTGGGTAAGGTCTGTCCACGGCGAAATTGCAATGATGCTGCAAGGCAGCGGCAAGTCCAACTGGCGAAGCTTTAAACAAAGCGAAAAGCAAAGTCCGCCGCCGGCACTCTCGCCTGCAAGCACGATCTGGCTGCTGAGGTAGCCGAGTGAAAGCAGATAGCGATACGCTTCCACCGCATCGTCCAATGCAGCAGGAAACGGATTTTCGGGCGCAAGACGGTAAGCGAGACAAAGCACCCGAATACCGCATTCGGAAGCCAACACGGACCCGAAGCCCTTTGCATATTCAATGTCACCGCAGGTATATCCGCCGCCGTGCAGATAGAGGATAACTCCGCGCTTTAATTCATCGTGCGGAATCGCAAAACAGGCGCATGGTTCAACATTCCCGCTGAGTTTCGGATGATCAACGGGGACAATATTAACATTTGTGCGCATTGTTTTTGCAAGCACGTTGCCGAGCAGATCCTGCCCGCGCCGTGTGGCTTCAAGCGAACAGGCCTTTGTGAAAGGATGAATCCTTTCGAGATGCTTGCGTACAAATCTTTGAGACAGTTCCATAAACTAAGTATTCACTTATCCGTTAATAATCATTAAACAAAGGTCATGCCTTGTTTGCGCGGCTGTGCTGCTTCGTACTTTCGGCTGCTGCAACCCTTTTGAAAACACAACCTCAACTTTATTCTACCATATGCAATCGGGTTTTTCAATATGCAGACTTGCACATTGTGAAGAGAACAGGACGATAAAAAGCTGAATCGGGGCATAAGCGGGCAAATATCGCAAACACTGCAAAAGTTTGAGACTGAAACATGGGAGTCTGAACTCAAAAATATATATCAAAACATCTGCCCGAAAAGCGATCAACAATGCTAAAATAGAATCGGAACTTCCGCGCAGCATAATGAATCGCTGCAAAACAATAACGATAAGCAATTAATCAGGAAAGGATGAACAAGATGGAACGCATAAACAAAAAACTCGGATTCGGTCTTATGAGGCTTCCAATGAAGGACGGAGAGGTTGACATTGAGCAGACTTGCCTTATGGTGGACGAATTTATCAAGGCAGGGTTTAACTATTTTGACACTGCGCACGGTTATCTGAGCGGGGAAAGCGAAAAAGCAGCAAAAACCTGCCTCACGTCGCGCTATCCGCGGGAAAGTTTTATCCTGACAAACAAGCTTACCGATGAATATTTCAAAACAAACGACGATATTCGGCCTTTTTTCGAAAATCAACTTGAGCTTTGCGGAGTTGATTATTTCGATTTCTACCTTATGCATGCACAAAACGAGGCGCGCTTCAGATATTTTAAAGAGAGAAACGCGTACGAAACCGCAATTGAACTGAAAAAAGAGGGAAAGATTCGGCATTTCGGCATATCCTTTCATGACCGGGCAGAGGTGCTGGATGCGATTCTTTCGGAGTATCCGCAAATTGAGGTTGTTCAAATTCAATTCAATTATTTGGATTATGACGATATCGGCGTGCAGAGCCGCAAATGCTATGAAGTGTGCAGAAAACACAACAAGCCCGTGCTTGTGATGGAGCCGGTAAAGGGCGGAAGCCTTGTTAAGCTTCCCGACGAGGCGCAGAGGATCTTCGCTTCTCTCAACGGAGGGAGTCCCGCGAGCTACGCAATTCGCTTCGCTGCAGGCTTCCCGGGGATGCTTGTTGTGCTTTCGGGCATGAGCAGCATTGAGCAGCTCAGAGATAACATAAGCTATATGAGCGACTTCAAGCCCCTTGACAAGACCGAAACCGAAGCCGTTGAAAAGGTTCGCGGTGTTTACAAGGGGATGGAGCTGATTCCGTGCACCGCCTGCCGCTACTGCACGGACGGCTGTCCGAAGCATATTGCGATTCCCGACTTGTTTGCGCTTATGAATGCGAAACAGCTGCATCGCGATTGGAATGCAAATTACTACTACTCAAATGTTCATACCGCACCCGGAAGGCGGGCCTCCGACTGCATAAAATGCGGAAAATGCGAGGGCTCATGTCCTCAAAATCTTCCGATTCGCAAGCTGCTGGCCGATGTTGCGGCCGAATTTGAGAAGGCGGACGGAAATGACGATTAATGCCCAATTTGCAAAAGCCGCATTCCCACTGCGGACAATAAAAATATATCTGAAAAATCGGGCATTTTTTTGAAAACAACACTTGACAAATGCCTCCGCCGGAAGTAAAATATGCCTTGTGCTTTGCTTATGGTGGAGGATTGCGGTCACCAGCCCCGTCCGTTGTCGGAAATCTTAGCAAAATTATTTAATTAAGAAATTCAACATACCTTTGGAGGACATGGCATGAAAAGCTATATGGCAAAAGCAGAAACCATGGAGCGTAAGTGGTACGTTGTAGATGCAGAAGGCATGGTGCTCGGTCGTCTCGCATCTCAGGTTGCCGCAATACTCCGCGGAAAACACAAGCCCATTTTTACCCCGCATGTTGACTGCGGCGATCACGTTATCATCATCAACGCAGATAAAGTCATCATGACAGGCAGAAAGCTTGACGAAAAAATTTATTATCATCACACCGGTTATCCCGGCGGACTCAAAATGACCAAGTATCGTGAGCTCCTCAACAAGAAGCCCGAATTCGCAGTCTATGAAGCCATCCGCCGCATGATGCCCAAGGGTCCCCTCGGCCGCCAGATGCTCACCAAGGTTCGCATTTACCGCGGCGCCGAGCATAAGCACGAAGCACAGAAGCCCGAAGTTCTCGTGCTCAAATAATTTTTAGGGAAGGAGATTATTACCATGGCAGCAACCACTCAGTATCTCGGAACCGGCAGGCGCAAAAGCTCCGTTGCCCGCGTTCGTCTCGTTCCCGGCACCGGCGTTATCAAAATCAACAAGAGGGATCTCGAAGAATATTTCGGCTATGAAACCCTCAAGATGATCGTTCGCGCTCCCCTCGTGCTTACCGACACTCTCGGCAAGTTCGATGTTATCGTCAATGTTTACGGCGGCGGCTACACCGGACAGGCAGGCGCAATCCGTCACGGCATTTCCCGTGCTCTTCTCGACGTTGATTCCGCAGAATATCGCGCAACCCTCAAGAAGGCAGGTTTCCTGACCCGTGACCCCAGAATGAAGGAGAGGAAGAAGTACGGTCTCAAAGCCGCTCTTGTTCCGTTTACAACATGCAACACCCG
>ERZ791736.520-NODE-520-length-10887-cov-4.291359_pt1 | contig 10887 bp, 7 predicted proteins | sample MGYA00509940_ERZ791736 | MGnify/ENA primary metagenome ERZ791736 (study PRJEB30046, sample SAMN00792014) | human gut metagenome | study: EMG produced TPA metagenomics assembly of the A metagenome-wide association study of gut microbiota in type 2... | reverse complement strand
GCTGAAATGGATTCGCTGCCTGTACTGATAGGGGAGGACAGATATGAAACAAAAGAAGCTTCGTTTGTTCGGACTGCTGCTTGCAGCCGCCATGCTGCTGGGCTGCCTGCCGGTGCAGGCGCTTGCAGCGGAGGGCGGCTGGTTTTACCTCGCTGCCGACTGGAACGGCACGCTGCTGATTGCGCCGGAGCGCATCAGCTACACGGCAGATCAGACGCTTTACGAAGCGCTGAACGCCAGCGGCCACAGCTTTGGGCCGGACGAGAACAGCGTGACGAAGATCGACGGCAAAACGGGCAATTTCATCCGCAGTGATGAAACCGGGAGCCACGACCTGACGCGAAACGCCGCGCAGGCCGGGATCCGGTATCTCTGCTTCACAGACAGGCTGACGGCGCAGCCGTCGGATGCCATGCAGAGCCTGATCGCTGCTATGGCCGATTACCGGCTGGAGGAGCCGGATGTGCAGCTGGCCGCAAAGGTAGCGTATAACGCCGCCTGCGCCGGATACGTCACTGCGGACGATAATGCGGCGCTCAGCTTGTACACGGCGCTTCATAACGCGGTCGAGCAGTACAAGCAGACGCTGGACGGCCCAAAATATAACGTTACCTTCTCGGATCGGAACAGCGTCTGGCAGTCCGGCGATACGCTGTACGCCGAGAACCAGTATGGCCGCGTCTATCAGGACGAGAACGGCAGCGGAATGCTCTCGCTGCCCGCCGGAAGCTATACCTTTACCATGCAGGCGCAGTCCGGCGGCGTGACGGGCAGCGTCACGGTTCCGGAGCAGACCTCCGTGACTGCCGTGCTTGACAGGACCGACTGGCTCAAAGCGGGCGGCTTCATGCTTTCATCCGCGTCCAAAACGGAGTTTGACGGCAGCAAGCTTCCCGTGGAGAAGAAGACGGCGCGTGAATTGACCGCCGTTCTGGACGACAGCTTTACCGGAACGCTCTACGCGTTCTGGCCGTATGACACGAGTGTGTTTCCGGATGCAAGCAAGCTGAAGCTGACCGCAATCTATATCCCGGCGGGCGGCACGGAGCCGCAGCAGGCCGAACAGGCGCTGAAATCCAGAACCAGCGGCGTGGACGGCGTGCTTGCCGTCGGTATGCAGGGCAATACCGTCGTGTACCGCGCCGACACGCAGGACGCGCAGGGCATGACGCAGTATCAGGACTATACCCTTGCCATCCGCCGTGCCCCGACGCTGAAGCAGCTGCGCGTGACGGAGGAATCCGGCGCGCCCGCCGCGCTGGAGTCGTTTGACGAGAGCACGCGGACATATACCTGGCAGGTGCTCAGCGAACAGGTCACGCTGGCCCTGACACCCACGGCAGAGGGCTATACGCTCTTTGCCGACGGTGAAGACGTCACGCAGACGGGCGGCTGCACGCTTTCCATCGATGAAACGGAGAAAAGCGTATCCATCGAGGTGCGGGCCGGAGGCGAAGCGACACAGTATACGTTGGTTCTGAAAAAAACAAACAGCTGTACCGTTCGCATTCCGGTCGAATCCGCAGATGTTGACCTGACGGTCTGCGATGCAAGCGGACAGATCTTCAAGGGCGTCTACGTCGCGGCTGCAAATCAGTACCGGTTCACGCTGGTTCCCGGTATGCAGTATACCTACACGGCGACAAAGGATACGTATTATCATACAACGGGCAGCTTTACGGCCAAGGACGGCCCGCTGTCAAAGGTCACTGTGCAGACCGGCGACTGGCTGACAGAGCTGGCTCTGAGCAAGGACAACCTGACGTCCAGCAAGGGCAATATTCCGCTCGACCAGACCTTTGACCCGGCCAGCCATGCCTATACGGCGGCTGTGGCCGATACGCCCGCCGCAGTCTATCTCTGCATCAACGGCGATATCCAGACGGGCAGCACTGCCTTCCTCGCGCAGTACCGCACCATCACCAACACCGCGCAGGACGACCAGCTGCTTGAGACGCAGATCACCTCCGCCCAGCTCGGAACGCCTGTGTTCCTGCGGAACCTGCTTCTGAACCAGAACGGACGCGGCAATACGCTCACGATCCGCTGCCAGCGCACCGCCGGGAGCGTCACCTACTATCAGGAGTATATCGTCACGCTCCGGCGCACACTCTCGCTGCGCGATCTTTCACTTGCCTGCGCCGGACAGGCGCAGACGCTCACGTACGGCGGCGGCACGAGCTATTCTGCTGCGGTGTGGGACTATACCGTCACCGTGCCCGCGGCTGCACAGACGCTTTCCGTCTGCGCAGAGGTCTATCCTGCGGATGCCGCCTGCTACCGCGATAACGGCAGCACCGGCTATCGCGTCTGGATGGACGGACAGGAGCTGACGCCCGGCGCGGCTGCCGATGTGCAGCTGAACGGCACGGCGGAGCCGGAGACTATCACGCTGACGCTGACGAATGACTTTGCGGGCGAAGAAACGGCTTCGGAGTACCGGCTCCAGGTGCAAAAGGCGCAGCCGGTCCTCTTCACGCCGCAGCTGACGCCCACGGACGCGCTGATGTTTGTCTGCGATACGCTCTCCAAAACACGCGTCTGGCCGGATGCAGACGGCGCATATGAGCTGTTTGACGGCTATACCTATCAGTACCTGCTGACCTGCCCCGGCTATGCGGGCCGGAGCGGGACCATCGAACCGTCGCACAGCGCATCCGGTGCGCTCGTTCTGAAAATCGACGAGGACGCTGTTGTCGTTACGGGCGGCGCGGCCCGCGCCGCAATGACCCTCAGCGCTGCGCAGAAGAACGAAACGCTGCGGCAGCTTCCCGCCGAATGGGCCGATTTCCGCGGAACGAGCTATGACGCCAATGGCACGCCCGGCGGCACCGCAGGCAGCAACAACGCCGTCGTATCTATCCAGATGCCGGTGGATGCCGACGCGTCCACGCTTTACTGGTCGAATGCGATCGGCAGCGGCATAGACAGCGGCTCGACCGGCTGCCCGCTGCTGGTGGACGGCGTTCTGATCGTCTGTGCGGGGGATATGATCTGCCGCGTCGACCCGGTTTCCGGCGAGATCCTGACGAAGGCCAAAATGGATCGCGCGTCGAGCTTTTCCATCACGCCTCCGGCCTATGCCAATGGCATGGTGTTCGTCGGACTTTCCGACGGTACGATCCAGGCGTTCAACGCCGAAACGCTGCAATCGCTCTGGATCTACCATGACCCGCTCGAGGGCCAGCCGAACAGCCCGATCACCGTCTGCGGCGACTATCTCTACACCGGCTTCTGGCGCAGCGAGGAATCTCCCGCAAACTTTGTCTGCCTGTCCATCACGGACGAGGACCCGGCGCGCACGGATGAAGAAAAGACCGCCTGCTGGTATTGGACGACGCCAGGCGGCTATTACTGGGCAGGCGCGTATGCCTGCGAGAACTATGTTCTGGTCGGCACGGACGACGGCGCGGACGGAAGCAAGTCCATGACCGGGAGCCTTCTGATGCTCGACGCGAAGACCGGACGACTGCTCGACAAATGGGACGGCCTCTGCGGTGACGTGCGCAGCACGATCTGCTATGATAAAGCGACCGATGCCTTCTGTTTTACCACGAAGGGCGGCTGGCTCTGCAGCGTAAAAACCGGGAAAACGTCCGACGGCTGGCAGCTGCGGACAGGCAGCAAGTGGACGCTGAAGCTGGAAAACGGCACGAGCACCGCGCAGGCCATGAGCACCTCAACGCCGGTGGTGTACAATGGCCGTGCCTACATCGGCGTCAGAGGTACGGCGCAGTTCAGCGAGTACGGCGGCCACAGTCTTACAGTTGTGGATCTTGCGTCGCACACGATCGCCTACCGCGTCCAGACGCAGGGCTATCCGCAGACCTCCGGCATTCTCACGACGGCCTATGAAGAGACGACCGGCTATGTCTATGTCTATTTCGTCGACAATTATACGCCCGGCAAGCTCCGCGTCCTGCGGGACAAGGCAGGGCAGACGCGTGCAGACTATGTCACGGAGGAATCCGGCGTGGATACGCCCTATGTCCTCTTTACGCCCAGCGGAAAGGACGCGCAGTATGCAATCTGCTCGCCGGTCGTGGATTCCTATGGCGTGATGTATTTCAAGAACGACAGCGCGAAGCTCATGGCCTTTGGGCCGTCGGTCACGCTGGAAATTACCCGTCAGCCGGATAAAACGCAGTATCGGGCCGGTGAGGTCTTCAACCCTGCCGGTATGCAGGTCGATCTCGTCTATGCGAACGGCCTGCGGCGGGACGTGACAAAGTATGTCCAGTGGTCGGAGGACCCGCTTACGGAGGAGGATGCGGCAATCGACATCCGCTTCCCCTATGTCCGGTACCACGATCAGGACAGCGAGGAGTCCGGCCGTCTCACAAACGTCAAAACGCAGACGCCGACCGCGTCCGTCAGGCTGACGGTCGAACCCGGAACGGTGGAAAACGGCCGGATCGGCATGCTGACCTGGGCCTATGATATCAAAACCGGCTCGCTTACGATCAGCGGTGAATTTGAAAATGGCCAGAAGCTGGCTGTGGCCTATTATGATCAGAATGGACGCATGGTGCAGGTAAAGCTGCTGACGCAGGCACAGACGCTTGCGGCAGTTGAAAGCGGCGCGCGGATCCGCCTGTTCCTGCTGGATCAGGATAACCAGCCGGTCTGCCGGGCCATGACGGTAAAGAGGTAACAGCATGAAAAGAATACGAGCGGTTGCGCTGCTTCTGGCGCTGTGCCTGCTCCTGTCCGCCTGTGGCGGCACGCAGACGCCGCTGGAGCGGACGGCAAAGTACCTGAAATCAGCGGTGCCGGAGCCGGGCTTCGGTTCGCTGGACGGCGACTGGATCGTGTTTGGTCTGGCGCGTGCCGGGGCAGATCTGTCGGACGGATATTTTGACCGGTATTATACGGCGGTCGAAGCCGCCGTGCAGGCGGCAGACGGAACCCTCGACGAGAACCGGTATACCGAGTATTCCCGCCTGATCCTTGCCCTCACGGCGATCGGGCGCGACCCGCAAAACGTCGGCGGCTATAATCTGCTCCTGCCGCTGGCAGACCTCGAAAAGACGACGGCACAGGGCGTCAACGGCGCGGCGTTCGCGCTGCTGGCGCTGGACTGCGGCAGCTATGAGCTCCCGCAGAATTCCGCAGCCGCCGTGCAGGCGACGCGCGACGGCTATGTCGACGCAATTCTGACCCGGCAGAATGCCGACGGCGGCTGGAGCCTCGGCGGTGGCGCGTCAGATCCCGATCTGACCGCCATGGCCCTGCAGGCGCTTGCCCGCTACCGCAGCCGCGCGGACGTGTCCGCGGCAGTAGAAGCCTGGCTTTCCTGTCTGTCGCAGATGCAGGAGGAAAACGGCGCGTTTTCCTCCTGGAGCACAGAGAGCAGCGAGTCGGTCAGTCAGGTGCTCACAGCACTGACGGAGCTTGGCCTCTCGCTGGATGATGCGCGTTTTGTGAAGAACGGGCAGACGCTGGAGGACGTGCTCCTGCGCTTCGCGCAGGACGACGGCAGCTTCGCCCATACGCCGGAGGACGGAGGCAACCTGCTTGCTACCACGCAGGCGTTCTACGCCCTCACCGCCCTCCAGCGCGCCCGCGACGCAAAACCCACCCTCTACGATATGTCAGACGTTACGCCCTGAAAGCCTGCACCCCAATCCTCACCCTGCCGCACGGCAAGGTGAGGATTTTCGCGTTTTACAGCACACACCAGACACTTTCCCTGTACACAGACACCGATCTGTGTTATAATCATCAAATAAAACTGGACGATCAGGAGGCAGAACTATGATTCCGACCAGAGAGCAGGCATGGGACCTGCTGTGTGAATATAATGAGGGTGAATTCCACCGCCTGCACGCGCGTATCGTGGGCGATGTGATGCGGTATTTTGCCGCCCAGCTTGGCTATGCCGATGAGGCGGACTTCTGGCAGACCGTCGGTATCCTGCACGATCTGGATTTTGAGCAGTATCCCGACCAGCACTGCACGAAGGAGGCGCAGATCCTGCGCGAACGCGGCGTGGACGAGCGCCTTGTCCATGCGGTCGTCAGCCACGGCTATCTGCTCACCGTCGACGTGCAGCCGGAGCACCAGATGGAAAAGGTGCTCTACGCCACGGACGAGCTGACCGGCCTGATCGGCGCAGTCGTGCGGATGCTGCCGACAAAAAGCGTGCAGGACCTTCAGCTCAAGTCGCTCAAAAAGAAGTTCAAGGATAAAAAGTTCGCCGCAGGCTGCTCACGCGAGGTCATTGAGCGCGGTGCGGATATGCTCGGCTGGAGCCTTGACGAGCTGATGGAGCGCACGATCACCGCCATGCAGGCGTCCCCGGCTGCCAATGGAAACTGAAAAGGTACTGGTCGCCATGTCCGGCGGCGTGGATTCCTCCGTCGCGGCCAAGCTGCTGACGGACGCAGGCTTCTCCTGCATCGGCTGCACGATGAAGCTCTATGATAATGAAGACGCGGGCATTCCGAAGGCCAACACCTGCTGTTCGCTCGACGATGTCGAGGACGCACGCAGCGTGGCCTACCGCCTCGGTATGCCGTATTATGTCTTCAACCTCAAGGACAAATTCGCCGAGTGCGTCATCGACCGCTTTGTGGACGCCTATGAGCACGGCATTACGCCGAACCCCTGCATCGACTGCAACCGCTATCTGAAATTCGACAAGCTGTTTGAGCGCGCCGATATCATGGGCTGCCGCTATATCGCCACCGGGCACTATGCCCGCATCGAGCGGGAAGGGGAGAAGTACGTCCTCAAAAAGGCCCTCGACGAGACGAAGGACCAGAGCTACGTGCTCTACGATCTGACACAGGAGACGCTTGCGCGGGTCAAGTTCCCGCTTGGCAGCCTGCGCAAGACCGAAGCGCGTGAAATTGCCGCCGAAGCCGGCCTGATCAACGCCCGCAAGCACGACAGTCAGGACATCTGCTTTGTCCCGGACGGCGATTACGCGAAGGTCATCGAGAGCCGCACCGGCAAAACGCCAGAACCCGGCCCGTTCCTCGACCTGAACGGCCATGTCGTCGGCACCCACCGCGGCATTATCCACTATACCGTCGGCCAGCGCCGGGGCCTGCGGATGCCGTCGGACGGCAAAATTTATGTCGTGAAGATCCTGCCGGAGCGGAACGCCGTCGTCGTCGGCCCGAACGAGGCGCTGTTTACAAGAGAATGCCTCGTGCCCGGTATGCACTGGATCTCCGGCGAAGCGCCCGCGCTTCCGTTCCGGTGCAGCGCAAAAACGCGCTACCGCCAGCCGGAGCAGCCCTGCACGGTCTATCCGGCAGGGGAGGCAGGCGTCCGCCTCGTCTTCGACGAGCCGCTGCGCGCCATCACGCCCGGCCAGTCCGCCGTGCTCTATGATGGCGATACCGTCCTTGGCGGCGGCATCATCGCAAGGGAGGAATCCGTATGCTGATCTCATCCATGGGCCGCTACGCGGTTCTGATCCTGCTGGATCTGGCGGAGCATCGCGGCGGCTTTGTCCCCGTGCGGCAGATCGCCGAGCGGCAGGAGCTGTCGCAGAAGTATCTTGAGCGCATCCTGCGCACGCTGGCAGAGCACGGACTGGTCGAGGGAACGCACGGCAAGGGCGGCGGCTACCGCCTGACGCGCGAACCGTCCGACTATTCCATCGGCGAGATCATCCGCGCGGCGGACGGCTCCCTGTCCTGCCTCGGCACGAACGTACAGCTGACGCGCTGCGAGGTATCCTCCGGCCTGTCCGCCGTCTGGAACCGGCTCGACAAACAAATCGCCGCCTGTCTCGACGCCATCCCCCTCTCCACCCTGGCCACCGCCGACGCAGCGGATGAATATGTGATCTGACTGATTTTAGCACAGCACCCAGCGGCCTCCCCACCGGGGAAGCCGCTGGTGCATGCGTTTTCTACTTCTTAACAGGCCCTTAACATACCGGCTGTTTTCTTTTATGCTATTATATACTGGGTGAGGATCGATGGATATGACACGATATACAAAGGATCAGACCTTACGCGGGCGGCTGCGGCAGATATTCCTGTTTTCCTGGCGCGACTGTGCCGTGTGCGTCGGCATTCTGGCAGCGGCGGCGCTGCTGTGCGCGCTGCTGCGGATGATCGACTCGTCCGACGTGTATGTCGCGCTGATCTTCGAATGCGCGGTCGTGCTCGTCTCGCGTTTCACCGACGGGTACCTGTTTGGCCTGCTTGCTTCGGTGATCGGCGTCGTCGGCGTGAACTGGATCTTTACATACCCCTATATGCAGCTCAATTTTACCATTTCCGGCTATCCGCTGACCTTCCTTGTCATGCTGGCCGTCTCCGTCGTGGTCGGCACGCTGACCACCCAGATCAAGCAGCAGGAAAAGCTCCGTGCAGAAGCGGAAAGAGAAAAAATGCGCGGCAATCTCCTGCGGGCCGTCTCTCACGATATCCGTACGCCCCTGACCGCCATCGTCGGCGGCATCGACGCGATTCTGGAAAACGGCAGTCAGATCTCACCGGAAACCAGCAGAGAGCTGCTGGAAAATATGCGCGACGAATCCAACTGGCTCATCGGCGTGGTGGAAAATCTGCTGTCCGTCACGCGTATGTCCGGCGCTTCGAATATCAAAAAGGAGCTGGAGGCGGGAGAAGAGGTTCTCGGCGCAGCCTCCATGAAATTCAAGCGGCACTATCCCGCGGTCGAGGTCAGCATCACCGCGCCCGATACGCTGCTTATGATCCCGATGGATATCATTCTCATTGAGCAGGTGCTGATCAATCTGATGGAAAATGCCGTCCAGCATGGCAAAACGACCACAAGGATCGAGCTGCGCTTGTCGAGCGCTGGCGGCCTTGCTGTTTTCGAGGTCGCGGACAACGGCTGCGGCATCGAGAAGGAGCTTCTGCCGCACCTGTTCGAGGGCTATCTCACCCGCGATCAGGAGGAGATCTCCGACCAGCGGCGCAATATGGGCATCGGCCTGTCTGTATGTATGTCCATCGTGCAGGCGCACGGCGGTACGATGCGTGCGGAAAACCGGAAAAAAGGCGGCGCTCTGCTGCAATTTTCATTGCCATTGGAGGAAAACAGCCATGAACATCAGAGATAAGGTTCTTCTGGTCGAGGACGAGCGGACCATCCGCAGCTTTATGCAGGCGATCCTGACGGCAAACGGCTACGACGTGCTTATGGCCGGCACGGGTGCGATGGCGAATACCATGATCGCATCGCACTGTCCGGATATCATCATTCTCGACCTCGGCCTGCCGGATATGGACGGCATGACGATCCTGAGAAACGTCCGGAAATGGTCGAAGGTCCCCATTCTGGTCGTCTCCGCCCGCAGCCACGAGCGCGACAAGGTCGAAGCCCTCGACGCAGGCGCGGACGATTATCTGACCAAGCCCTTCGGCACGGAGGAGCTGCTTGCGCGCATCCGCGTCGCCGTCCGCCACACCCGGACGCCGGAAGGCGCAGCCGCCGTCGCCAATTCCGGCGTGTTCACCGCCGGAGAGATGACCATCGACTACGATAAGCACCGCGTTTATATCGCGGGCCGCGACGCCAATCTCACGCAGAACGAATATAAGCTGGTTGCGCTGCTCGGCCTGCACGCGGGCAAGGTCCTGACATATGATTATCTCATCAAGGAGCTCTGGGGCCCCAGCGCCCGCAGCGACAATCAGATTCTGCGCGTCAATATGGCAAACATCCGCCGCAAGATCGAAAAAAATCCCGCCCAGCCTGCTTACATCTTCACAGAATCCGGCGTCGGCTACCGCATGGTCGAGGGGGATTGAGCGTTCTGCCGCCGCTTTTCCGGTTTTGGAAAAGCGGCGGCTGTTTTCTGCTCCGCTGTTCCGCTTGCATTTTTCCTGAAACTGTGGTATGAAAGAAGAAAACCAATCAGGAGGGATTCCCTATGAAAGTCATGCTTGTAAACGGCAGTCCGCATGAGCACGGCTGCACCGATGCTGCGCTGCGCGAGGTCGCTTCCGCGCTGAACGCGGATGGAATCGATACCGAAATTTTCTGGATCGGCAATACGCCCATCGGCGGATGCATCGCCTGCGGCGGCTGCTCCAAGGCAGGCAAATGCGTCTTCGGCGGTTCGGTCAACGACTTTGCCGAAAAGGCAAAGGACGCGGACGGCTTTGTGTTCGGCACGCCGGTCCACTACGCGGCGGCCTCCGGCAATATGACCGCGTTCATGGACCGCCTGTTCTATTCTGCGCCGAAGGAAGCGTTCTGTCGCAAGCCCGCCGCCGTCATTACCTCCGCCCGCCGCGCAGGCACCACGGCCGCGTACGAGCAGCTGCTCAAATACCCCGGCATCACGGAAATGCCCATCGTTTCCTCCTGCTATTGGAACAATGTCCACGGCTCCAGGGCCGAAGACATCCAGCAGGACGAGGAGGGCGTGCGCATCATGCGCGTTTTGGGGCACAATATGGCCTGGCTCCTGCGCTGTATCGAGGCAGGCAAGGCCGCAGGCGTTCCCGACCCGCGCAAAGAGCCGCTTGCAAGAACGAATTTTATCCGGTAAGCGCTGCACAAACTAACACGACACAAATTAGAAGGGAGTACAGTACCGCATGTGTACCGCGATCACGTATCAGACCAAGCAGCTTTATTTTGGCCGGACGCTGGATTATGAATGCAGCTACGGCGAACAGGTGACAATCACGCCGCGAAATTACCCGTTCGACTTCCACCACGCAGGCCCGGTGCATACGCACTACGCCATAATCGGCATGGCCCATGTGGCGGGCGGCTACCCACTGTATTACGACGCCGTCAACGAAACCGGCCTGTGCATGGCGGGGCTGAATTTCGTCGGAAACGCCGTATACGCGCAGCCAGAGCCGGACAGGACGAATATCGCGCAGTTTGAGCTCATCCCGTGGCTGCTGGGCCGGTGCGCGTCGGTTCAACAGGCCC
>ERZ791736.518-NODE-518-length-10908-cov-3.859947_pt1 | contig 10908 bp, 10 predicted proteins | sample MGYA00509940_ERZ791736 | MGnify/ENA primary metagenome ERZ791736 (study PRJEB30046, sample SAMN00792014) | human gut metagenome | study: EMG produced TPA metagenomics assembly of the A metagenome-wide association study of gut microbiota in type 2... | reverse complement strand
TTTTTCCACATCCCTGCACCGGCAGGCCCCACGCTTTGGCAGCACCGGGGATCAGCGAATGGTAGGAACCGCTTCTACTGCACCAGTAACCGTTTTCATAGGCCCAACGTGCCATCTCAACGGGATCGACCGTCTCGTTGGTCAGAGAAGATACCACCATTGCCATACAGGTAGGCCCGCAGCCGTAGGTGCCGATGTCGTCGGTGCCGTAGGGCTTGTGCGCGTACCGCTTGTCCAACTGATTATAGTAGACTACCTGCGTCGCGCCATCCGAGAAACGAATGTCGCCCAGAGATACAAGGCCGGTGGACTCGGCAGGCAGCAAGCCCTGCATCATACCATCGCCCAGGAATACGCTCAGGTTCTGGGCGTAGTTTTCCGCCAGTCCCTTTTGTTCATCCGACAGGGCGAATATCTTATCCTCAAAATAGGCCTCTCCGTTATAGACGATGGTATATATCTTCCATATCTCCGTGACTTCCGTTTCCGTCACCGTAACCTTGCCGGTCTTTTGGTCAACGGTCGTGTCTGTCACCGTTGTCGTGCGAGGCTCCTCCGTGCTTGTGAAGGTATAGAGGGCGTCCTTTGCCTTGCGGATCAGCGTTTCCATATCCTTGAGGGAGATAGATGCGTAGTCCTGATTTTTGGCGGCACAGTACATGGCAATGAAGCGGTTGGCATTGTAGGTCGGGGAGCTTTCGTATGGATTGATGATCTCCTTCTGGTCGGCACCGGAAGCGGTAAAATCCGTGTCAATACGGGCGCGAACATCCTCCTGCCCTTCCTCCAGCAAGTCGCTGATCGCCTGCGAGATCTGATTGATGTTCTCCACAACGGCGGCGTTGTCGTTGAGGATCGGTGTGTCTGGACTTCCTTCAACCCCTGCCTTGGTCAACCCGCCGAAGATCAGGGAGGGTAGCAGCATGATGAACAGGACGGGAAGCACCAGCAACCCGGCAATGATGGCAGCAACCGCCTTGCGATGTGTCCAGAGTGCCGCTGCCGCCGCACCGTAAGGGCCTGCGGCAGCAGCGCCTTTTGCCGCGCCGCTTACCGCTTTTCCTGTCTTGATGGCGCCGCGCACGACACCGGCAGCGTGTGCGCTGATCTCAGCGGCTTCGTTCAGACCGCTGCGTTCTTGCTGGGTCATATCAGGTCTTGTCCTTTCTGCGAGGCGGGTCAGGCAGACGCCGGATCAAGCTCTCCCGATAGGAAATGCCGCCATCCGGGTCCTGATAAGGCGTTTTCTCCACCGTGTCCTGTGCGTACTGCTTATACCACTTGGTGCCATCCACGGTGGTAACGGTAGTATATTCCCGTTTGGGTTCCATATACTGCTCGGTGCTGTACATGGCGAAGGCGCGGCCCGCAGGTTCATCCTCGGAAGTCTCCGTGCCGGTGATATGTCCGCCGCCGATCTCTACATGGGAGAAGGAGGGAATATCCGCCGCGCCTTCACCCAGCGCCGTATAGCCCATATAGGACATGAGGGCATCCGCCGCCATATTGCCGGACATGACTTCACCCGTTCCCGGTCTGCCGGTAGCGACGCGGCTGATGACGTTATTGGCAATATCGCCGCCCTTGGTCATGGATGCCCGGAACGCCATTCCTCCAACACCGCCGCTGCCTGTGCCGGTGGCACTCCGGTATGCACCGTTATAGAAGCTGCGGTTGACGACGCCGGCCAGACCGCCTTGCAGGAAGGTGTTGCTGTCACCGCTATTGCCGCCGCTTCCTCCGGCATTACCGCCGCGACCGCGTCCGGCGACGCCACGGGCAGCGGCGATGCTTCTTGCAGCCAGCATGACTTCCGCCAGCATGGAGCCGCCTGTGTGTCCCACGTTGATACCCAAGCCCTGCATGAAGCTGTCGATCTTCTGCGAAATCTTCAGAAACGCCACCGCGCACAGAAACCAGACAAACAAATTGCCGGCCACGCTCTCCTTGCCGGAGGCCGAGACCTGCGACTGCACATCCGATTCCGTCAGGGCAAAGGCAGGGATCGTAAGCGCGCAGATAACCAGCACAGGCAGCGCAATGCCTGTGATATATTTCATTTTTTGATTCATGATCGTCTCCTATAAGGATAAGGGGTTTGCAAGGAAGGTTCCCACCATGGTGATGAACAGGCGAAGGCACCATGCGTTCATCAGCAGCAGAAATATCTGGCCGCCGAACATCCGGCACCACGCCTTGAAGATGTTGGAGGTGCTCTGCGCCGCGCCCGTAGCAAAAGCCACCGGCGCCGTGAATACCAGAACGCCCAGCAGCACATAACGCTCCGCCGCCTCAAATAGCAGCTTGATATAGTTCCACGCCAAAATGAGCACGAGGATCAGTGCGATAAGGGCCACAGCGCCGTTGGCGCAGACCCCAAGGATGGTAAGTATGACCGAATTGAAGTCGGCAAAGTTCAGTGTGGGCAGCTCAGACGACATGATCCATGCGTAGGGTGTCCCGCCGATTTTCAGAATCAGCTCTACAATTTCATCTGCGAAATAGGCCAGCAGGATAAACAGCACGGAGCGGATTGTCAGTTTTACCGGGTCTTCTGCCTCTACGCCTGCTATAAGGCCGTAGTTCTTGAATAGCTGCCAGATCAGGTTCAGCAGGATCATGCCGATAGCCAGTGCCACGAAGATGTTGTACATCGTCTCCGCGGCAGGGAAGTAGCGCAGGAAGGTGGTCATGTCGCAGCCCAGAGCCCCCAGCACAGAGGTGTTGATAAGGTCAAGACCGTACATGACCTGTTCCGCGATCCATTCTACAATGCCATCTAATATGCCCATAGCACTTCTCCTTTCTCAGCCGGGCAGCTTGGCGTTATCCGTTCCATCTGCCATCCGCGAAGAAGGGCGTCACATAGGACATGATGAAGCCCAAACCGTTAAGGATTGCCCATGTGATGATGATACGCTTGAGCCATGCGCGGCTCTCGTCCACAGTGCGGCCGCTGCGGGAGAAGTTCATCATCAGCAGTGCCACCGACGCGGTGACAATGGCGGCAATGGTGGAGATAAGAAGAATCTGGTTATAGACATCCTTCATGATCTCATTGGCCTTCTCCCAGACGGTGGCGGCAAAGACAGGCTGGCAAAGCATTGCGGCCATGGTCACGCCCGCGAAGGCCGCATATAGTGCCATGCCGGGACTTGCCCTGTGGAGATGTGTCTTGGTCAGGTCATGTTTTTTCACTCGTGATACCTCCTGTGATAGAAAAGATGTGGAGGGGCTACTCTCTAAAAGCCGCCCCTCTTGGACTGCCCAAACACCCGGAAATAAAATAACACCACCCCGTAGGATGGTGTTACTCGTATCGCCTTGGCATAGTTTTGAGCATACACAGTATAGCACACTTGGATTTACGCCGAAATCGCAAAACCGTGCCAATGTTGTGGCGGGAAAGTGCTGATTATATCACACGCACGACAAATCCTTATCCTCTGTCCCAATACTCATGTCGTTCTTCATGCCTTGCAGATCTTTTTCAAACAATATGGTCTTATACCGTGATTACTACATTTTGTGGAAAAATCACTTGTTGCACAATACTGTGCAACAAGCCCAATGTGCATCGTTGTATATATCAGCAAGAGCGTTATCAAACGGAGGTGTCATGCTTGCACTTTTTCACAGATTGTGCTAATATAATAAAAAAGATAAAGAAAAAATGGGGAGATTTTAGAATAATGTCAAACAGAAAAGAACGGAATCGACAATTTCAAATCTCCCTAAGTAAGAAGATGGTTCTTCGCAGGCAAAGACGAAATGGACGAATGGCGCGAAGAAAGAAAAGCGCAATTCGGCACGGCGTCGTATACACTCCTTCACGGGTGCGACAGCAGCGGGGGAAAAGGCAGACTCATACCCTGACGCCCCCCGACATTTTCAGCCTTTTTCAGAATTCTGCCGAAACTGTAGCTTTTTTTGATAAAACTGTTTGGACAATTAGAAATTGTAAGGTTCAAGACTCGATTTTCTTCGATTTGTCTAATATTACTGAAATCACAACTGATGCGATTATGTATTTGATTGCGGTGATTAAGAATATGCGGCGACTAAAGACGTTTCGCATCACTTGTCGAGGAAACCTTCCCATAGACGAAAATGCAAGGGACATTATTGAAAGATCAGGATTTTACTCCTATATGCAATCGAGCTCTCCGCATAAGGTTACTGGTGATTCCACTCATATGAAAATTTCTTCGGGTACTGATGCGGATGGACAGCTTGCGAGTTCATTTTGCGATTTTGTCCAGAAACAGTGTAATATGACGATCAAAGATACCAAGAAGCTTTATCCCATGCTAATTGAACTCATGACAAACACTCATCAGCATGCGTATCGTGAGAATCAATATGGGATGATGGAACGCTTTTGGTATGTTTCCGCATGGGTGACCCAAATTGGTGTCCATTTTGTCTTTTTGGATACGGGTGTGGGTATCCCAGCCACCGTACACAAAAAGGTTCTTGAGCGAATGACTGAGTTGGTCGCTGGGAATGATGCAAAATACATTGAGTCTACTTTACTCGGTGCATTTAGGACGGAAACAAAACAGCTTAACCGCGGAAAAGGGCTTCCTGGCATATACGAAGATGCTCGGAATAACAAAATCTCCAATCTTTGTATTGTTTCCAACAAGGGAAAGTGTACTGTTGTCGGCGATGGAATTCGTTCGGAAAAATTAAACACAAGTCTAGAGGGAACCTTATTCGTTTGGGACATCCTAGAAAAGGAGGATATGTATGATTACCATTAACATTGCTAATGAGTATACCAAAATGCCTGGTGGTCGTCATGTGGGAGAAGGGCAATTTTCTGGTGAGGACTTCCGTAGATCTATGTTAGCCCCTGCTTTTCAGAAGGCACAAGAAAAAAAGGAGGACTTACTCGTTAATTTGGATGGCGGTTACGGTTATGCAACATCTTTCTTAGAGGAGTCTTTTGGTGGGCTCGCACGAGAAACTCTTAATCCAGCTGTCTTAAAAATAAAACTTATATCCGAAGAGGAGCCGTCTCTAATCGCTAAGATTTACCAGTATATGCGGGATGCACTGAAAGAGCAGGGTGTTGCATTATGAGTAAAAAACGACTTTCCCCAGAAGCCAAGTTTAGGGTATTTGTTTTGCTGGTCTTGGTTATTATTGTTGGTCTTGGTGGGCTTATCCTCTATAACATTAAAACTAACCCAAGTTTTTGGGAAACCTCCGTTTCAAGCTGCATAACTATTATAATTGCCCTTGTTTTTTCGTATTGGCTTGTTCAACGGAAAAACGATTTCCGGAAACAAAAAGAAATATTGGCAAGCCTGCTTTTTGATCTTCGCACTCAATTTGAAAAGGAAGACATGTATGATTTATCCCAGATGTCTCCGAGCAGTATAAATATGCGCAACCGTGACATCAGCAACAAGATAGGAATTCTCGATAGTGTGAAAGAAGAGTTTAGTATTGCGGCTGATGTGGACTTTATTTATGAGAAATTTGATGAGTATAAAGAGCTTATCGGAAATCACATTAATGATCCCGGTTATTTGCAAAATTCTTCTTTCGAGTTGAAACGCCCTATTATGCTTATTTCAACAAAACTCTTTGAAATCGCTTTTGGATTATATCGCTAATTTACTTAAATTCATCGGGAGATGCCTTGTCGCCGGTAATCTCCTCCGCGTATCGGCGTGGATCGAAGCATCATTCAAGAGAGTCCTTTCCTTGCAGGGCATATTTGGAACCAGCAAGCAAAAAGCTTGTGTATTTATGAGAATGAGCCTGCTTTCTGTGTTCGAAAGCAGGCTCATTTTACCACAATCACATCCTCACCCCTCCGGCACAAACTTCTCCAGCAGTGCCAAACTCTCTTTCGATGAATACCCCCACAGCACCGAGCTCAAGGCATCAATCGCCATCTGACGCTTGCGGAAGTAGGTGCGGTAACTGATGTCGCGGATGTGCGGCTCCAGCTTGTCGATGATTTCCTGCGTGTTCGCCAACTGCTGCGGTGACAGATAGGTGTAGTACAGGAGCCAGTAATAGCTTTCACCGTACTTGTGCTTTGTCCGCAGCAGCTCCACAGAGGTGTCCAGCAGCTTCAGCATCTTGTAGCTGCGCTCAATGCAGCGGGCATGATCCTCAATCGCCGAGCCCTCGAAGGTGATGCCGGCCACATAGAGGGATTCCAGAAACTCCTCTATGCTGCTGCCATACTCGATCTGGAACTGCCGACGTACCTGCTGCACAGACAGCTCCAGACTCCACACCACATCCCGGTACTTGCGCAACAGCATCCACGTGTCATGGTACAAGGAATTCTCGGTCACTTTGGGTTCTTGTGCAGTCTTTTTCATCGTTCGACCTCCTTATCGCCGCGCATCCCCGTCGGGTGCAATCTGAGTTCAAAGTGATAGACTTCCTGAGCATCACCGCAGGTGACCACCAGTTGAAGCCACCGGCGCAGCGGAGGCACCCCTTCTATCGTAACCTCGCAGTCGTCGGATAATGGTAATAACATATATTTGGATTTGGGGCATGAAGCACACGGCAGTCCTTGTGCCACAAGGATTTCCCGCATCTTACGCTCGATTCGATGGCGGTTCATTTCTGAAACGCTACCGGTCTCCTTTGAACCGCTTGTTACCGTCGTGGTCAGGGCGGTTTCCTCCTGAAGCTCCAGCTTGATGCCAAGGCTCATGGCGATCTCTTCCTTGTCCACCACGATGTCAGAAATTTGGAACATGGTGGAGAGATAGTTCTGTAGATAGATCGTGGTGCCATGTGTGCCGGGGAATGCTGCCAGTTGCAGATAGCCCCGTTCAGCCATGCGCTTGAGGTATCGGCCGGCAGTTGCCTTAGAGATGCCCCAGCGGGATGCCAGTTCCGCGTAGCTGACCAGCGGGCAGCCTGTACCGTTGCGGAGATAGACCACCGGCCCGACGTCTGAACCGAGGACTTGCGGATCGTTATAGACCGTGTTCAGCCATAGATCCAATACGGCGTCCATCTCCGAGCAGTGACCGGCACTGACCAGTTCTGTGGCAGTGGATACAGGGAAGAAGAAAAAGCCGGTATCCTTCTGACAGGGCGCATTGTAGTCGAGAATCGTGTTGTGACGCCGCCACCCGCGAATCTTGAATTTGACCAGCTTACCATGTCCGAGAACAAGAGAACTGATAAGCCCTTTCTTTTGCAGTCCCTCCAAAGCGGCCAAGGTCTGGCGGCGGAAGCGTGTTCGGAAATACTGGGACAATTCCTCCACGGACATGATCCATTCGCCGGGGTAGATGGTGTAACTAATGCCATCAATGCGCTTGTATGAGGTGCGGAAGTTGGCATAGGAGCATAGCACGACAAAATAAAAAAGACCGGAGCCTCCGCTCACGCGAATGCTCCGATCTGCTATCAAGGCTTGTACGAACTGCCGGTAGATCCGACATCGTGGATAATCTACGATCTGTTTGATCTCAAGTGTATATTCTGACATGGAAACCTCCTGAAATGAGCTTCCCTGGTGGGAAGCCGTGTGTTATAATTGGTATAGAGCAAAAGCGGCGCAGTATTACCGAATGTGGAATGATGTTTCACCGATGATGCTGCTCCATTGTGCTATTTTAGTGTTGGTACGATTCGTATGCCTGATGGTCTGTTTCTTGTTTTGTCTGAACCCCAATGAACCGAATCCCTTAGAGATAAAAACCTAAAGGTGCGTTTCTTGCGTGGTTAGGCCAACAAAACCGGTCATCTCATGGCTCTTCTCTTGGAGTTGACACCAACGCTGACACCAACCGCTACAGGATTTCATGGTACGGGATGGGAAAGAAGAGGAGTGCAGATTCCTCGGAACCCTTGAAAATACTGACTTCCTGGGATTATATGCGCCGCTATGGGACTATAAGAAATTCACGGTGCATTTCTCATAACCCGGAGGTCGGAGGTTCAAGTCCTCCCTCCGCAACCAGAAAAGTCCCGAAATCTTAAGATTTCGGGACTTTAATTTACTTTTTAAGGGAAGTCGAAAGGGATAAAATAAAGGCTTCTAACACAATTGAAAATTTTACAAAATTACTGCTTTTCTACATGCCTTTATTTCCTATCGAAAAATAATAACTGTTAAAAAGAGACGGCGAATACTGGACGGAGGAGGAAAAGCGTCAGCTTCAGGATATGTTCGAAGCCGGATATGGCATCTCGACGATCTCCTACAATCTGCAACGCAGTGAAGTCGCAATTTACCAGCAGATCGAGAAACAGGACTTATATTGCGACAAGACGCGGCTGATTCAGGTGCTGCTGAATTTTCTGTCCAACGCCATCAAGTTCACCCCGGCAGGCGGAACGGTCTCCGTCCGGCTCAGACAGCTGCCGGGGACCCGGAAGGACCGGGAGCAGTATGAGATCCGGGTCAAGGACAACGGCATCGGCATGAGCCCGAAGTTTGCGAAGAGGATCTTCGATCCCTTTGAGCGGGAGCGGAGCTCCACCGTGAGCCAGATCCAGGGTACCGGTCTGGGCATGGCCATCACCAAGAACATCGTGGATATGATGGGCGGCACCATCGAGATCCGGCCAGAGCCGGACGGAGACCGATGACAGCATCCTCTCCGGCGGCAGTCCGGATTTCCACGGCAAGCACATCCTGCTGGCGGAGGACAATGAGCTGAACCGGGAGATCGCCGTGGAGATCCTCAGCAAATACGGCTTCATCTTTGTATCACAAATTAGCCTTACTCCGGATCCATAGTAAAGTGATAATAGTATGCAAAAACGAAAATGCTCTTCATTGTTGTGGTTCTCCGTTCATAGAACCAGGTTGGTCTCAGTATAAGAGCCTCCATCCCGATTGCCAGCCGCATAATTTTACATTTTCCAGTACGGGGCAAATTTTCGTTGAAAAGTACGCTCTTTCTTCAAAGGCATCCTGGTGAAATTCAGCACTTTTCACCAAGTTCCGCAGATTTTTTTCCGCCCCTTCGCCGCCGCAGAAATACGCGCTGCACGGTGCGGTAGGGCAAGGCTGCATACTTTCTCATTTCTTTTTTTACCGTGTCGTTTTCCCGAAGCTTTTGCTCTTGACATTCGTCAGATTATCCCGTATAATGCACCGAAAACAACACAAGGAGGAAATGAAAATGCGCTATCTTCTGAAGAATGCAAAGTTTTTCTCGCAGGGCGTGTTTCATTTGGCGGACGTGTTTCTTTCGGACGGAAAGATTGTTTCTATTGGTGATGGTGTTTCCCCTTCCGATGATACTATTGTTATTGATATTTCTAATATGGTTTTGTTTCCCGGTTTCGTTGATGTTCATGTTCATCTTCGTGAGCCGGGATTTTTTTATAAGGAAACCATCCGCTCCGGCACACTGGCCGCCGCGCACGGCGGCTTCGCTCACGTTGCCGCCATGCCGAACCTGAACCCCGTGCCCGACTGCGTCGAATCGCTTGCGCTCCAGCGCGCGCTCATCGAGAAGGACGCCCTCGTTCATGTCCATCCCTACGGGGCGATCACGGTCGGTGAAAAGGGCGAGCAGCTTGCAGACCTTGCGGGCATGGCGCCAGACGTCATTGCCTTTTCCGACGACGGGCGCGGCGTGCAGTCCGAGAGCATGATGCGCCAGGCGATGGCCGAGTGCCGCCGTCTCGGCAAGATCCTTGCCGCGCACTGCGAGGACAACGCCCTGCTTCGCGGCGGCTACATCCACGACGGCGCGTATGCCCGCGCCCACGGGCACCGCGGCATCTGCTCGGAGAGCGAGTGGGGTCAGATCGCACGCGACGTGAAGCTTGCCGGGGAAACGGGCTGCGCCTACCACGTCTGCCACGTTTCGACCAGGGAAAGCGTCGAGGTCATCCGCGCGGCCAAGCGCCGCGGCGTGGACGTGACATGCGAAACAGCGCCGCACTATCTCGCCTTCACGCAGGACGATTTGCAGGAGGACGGACGCTTCAAGATGAATCCTCCCCTGCGCGATCAGGCCGACCGCGACGCGCTCATCGAGGGTCTTCTGGACGGGACGATCGACATGCTCATCACCGACCACGCGCCCCACAGCCGCGAGGAAAAGAGCAAAGGCCTTGAAAAGAGCGCCATGGGCGTTGTCGGACTGGAAACGTCCTTTGCCGCAAGCTACACGCATCTTGTGAAAAAGAGGATCCTGCCGCTTGAAAAGCTCGTCGAGCTGATGCACACCTCTCCGATGCGCCGCTTCGGCTGCGGCACGGAGATCGCCGTCGGCCAGCCCGCCGACCTGACCGTATTTGACCTCAACGGAACCTATACCGTCGACCCCGAAACATTTTTGACCATGGGGCGCGCAACGCCCTTCGCCGGCACGTGCCTCACCGGTGTGTGCAAGCTGACGATGATCGGCGGCGAGATCGTCTGGAAGGAGGACATGCTTTGATCGAAGTAACTTACACCATCGCGGAGAACGCCCTCATTGCCTCGGGCGTCTACCGCTTGAAGCTCGAGGGCGACACCTCGGCCATCACCGCGCCGGGCCAGTTCCTCGACCTTCGTCTGCCCGGTTTCTTCCTGCGCAGGCCCATCTCCATCTGCGACTGGGACGAAAAGAGCGTCACGCTCCTTTATAAAGTCGTCGGCAGTGGAACGGACTGGCTCTCCCACTGCACGCCAGGGCAGGCGCTCGATGCGCTCTCGGGTCTCGGCAACGGCTTTGACGTTGCCTCCTGCGGCGAAACGACGCTCCTTGCGGGCGGCGGCATCGGTGCCGCGCCGCTCTTCGGTCTTTCAAAGCGCCTTCTTGCCGCGGGCAAAACGCCCGTCGCCGTTCTGGGTTTCAACACCCACCAGATCGCCCCATTTGACAAGGCCGCGAAAACCAGTGGAGAGATTATCATAGACGCGTACTTCATGCCCGGCACGCGCCAAAGCTTTGCAGGTATGGCTGC
>ERZ791736.508-NODE-508-length-11000-cov-3.859662_pt1 | contig 11000 bp, 2 predicted proteins | sample MGYA00509940_ERZ791736 | MGnify/ENA primary metagenome ERZ791736 (study PRJEB30046, sample SAMN00792014) | human gut metagenome | study: EMG produced TPA metagenomics assembly of the A metagenome-wide association study of gut microbiota in type 2... | reverse complement strand
TTGTGAGCTAATTAACAGATTGAAGGGCGGTCGGTGCAAGTGAAGTTGGCGTGGGCATAGGCGTGAGCGTGCTCAATGAAAACAGCGAAACGGCGGCGAAAGTAACTGATGCAGATATTAACATGTCCAAAGAGGATAGTCAGGTTACTATCAAGGCGAACAACCATACAAAGGTCAATTATCAGCTCTATAACGGAGGAGGCGGGTTGGTTGGCGTAGCTGGTTCCATCGGTGTGTCCAACGTAAACAGCAAAGTAAATACAACGGTTGAAGATACGTCCATCGGACAGCAGGCTGCCAATACAGAAGAGATCGAGGGTGCTGCGAAGAATATTCAAATCAGCGCAGAAAATGATATTGATTTTACAAATAATTCCGGAACAGTTGGAGGCGGCGCGGTCGGCGTAGGTGTAGGCGTTGCTGTAAACACCATCGATAGTCAGGTACAAACCCGGGTGGATCGCGCAGAACTGCATGCTTCTGGAGCTATTGATGTATCTGCAAACGAAACGCGCAAGGTAAATCAGCTTGCTGTCAATGCGCAGGCCGGCAGTGTTACAGGCGGCGCAAACATCATGATTACTAATGTGGGCAAAACGGTAGACAGCGTCTATGGCTCCAACCTCCAGACTAATGCCGATGGAGAGGTCCAAGGCGACGGAGGCGTCAACACCGATAAAATTTATACAGAAGCCAACGACGCGATCACAGAAAATCAGTTCCAGTCATCCTATACGCTGGGTGCGGTAAGCAAAGATGATTCTTCTGCATTTGATTCAGCTACGGCAGGAAAAGGCTCGGAAAAATCGATCGTCCAGGTAGCAGTAGACAGCTCGACATTGGATACCAAGGGAAAGGTAGCGCTGACTACAGAAGAAACTACGGAAGTTAAGATGAATGGCATCAATGCTTCAGCTAGTGTGAATGGCAGCGTGAGCGGTACGGTAGGTATTCTTGGTGTGCATCGTAATAGCAGCGTAGAAGTGACGTCTTCCTCCATTCATGCATCTGAATTGGACGCAAAGGCTAACGTAAATGGGAAATCTGATCTGAATATTTATCAGGGTACTGTAGGCGGTGTGGCATCTATCGGTGCGGCATATGGCAGTATTTCTACAGATGGCAAGGCCGGCGTGGGCATCAAAGACAGTTCAATAGAGTCGACAGGCGAGGTCAATCTGTCAGCGGAAGATACGAGTCAGGCTGATGTGGACGCTATTGGTGTTGCACTGGCCAGTGGCGGAGCAGCCAGCGTCATCGTGGCGGAAGGAACAAATCGCGGCGAGACGACAGTTACTGTTAATCATACTGATATTACAGCAGGTAACACTATCTCTGTAAATGCAAAACGCGAAGCAGAGGGAGATAGTCTTCTTGTCAGAGCCATTGCTGGAAGCGGCGGACTTATATTCGCAGGGGCTGGCGTATCAGCCATTGCCAATGAAATGGGAACTGTGGGTACAGAAGTAATCGGCGGCAGCCATTTCACTGCAGGTGACACGATCGGTCTGTATGCGAAAAATGCGCCATCCGTTACAGCAGAAACGGGCGCAGTAAGCGGTAGTATGTTTGCTTCGGCAGCCATTACGGTGGCAGAAGCAAACGTGGGAAGCCCTGATGAAGACGACCATCTGAAGACCAGTGTCAAGGTAGATGATTCCAATACTTTTACTGCCAATCAGGTAACTGCAAATGCGGAAGCAGATATCAAACAGAAGGTGGACATGAATGCACTTAGCATCAGCGTTTCGCCATTCCCATCTGGCGCAGTACAGGTTAATACAGGCGGTACGGAAGCCTACAGCGATGTAACCGTTAATATTGGGGCGAGTGTATTCCAAGGAAAGGACTCCAATACTGTAGGTTTGAATGTAAGTGGCAGCAATTTGGTTACACAGACTACGGCGTCTAGGGGCATTAGTGCGAGCACAGGCATTGCTACGGGTACGAACTTGGCGAGCACAGCGGCCTACCTGTCTACGCAGGTCACTGCGACAGGTAGTGAAGCAAGCCGGCTGGGAAATGTCGATATCAAGGGCCGCAGTTCTGCTACGATTGATAACGATGCCAACGGGTATGGCGGCGCGTTTATCGACATCAGCCCCTATGCCGCTATGGTTGAAAATAACTACACGGCTGATACGGACGTAATGCTCAGAGGTACGTGGAAAACGACGGGCAGCTTTACAGCTCAGGCTTTGAATGGTATGGACGTCGATCTCAAATCCGATGCTGTCCGTGCGGCAATTGTCGGCGGCAGTGGCACGTGGCTGAATAATATTATCAATAATTCGGCCAACGTGACTCTCGACAACGCGAACATCACGACGGAAGGCGCTCAGCAATACTTGGCTCAGAACCAGGTCGACTACGTCGGTGAAATCGCCGGCTCCGGCTACGGTGGCATTAACATCAACGCAACTGATTATAAGGACGACCTCGACTTTACGGCTGGCGTAGATATGAAGAACAGCACGCTTACCGGCGCAGGCGACGAAGGCAGCATTACGGTCTTTGCTTCGACGGAAGGCACGATTCATTCCAAGAACAGCCTGAAATCGGCCGGCGTCATTCCCGTCGCCCTTGCTTTCAGCGACCACGACATTACGTATAACAACAGCGTCAATGTAACTAATGCTACGCTCACTACAGATAAGAAGGATCAGGATATTACGCTGGCGGCGACGGACGACACCGACGTGAAACTCGAAACTATCGCTGATACCCAGGGCGGCGCAGTCGGCGCGGCTTCGGCAGAAGCATCGAATACGTTCGACCGCAGCAACAAGATTACTGTGGACAAAGATTCCAAACTTCACAGCACGAACGATGTGAACCTTTACGCTGGGGCAAATACGGAGGGTATCTCCTCATCCCTGGATCTGCAGGTTCTCGCCGATGCGTACAACAAGACGGTCATTCCGTTGGCAACGGCTCCGAAAGTGGATAACGCGATGACGCAGGCCAATCAGGTGTCTGTCGGAGGAACTGTAGAAAGTGTGCGCCATATTAATGCCAGCGCGGCAAAAGGCGCGACTACCGTAACGGAATCGGCGCAAGAATATAATCTGTATCAAGGCACGAGCGGCAGCAGTACCGTGGCGTCCACAACGCTTGGCGAGACTGTGCCGCATGAAAATGGCGACGCTAACTTTGTGGAAATCGCAGAGGGGGCGAGCCTGACAGCTGGCATTCATAATCATCTGAACCTTACCATTGAAGGCGAAATCCCTAAACCTGACGCAATGCCTGCTGACGGAGGAAGCGTTGATACTTCCAATATCACTATCAGTGTGGGAGAAGGCGAAGGTTGGTTCCGTACGGATACCGTTCAGACCGGAACTACGACGATCAAAAATAATTTGATGGATCGCTACAACGAAGTTGTTCGACTGATGGGCCAGTATGAAGAAGGCACTTCTGAGTATGCAAGCTATAAGAGCGAACGAGACTCCCTTCTTCTGGAAATGAAACGGATGGGCATGGCGAAGGAGGACATAAATGGAAATCTTACGCCTTCGTCTGAGATTGAGGTGCCCGCAGTGTCTTTGCCTGACATCGTCGTATCCGGCGGCAATATCAACATTGATAGCGACTCGCTGAAAGGCGGCGGTAATCTTACGGCTCAAGGCGCTCCGCAGATCAATATTACCAATGAAAGTGATGCTTATCTCGTTGTAAATGATGTGACTATTCAGGATGCGGGCGGACAGATCCGTATGAACGGCTCGACACTGACTGCAGATACGGCGGGCAATGAAATGAGCGCTGCGCAAATTCATGCAGACGGTGTGACTGGCGGCGAATCGCAGATCAACATCTCCGGCACGGCGTCCAGGAAAGAAGGGATGCAGGCAGATATCGGCGTCTTTGGGGATATCACCAATACGTCTGGTGACGTGACGCTCACCAACAATAGCTACAACCTTAATATTCTCGGAAACATCAGCGGCCGCAACGTCAGCCTCGTCGCTACAAACGGTTCCGTTACCCAGACCAGCGCGGAAGGGTTTATCAATATCGGCGGCGACCCCGTCACGAAATACCAGTTCAGCGAAGACGTGGCCAATGCGATTCAGGAGTACATTTACGATCAGTTTGTGGCAAATAATAACTATAAGATTCCTCCTTTTGAGAGCTATGAAGAATATGTCAACTGGATTAAGACGAATATCGTTGCTAGTGGAAAGTATGGCATCACAGAAGCAGATCTGGTCTGGAAAGAAGATGATCCAGCAGACCCGGGAAACAAGATTGTTGCTGGAGGCAACGTCTACATCAACGGTCTGAACGTTAACATCGGCGGGTTGGTACAGAGCGGCTACGGAAAATATTCCGTGACGTTGGACAGCAGCGCTCAGGCAAAAGTCGACGCGCTGGATAAGGAATGGAAGGGTAAGCAGGAAGCCCTTTCGGACAGTGCTGTCATGGCGAATGAAAAGTACTTGATCAATGCAGGCGGTCAGGTTTATAACCAAGAGACCGGCGTTTATGACTATGAAATCCGAGTGTACTATAATCCGTCTACTGGTGAATTGCTTACAGACAGCGTGTCCGTGTCTGGCGGCAAGATCTACATTACCGGCAATATTTCTAGTACTGGTGGCGGCAAGATCATGGCGATGGACGGAGCGGCAGATATTGCCATCGATACGTCGAAGATTGATAAAAACGTCACAGTAAATACCATTACGAACAACGATATCAGCGGCCTCATCAGTATTACAGACAAAAACAAGACAGACGGTAATGGCCATTACTTAGTCACTGAATATAGAAATGGTGAACAACGTTCGTATTACTCTGGAGGTGTGCTGTCTGATTGGAGCGCCGTAACGGGAGACATGGGGTATGATCCGGAAAAGGGATTGCAGTACCAGTGGACCGGCGGCGTCAGCGGTGAAGTAACGACAAAATATCAGTACACAGAAGATTTCCTTTTCTGGGGACTTCTGGATTATGGAGAATCTGATACATTTGTTGCTGGACTCAAAGCGGAGAATAAAATGCCGGAGGGGACGCCAGTTTCCAGCGGCGGGACAGCGGGAAAAGAAAACGGTGTTGTCATTACAAAAGGAAACGGCGGCAAGGATTTCTCCATCACGGGAAGTTATAGTAATAGCAGTGATGAGACATACAGCGATATTTCCCCGGATATGAAATACGATGGATTCTGGGGGAAAGTCTTCGGCTACGGCACGACCACGTACACCTGGACAGGCAAGAAAGGGACTGCTTCTTCTACGACGACGTCTGTCGCTGCGGATAATCATATTCAAATTGGCTTCATCGGCAACGGCAATGGGAGTGGTAATATTTCCGTTACATCCGGCGGCGATATGACCCTTGCTGGCAACATCAGCAACGCCTCTGTCGTCGACGGAAACAGCCAGACTGTCGGTAAAGGCAGCGTCAGTCTCACGAGTCAAAATGGCGCGATCACCGGCAACGGGATTATCAATTCCGATGACGTAAATCTCAAAGCTGCGGGAGATATCAATGTAAACCATGCGGCTATCGGCAGCGGCGCGGCGGTTAACATCGCTTCGGACAATGGAGATATCCATTTCACGTCGTCGAAGGGCGACCTCGCTATTGAACAAGTCGTGACTGGCGGCACGGATCCGATTACTGCCGAAACGGGCAGCGTCTATATCGAAGCGGCAGGCAGTATCCTCGACGCTCATACGTCCGGCGACTACGCCGTAAAAGGCCAGCGCATCGACCTCATCAGTAAGATGGGATCTATCGGTACGAAGAACAATGCCCTTACGATTCTCGGCGGCAGCGAGCTCTATAGCTCCGACACCATGGCTTCCAGTGTGAACGCGTCTGCCAAAGGCGATATCGTCCTGACTCAGGTGGACGGTAATATGCGCCTCGGTACGATCGCAAGCACAGACGGCGACGCCGTGCTGACTGTCACGAACGGCAGCTTTGTCGACGCGCATCCGTCGGAAAACAGCTCGTCCAGCAGCGCCCAGGATAAGATTGACCGTTGGCTGGAAAGCGGGCTTATCAATTCGGAAGACGAAGCTGGTGAAAGTAAGGAAGCAGCTGCGGCGGCTAGAGATGAGCGCGTAGGTGCATTGGAAGAACGCATGAATTCGTTGGCTGCAGAAGGCACGCATAGCGTGGACGACTATAAGGCAGCAGCCGAAAAACTGCACAATGCCAGCGAGTCCTTGCAAGACGCAAAGAACACCTATAGCCAAGGCTATCAAGAAGCGTATGCGGCACACAGCGCAGCTATTGAGCAAGCGGGCGGCGATGCGGCGGCTATTGAAGCGGCAGACGCTGCTTACAAACAGGCTGTAGAGGATTTGACGAGTACGTATTTGGATGCGCAGGCTGAAATTTATGGAGATGGATTCTCTGTAGAAGAACAACAGCTTATCAATTCTTATGCAGAAACTGCGTACAGCGAAAACTACGGCTGGAGCAAAAATCAGCTCTTGTATGCGATTCAGGACACTGTTCTCAATACAAAACCCGGAGAAGTACAGACGGTTGAGACGCCGAATGTGTCTGCTAAGAATATTACTCTTAATGCGGCAAGCGGCGGCATCGGCATCGACGGCGAAGCCCAGACGATTTCCTACGACGCGCTGAACAGCGAGGAAAATCTGAAGCTTCTCGCAAATGCGAAAGCGGGCGATCTCACTTGGGATGAAGATAATCAGCAGGTCACTATCCGCCAGCAGCAGGCTATCACAGTGGCGGCAGACGGAGCGGTCAATGTGGCTGTTGAAGGTAATGGCAACGTATATCTTGCCGGTGTCAAAGATACGACGCTCGATATCAATGACATTGAAACTGGCGGTAACGTTCGGCTTCAGGGCGATGATGGTGTAGAGGTTGGTTCCATTAAGGGAGGTAATCTCATCATTGCTGGCGGAGAAGGAAGTATCACGAGTGGCAACGCAGACGATCTTTATGTACATACAGAGCTAACCGGTTCACTCGATGCGAAGGCCAAGGGAGATATATACATCTCCGAGACGGGAGATTTGGATATCCTTACGCTCGCCACAGACAAGGCAGCGCATCTCGCAGCTACGGGCAGTATTCTGATGGAAAATGTAAAAGACAGTACCGCGCAGGGCCGCATCAACGCTGCAGAAGTTAATCTTAGCGCTGGCGGCAGCATCGGCGGTGCTGGTGAAAATCAGGCTATCCGCATTTTGGATAACGGCGCTGTAGTCAATGCCGAAGCAGCAGGAGGCATCTGGATTTCCGGCGAAAGCGGCGATGGCTCTACAGGCAATCTCGTCATCGGCGACATCGAAGGCGGCAGCTTTGACCTGACCAGCGTCAGCGACGTCAGCCTCGGCCGTACCGACGATCCGAATACGGATGAAGACGAATCGTTGACAGGCAGCATCACGACGACAAATGGCGACGCGTCTATTTCGGCAGTCAACGTCGATTTGGCCGACGGCCGTGTCGATACTGGCGAGTACACCTTCAACGTCACTGCCAACGGCGGCAACATTAACCAGTCCGATAAATCGGCAGGCCTTACGGCAAATCATGTCAACCTGTCCAGCACGGGCAGCCAGCTCCTGCGGAGTGAAAATAATAATATCAACTCCGTTACGGTCAGAGGCTTGACGGATGGCAGCCTGACCGGCAATGTGGAAATCCACAGCGCCGCCGACAATTTCGACGTGCAGTTCGGCGATATGGTTGGTGATACCGCTGCTGGTATTACTGTCAACGACGGCAGCATTAAGATTCACCATACAGGCAGCGAAGCGGGAACTCTTACCATAACGGGCTCGGCGACGACGCAGAAGTCCGATGGCAGCGGTGTGAATGGGGACATTAACTTCCACAGCGAACAAAGCGCTATCGACGTCGAAGGCACAATGAATGCCGGAGACAACTTCTCGGCGACGACGGAAAGCGGAGCCATCGACATTACCGGCAAGGTAACGGCCCATAACGGCGAAGTCAAAGCGACGACGAACAGCGGCGCGATTTCTTTCGACGGCGACGTCACGGCCATGCGCGGCGACGTCACAGCTGCGACCGGCAGCGGTGATGTGACCTTCGACGGCAGCATATCGGCAGAAGAAGGCAATATCAATGCGACGACAGACCAGGGAAATATCCTTGTAGACGGCAGCGCTGTTGCTAAGACTGACATCCTGCTGGACAGCGGCAGCGGCGCTATCACGGTGAACGGCATCGCAACAGCTGGCAATCAATTCAAGGCGGATACGGTAGATGGCAAGATTACTCTTGGCGGCGACGTCACCGCAACAGCGGGAACTGTGAACGCTCATACTACTGCCGGCGGCATTGAAGTCAAGGGCAACGTAGATGCGGGAACGGATATTGCTCTGGACAGCGGCAGCGGCGCGATTACCGTAACCGGCAGCGCGACGGCTGACAATAATTTCTCGGCGACGACAGGAAGCGGCGACATTACTCTGGGTGGAGATGTGAAGGCTGAAACAGGCAAAGTCTTGGCCCAGACGCAAAGCGGCACGGTGCTCGTCAACGGCAGTATCCAGTCGGCTCTCAATACGGAGCTGCAGGCTGGGATTACGGCTGATGACACAGGCAATATTACTGTCAAGGGCGACATCGCTTCGGGCAAAGAAGTCTTAGCGACAGCTGCGAATGGCGATATCGTCTTTGAAGGAACGACGACGGCTAGTGACGGCGACGTGAAAGCAGAAGTTACCGGCGACGGCTCCATTACCTTCAACGGCGCGGTGACGGCTGTAGCGGAAGGCGAAGGTGGCGGCAACGTCGTGGCGAACGTTTTCGGTACGGGTGACATCACGACGGAAAGCGATGCTGTATTTAATGCCGGTAAGGACGTGCTGTTCACGACGAACGTCGGAAATATCACGGCAAACAGCGCGGTAACTGCCGGCGAGGACATCGTTTTCAAGGTACTGACTGAAGGCAATATGACGCTTCGCGATGACCTGAAGTCTGAGCAAAACATTGATTTGAATGTAAATTCCGGCAATATCCTCTTTGAAGGTACGCAGGACGGCGTCCATGAAGACATCTATGTAACGTCGAATGGCGGCGACGTGACCGTTTCCATCAACGAAGGCGGAAGCGGCGTCATCAAAGACACGAACAGCGAAGGCCCGACAGGAGACTGGGCGCACCTTACCTCTGCAGAAGGCAATGTGACCGTTCGGCACGATGGCATCGGCGACGTCGACTTGTACGAGCTGTATGCGAAGCAGGACGCCGGCGTTTCCGTAGCCAACGGCAACCTCCACCTCGTCAATGTCAGCGGCAACCTCGTAGCTGTTTTCGTGAAGTCCGAAGGCAAGGACATGGATGTGGAAAACATCGAAGCGGCCCAGCAGATTGCGATTTCCGGCTCCAATATGGATCTGGACAGCATCACGCAGCGTGAAGACGGCGACGGCTTCCTGGTCATTACGCCGGAAGGCACGGCCGACGACCAGCCGATTGACAACCTCGTGATCGGCGACATCCTGACCAACGGCGGCGTGCGCTTCGACCATCTGTGGCTGAATACCGGCAATATCCACGTCAGTGAGGGAGCGCTGCATCTGGACAAGGTTTACGTACAGGATAAGGCCACCTTCAGCACCGACGACATGACGACGAACGTCTTCGGCTCGGCTCCGGTCTACGATGACAGCGTATCGAGCTCGTACTGGGTCAACACGAGCATCAACAGCCCGAAGGACGACCTCGCGGCGTGGAACAGCGACGAGCTGAACGACAAGTGGATGCATATCTTCTTCTCGCCGGAAGGAACCGTCCAGATCAGCAACGGCAACCTGCTCCATCTGGCCGACCACAATTACGCATACAATCAGCGGTACAGCCAGGTCGATTGGATGAACCTGTTTACTGACGAAGATTTCTATAACTTCTATGACAAGTATTATGCGCCTGACCTGTCGTACCACGAACGGTACGGCCTGACGAGCGGCAGTGGTCACAGCGTAGAAAACGCTGAAGAAGACGAGGTCATCGTCGAATAAGGAAAGGCAGTTTGTATGAACTACATGGCAGCAGGGGCCCTGCATGATAGGGCTCCCAGCTGCTGTAAGAGAAAGGATGGGATTCCCATGAACAAAAAAGCAGAATTATTTCAAGACTATTTAAAAGAAAAACAAATCGCGGCCTTTACGGTCGACGAAATCCAGGACGATGCGCTGAACACCGTCGTCTTCCGCTCCCACATCGACGTCGGCGGCAACCAGCTTCCGACGCTGGTCATCCTGGACAGCAGCATTTACTGCATGATCCGCATTCTCGTCGCGCCGAAAGCCCTGCGCGATGACAATAGGGAAGCCGTGCTGGAGCTCATGAACGGCTACAACAAAAAGTACAAATCCTTTAAATACTACGCCGACGACGAAGGCAACCTCGTCATGGACACGTGCGTATTGTTCAAGGACGGAGAAGCCGACGGCGACATGATTTACACCATGTTCAACGTCATCATCAACCACTTGAACGAATCGTACAAAGACACGATGAAGGCCGTTTGGCAGTAAAAGCGAATAGTGCAGTGCATAAAAAACGGGCCTGCTTCGCGCAATCGCGCGGGCAAGCCCGTTTTGCTGTTATGATATTAAGCAACTAGCCTCGGCGTGGCGTTGGCCGTAAACAACGCAAGAGCCCCTTCAAGATGGCACTCTTGAAGGGGCTCGTTGTGTTTTGCATACTTTTCAGTCTACACGCTGAGTATACCAAGTTTTCGGCATATAGTCAATGCTGAAATTTTTTCTTATTATGCTATGTGTATAATCGATTTTTTTGTTTTTCTAATACCTTTGGAATGTTACATGATCACTTACATAATATTTCTTCGTTCAAAATGGGAATAGAAAGTCCCCAGAGTTGCAGCTCTGGGGATTTTCGTTTAGCAGTCGTCTTTTTGATGAGACGCCTTTATGTCTTTTGCCTGTTTTTATTATAGATTTTCTTTGGTAAATTGCAAGTTGAATTTGAACAACCATAATCAGGAAACACACTCACTA
>ERZ791736.503-NODE-503-length-11036-cov-4.830343_pt1 | contig 11036 bp, 13 predicted proteins | sample MGYA00509940_ERZ791736 | MGnify/ENA primary metagenome ERZ791736 (study PRJEB30046, sample SAMN00792014) | human gut metagenome | study: EMG produced TPA metagenomics assembly of the A metagenome-wide association study of gut microbiota in type 2... | reverse complement strand
AAGCCATAATCTGTTAACCACGTGTCGATAATATCAGACAACTCACCACTTGCCTTTAAGTTATCCATATAATCGTCAATAGCCTTGATATAGTCCAAATTATCAATATAGTTTTGCACGTCCTGCTGCCACTTATTCCATTGCTTGTAATAATCGTCCCACTTTGTATTTAAATCTTTAGTCGTTTCAAGAATCCAATCAAGATTTAAATTATGGAAGTCCGTATACGGAAAATTAGAAAATGCCATTGTCTACCCCCTACTTAAATTGATCTGAAGGAATCACGTTGTACTTTTTACCGTCATCGCCTGTAACAACAATAGGTTTAAAAGGCTTATCAAAATAGCTGGCATCTGGTATTTGACCAAATTTTTCTATCGTAAATCTTATTTCAGCCGCTTTTGTTATATCAGATATATATAATGTAATATAAGATGGTGACTTAGAATTAACGGCAGGAAAAACTAATCTAATATTCCTTTGTATAATCGCCCTGTTTATGGCTTCAACATTAGTAAGGGTTGTAATATATATAGTATTGATAGTATAGCCACTAGGTAAAATATAAACATACTCGTTTGAAGTTGATTCATTTGCTGCCAACTTTAAAGTAATATTACAGCCATTGATAAGACTTGTCATAGTCTACCTCCTTTTTCCCAACCAAATCCATCAATCACACCGATTGAAATAGTTTCATTTTCTCGCCCGCAATGCATAAAAAAGCCGTGGCCTATATCGAGTGCTATGTGTCTTCCTTTACCGCCAAATGTGGTATACAATAAATCACCATCTTTAGTCTTGTCAGGAGTCGTCACATTAGTGCAACTATTTATATAGGCAGTCGAATACATGAACTGCCCTGTCACAAGGTTAATAAAACCGCTGCAATCAATCAATATCTTTCCCATACAGTAAGCCTTAATCTGTGCTTTTTGCTGTGCGTTGTACTTTTTAAAATAATTTGGCTCAGCCGCCCACAAAGACTCAAAAACATCAGGTGTACACTTTTGCCCCTTCGCCCCGTAAAGGTAAGCGTACTTGTCGCGGTTTTTGTAAAGATCCCTTGCTTTTGCAATATATGCAACGTTCTTATCAGGAATGTCATAAATCATAGTTTAATTCTCCTTTTCTTTTACAATTGTTAACAATTCTGTAATTACCTTTGTGTTGTTGTTCAATGCGTCAACCCACTTTGCACTCTCTTGGTCATGCTTTTCATACCATGTCTTTCTTTCCTCACGTTGCCGCACGTCAAGTGCATTCACATACCACATTACCGCGCCTAGACATACACAAGGTACACCAACCATCTGCGCAATTTGCGCAATAGCGTTCATAATTTCCATATCACCACACTCCTATTAAAAGTCTATCTGCATAAAGCTTACATACTTCATCAAGGAAATTGTAAGCTTTAGTCAAATCAATTTCACTTTGCATCATTTGTTGCGAAGTAGTAACACCAATGTTTCCGTGTATTCTTCCCTCATGTGTTCCTTTTGTTGTTGATTCATCCAAACCATTTGTAACACTTCCATGTGAGGAATCAGCGCCAAACGTCTGGGAATCACTTCCGCTGTCAGTGGTGTTATCAGTGTTGGCAACTTCTGGATCGCTTGAATTAAATGCCGCAACTTTGTGTGTACTATCAGTAACTTTTCCAAAATTTGTGGTAATGTCACCCTTGTTAAACGTTTCTTCTGTATCTACTTTTCCCTTCTGAAAAGTGCCGCCGCCTTTATCTTCCCAACTTTCCATTCTATCATAATTTTCTATTGGATTGTACTCAAGCTGTGTTACTTCCCATAAGTGGTCAATACTCCATTGCAATGAACGTGCTACACTTGTAACATGTCTACGCAAATAAGAAGGGTCTTGATAAACTGGGGTCAAATCTCCATATGATAGCAAAAAGTGTTCAATAAGTTGATCTTTTGAAACACCTTTTATATAGATATCTGTAAAGATGGTATTATCATAATCATATAGAGTCGCTATTGGAATTATCGATCTCACTACGCTCACCCCCTCTATTGTTAGGATATCGCAAACGCGCACGAATGTCAAGTCCATAATGTGAGTTTACTTTTTCTAAACATTCGTTTAGTGTTTCCACCCACAACTCGCACTTCGACATGATAGCATTTTTGCTTTCTTCTACCTCATCGGTTATCATACGCTCTTTTTTATCAGGAGCTGTATAAATACCAATCTCCATATCAAACGCATGTTTGAGATTTTCAACGCTTTCCAACGCTGCCTTAACTACATTATAACATTTTTCAATATCATTGTTAAAGAACTCATACAGCGGTTTACCAGTTTCCTTATCATAAAGAGCTTGATTGATTACAACTGCTAGTTGTCCCGACATGATATCATCAAAAGCAACTTTAAAAGTTTCCGCTGTGCTTTTGTTTTTGGCTGTAAAAATAAAGCCAAATTTTGCAAGTGCAGACGCAACATCATGATTAGATAACGTCATTGCAACACGCTGTGCATATGAATTTATCAAATCGCCAATGCCGCACCAATCAGGTGCTAACTTTACAATTTCGCAATCTTCGCCTATAACCAAATCTCCGTTAAAAGTTGCATCAAAAGCGGGGTTGGCAACTACATAGTTAGTTGGTTGATACTGCACATCAAAGCCATAAGGTGATCCGTGTTGTGGAATGATTCCAAATTTGGCGGTATTCATAACACAAAAGTTTCCTTTTAAAAACAAAAGCGGATAGATATAGTTTTTCGCCCAGTTTTTAGGCATACCTTCAAAAATGATAAGACTTTCAGCACGTTGCAAAAAGTATCTGAAGTATGTTGCATAGTCCCAAGTATTGTTAATGTGAATCATGTTTGGATTTTGACGTGACTCATATTCATTTATGATTGGACTTGATACACCTTCGCCAACATAATATCCACTATATACAAACGGTTTCATTCTATAAACATACCCCCATTCAAAAAATCATTGATAACTGCTTTTCCGTTTTCAGTTGCAGAGCAACTTGCATCGGCGCTTTCGCACTGTAAAAAACCGGATAAATTAGCTAAACTTATCTTTTTACAAACAGGATAGCCAAAATGCTCATAATCACGGTTAGGCTGATTTGCAAAAATAGCACGTAAAGCAATAACGTTACTTCCAACCATTGTACCACCACTACCACCGCTTGTTTCAACGGTTGGGGCAATGCTAGAAATTCCCGACTCAATAGCAGAAACACCACCTAAAATATTATGAGTGGCAAACGAAAAAGCGGCATTGATTGCACTTGACACAGTACCAATAATATTTGTAGAACGTGATGAGTAACTAACAGGAGCGCCGCAATTTCCGGTAGCAGTGAAAAGTAATATCGAACCTGCCTTGACTGTAACAAAAATAGCACCATTTATGTCGACTGAATATTTTATTGTTAGAGAATCGATATCAGCTAGTTCTTTAGAGGATACTCGCATAGTTCCGATAAAAGGCAATGTTAAAATATATTGCGTAAACGGTTCATATAACATATATTTGTGAGTATCACTTTCGCTGTGATGTGGTACTGCTAAAGATACAGTATGAGTAAACACTTCACCCGTTCCAACGTCTCTGCCACTGTAACTTGTGGAAACATAACCAAGTACAATTTGCGTAGGTGTGCCATTTTCCACGGTGAAAGGAATCCATGTTGCACTTTGCAGATAATCTTGCGGTCGAACAATTTCTTTCTGTACATCGGATGGAGTTTCCAATATTGTGTTTAGTCCGTTTAAATAATCAGTAGAATATAAATATTTGGTTATAGCTTTAAACGTTGCAGGATGTAAAGATAGAAAAGAATTTTCGCCGTTGCCAATGATACAACACATAATACTTCCTGTGGTGGAAGTAGGCAGCGTTGCAGTTGACTGTGAAATTGTTGGTTGAGCTGTAGTGGGAAACATTGTATCAATTAAGTATCGGTTAAAGTTTGTAACATTTGATGATCGTGTTACATACATAGAATTGTTTAGAATTTCATCTTTGTAACTCGCCAAATAATCACAAGAGCATGAAATTTCATAAGTAGATTCTACATATGTAACATCATTGATAAAATAATATCTTCCAAACGTTTCACAGTACGCAACATTCCAATCAAAAGGCGATACACCTTGCAAAATGAAAGTAGGCTTTTCTACACTTGTGCCCTGTTTTAACACACATGATACAGTATCAGAAAAAGTAGGAATTTTTGTACTATTTATTCTTTTGTCAGATTTTCCAAATTTAACTTCAAAAGCCATAATACCCCCTTATTTAAGAAAGGGGCATAATGCCCCTTATGTTTAATCAAGCAAAATCAAAATTGCGTTTTCTGTGAAATCAACGGGAGTTTTGAAAGTGTAATGATTCCAGCCGTTTCTGTATCCGTAACGTGCATTGAACGGCTCGGTCGCGCTCCATTGATCAATAGGCACGATTCCCATTGTATCAATATCCATCATGATTCCTAGAACGTTGTCAACCGTTTGATTTGCAAGTGTAAACTTTGTCACGCCATCTGGTTTTACGCCCTCTGCACTTCCCTTGATTTGCATTGGATTAGAAGGGTCTGTCCAGAAAGTGACTTTTTCATAATCGCCAAGCTCTGCCTTTTCTGGATGGAAGAATTCTGAACCATTAGCTTCAAAATAATTTCCAAATTTTGAAATCAGATAAAATCTAAGGTCCGAAGCATCTGTGTGACGGTTTACAACTTTACCAGTGAAATCGCCATGAAAACGAGTGCCGCGAATTGCAAGGTTCTCTTTAAGAGTTTTCATTTCCGCCGACAACCAAATCATGAACGGTCTAAAATCAGCGGGGTTCATGATTGTCTTTGCCGTCATCGCCAGTCCCGTTTCAGAATTGTATTTTGTTAACGCATGAAAAACTTGCTCTTTTTTGCACATATTGCCACTTGTTGGGGTGGCTTTGCCAGCATCCGCAAGGATAATTGCAAGGTTTGCAAGCTGTGCACGAGATCGATTCTCAAGGTCAATTTCATAAATATTGGAGAATTCAGTCATAAGCATGGAAAAATAAGATGCCACTCCTGATTCTGAATTAAATGCTGCATTGATCTGATTTTTATAAATTGTGTATTTTCTTGCAAAAGTTTGACCACCGCTTGCAATTGTAAGAAGCACATCATACTTAATTGGTTTAGTACCCGCTTTCCAATCTTGACTTGCTTCTGGTTTAGCAAGTTCAACGTTGATATTCCATTCGTCATTATCAACGTTTGAATCGTTTACAATTGGTGTAAACTTTCTAATGTAGTTACCAAAGCGTTGTTCATCCCAAACCATACCAGAAAGCTTACGTGAATAAGGACGGATTGAATAAATTGATTTTGCAAGTACAGTAGGAATGATTTGATAAAGGTTATCATCTTCTCTATCGAAGCCCATTTTAAATGTATTTTGCATTTGCCCAAAAGTCAAATTTTGCGCTGAAGTTCTACCAGTATACTGGTTATACATTTCAGTGAGTAGTGGTGCAATTTGTGTATATGTAAGATTTGCCATTGTTTACCCCCTTAGAAAAATTTACTAATATCTGTCTTTTCGTTTGAGCCGCCAAAATTAGTTTTGCCGTTTGCAATCTGCTGCGCTTTTACAAGAGCAGATGCAAACTTTTCATAATCAAAACCTTCTGTCTTCTGATCTGACTTCTGATCTGTCTTCTGATCTGACTTCTGATCTGTCTTCTGATCTGACTTCTGATCTGACTTCTGATCTGTAACATCAAGCTTGTCAATTTCTTCCTTAGTGTAGCCTGCATTTACAAGCTTTAAAATTTCATCAATTTTCATAATTTAACCTTCTTTCTTTATTTGTTGACAGCTGTAAACAGAATCGAACTGTTACCTTTGTGATTCAAAGTCACACGCGCTACCATCTACGCTATACAGCAATAAAAGGCAGTTTGTTCGTTGTCCCCAACATGCACACACTGGCTAGTGTTTAGATAGTGCAACTGCCTTTATTTATTATATACCATTTATATTATTGTTTGTCAATTACAACTTTACAAAATATCATACCATGATACGCAATCAAAAGATGCTAAAAAATCACACTGTGTTTCATAGTCTGAAAATGTTATGTCACCACTTATAAACATTGGTTTTAGATACTTTTTACTACTTGTTTGCCACCTCTCTAGTGCAGATGGCGAAGCATCAAAAACATCATCACAATGTGCACGCATAGGTTTAGTCACGTAAAATTTAAAATCTGACTTATGTAACCAAACTGAAAACAAAGGTGTTTTCATGTCGTGCGTATACTCGCGAATGTTTTGGTGACGTATTCTGTCATCTTCTAAATCCATAAACTCATTATCAAGCTCCATTTTAGCTCTGCCTTTTGGAAGATTTCTATAAAAAGCGTTTTGTCTCTTTTTCTCTGATACAGGAGAGTTAAACGGAAGTATAAGTGTTGTCTCACACCTGTCTACTTGCGTAATCTCTGTTCTTTCTTTCACCGCTTTGTAACAGTCGGGAATAAGTCGATATCCGATTAAAATGTTAGACATAATAGCGTTGGAATTCCCAAAAAACCACGTTCTAATTTTTTCCGTTTCTGACTCTGGGCGGTTTCTGAAAAGCACTTCCATGATATTTTTGTATGCTTGAAATTCATTTTTTATAGGTCTGTCACCTTTTTGCGGTATGAACTCATCAAAAATTACATCATAAAACCTTGTAAAGTCTATACCAGTTTTATTTTGAAAAGTAGACAGCGAAACACCTACTATAAAAGGGTTATCGTTTTGCAAGTCCTCATCTGTCAGAAATGCTTTACCGTATCCTTTTTTGTCATTGTATTTCAATATGATATCTTTTCCAAACCAATCAGGTTTTACAAAGTCGCCAATTGTTGAAAAACTATTTTCAAGTGCAACGTTTGTTCTACGAACGTATAAAATCGGTGAATTACTTGCATTCCATATATCAACTATTAAGTGTGATTTTCCTATGCCTCTGCCGCCTATTATATCAATGTAACGTTGTCCAACGTCACAAATATATTTATAATTCAAATACCCGTTTTCTTTATAAAGTCCCATATTTGCACCTCTCTAAATTTAAAAGGGTGAGCTTGTGAGACTCACCCTTGAACAACTTGTATTTCTTCCCTCTTCCACCCAACCATTATTTATACAAGTTCAAAATTCATGTAGGTACGACCTGCTTTACTCTGCGAACGTGTCAGCTTGAACTGTAAATTGTAGCTTTCCATAAAATCATAGGCAGCTTCTGCTGTCTTAATCACAGTTGGACTTGACGTTGCAATTGTTACGACTTCGCCTGTCTCAATGTTAGTGTGATAAAAAAGTGCCATTTCCTTATTGTCATCGGTACGATAACGCACGTAATCAGTTACGTTTACAATTGTGTCGTCTGGCAAATTCTTCATTAACAAATGATTATCATTTGCCATCTTAAACAGTTCTTTCTTGTCAAACTCTCTTGATTGTCTTTCAATTCTCATTTCATTATCCTCTTTTCTTTTATTAGGGTATCTTTCCCTTACAAGTATATAATAACTTATTTACAAAAGTTTTGCAAATAAAACGTTATTTATTCGGCTATTTCATCAATAATCGTATAATTTTTAATTTGGTCATCTGACAACCCTATTTCATAATCTCGTGCTATCATACAACTATACCCAGTATACTCGGTTATTGCTTCTTTACCTTGATAATCAGTGACTTTTACTTTTGTAATAGTATCACTGTCATTATACCAGATTTGGAAACCACCACTATTCTTTATTTTGAAACCCTCTCTAAAGTTATCAAGGTTTTTAATCACTTCTACCCCCCTTGCTTTTTTAACTCCTGATATGGTACAGCCAAAATAAGTTGTATCTTTTGTTTCTTTGTATGCATTGAAACAATACTTTTTTGCACCTAATGTTTTAAAATCTTTGTATTCAGGTTCATACTTGTTTTCTGACTTCACATCGCTTTCACAGTCAAAATAGCCAATATAATATTTTTTACCGTCAATGTCAACAAAAGTATTAGTTTTTTCGCATAGCTCATATATCCAATTATTTAATTCTGTCAGTTTGTCAAAATTAAAGTTAGTTGCTTTACAACTATCTGTATCACAATAAATATATGAGCTTTCTGCACATGCTAAAATTCTACGTAAATGTTTTCTTGCGTGTGCAGTTGTGTATACCCCCCAAACATAAGGCAATACGCTTTTCTCACTTTGCTCTGCAATAGATTTTTCATCAGGTATCGAAAAGCCGCTTGCATCAACTTTCTCTCTATATGCAATGTCATTTTCATACATTGCATAAGAAAATTCTTGCCATTCGTTTTCTAAATACAACATAATAGGGTGAATCGGATCAGTTGCCGCCATGCCATAAATGCCATTAAGCTTATTTTTTGCTTTCATCAAGTCGTACTCCGCTTCTTCTCTTTCTTTGCTATTTGGGGCGGTATGCTTTACAGCAATTTTAAGTTTTGTCTTTGCTGTGAAGTACTCCATTATTACGCTACGAACGTCATCTGGTATATATCCGTACCGTGCTGTATACAGGGTATCTTCTATAATTTCAATGGTGTCAAAATCATAGCATTCTTCAATTATAGAAAAGTCAATATCTGTTACAGTCGTTTCAAGCTCTGCCACTTTCCATACTCTGCCATTGTCGGGGTCTACCCCTTGCAAGTTACGGCATTTACTTATTGATAGATACGGATTGTATTGATCTTCTTTAAGTCTTACATTCGTAAGCTTTATCTGTGCTATCCATGCAAGATTTTTACTTTTTATATACTTTAAACATTTTGATGTTACGGACATTTTTTCAAATGCTGTTACTGGAAACTGCATCAAAAGAAGCATAGCCGGATACATGCTCGATGCATCAAAACTATAAACGTCATGATATATTTTTGCACACTTTATCATGTTTGCGTGAGTATCACCGCCACGAAAAGCCTCTTTTAAAAGCTTGTATGTTTTGTCGTTTAATGCAAGCTTTTTCTTTAGCATTCGAGTTGTAGTTCCTTTTCGTATAGCTCTTTTCATGTCACGGCGCACATAAGAGGTACTTGTCAGCGGCACAGTTGCAATAGTATCTTTATCTTTTGTAAGCATGTAAGTGATTGCTTCCCATAACCCTAACGTGTCATTGATGATATACCCCCACTCTGTAGGATTGATATAGCTTTCATTATGTCTTATAAGAGAATAGTCAAGATCACCTTTTGCTTTTATATGCGTGCATCCCGCCATTTTTTTCGTGAAGTTATCGAGCGACATGTTAGTAAGCTTATAACTACACCGAAATTCAATACCGCGTTTCTTTAATCGCCATACAAGCGGTTTACGTTTACCAGTTGCAAACACTTCGCTATAGTCGTTTAAATATCCAATCATAAAAGAAAATTCAAAAGGCAGATTGTGAACGTAAATAACAAAATAACGTGACTCGCTTGTTTTGTAGTAGGCTTGAATTTTATCAAGTAACGTTATAAAATCAGACCAATATCTACCTTCCACTTCTTCTCCGTCAATACAAGCAGACCAGACATACATAAATGCGTCAATTGGTTTTGTCACTTCTTCGCCTTGATCATCTTTCTCAATTCGAGTCCGTGAAGTTGTTTCAATGTCAAAAGTCCCAAATTGATCAATATAATACGGACTGTCTTTCTTTTTGCCTAAAGGCTTGTGCAGAGAAAAGCCATGTGACGGCACATAGTCCGTCACTGACTTCACTTCTATATCATCATATTGATTTGATCTATTTAAACATTGAACTATCATAATTATAACTCCTGTTTTATAGCTTTTGGTTTTGGCTTCGCTCTATTGCTCTTGTATAGTTTGTTTGCCGCTTTAAATTCTCGTGCTTTATCTTTCCATGATAGCGAACTATTTTGTATAATTGCAACTCTAAACTCTGCCTGCTCTTTTAAGTTCGGATATAATTCCTCCGCTGTTTTAAAAAGTTCTTGCAAGCCCTCTCTGTTATTTGTATTTATTGACTCTGTTAACAGTGTAACAATTTGATCACTTGAAAGCTTTGCATATTTTTTATCTGCTAAATAATGCAAGGTATTGAAAAGCTTATCACGAACGCTTTTGCTAAGGTTAGATATATCAACCCCGTAACGTTCCTTGAATGTTGCAACACGCTTGTTTTCTACTTCGATGCTGCCTCTTGCCGTTGAAGCTTTTGCCTCGAGATAATGCAAAAGTTTGTTTTCAAGTGCTCTTAATTCACGGATTGAAAAATCTTTGTAAACTGCCTTGCCCGTTGATACATAAGAAGCGTTATAAGAAACGTGTTTGTTAAAGTAGTCAACCGCGTCTTGATATCTGAAAAGTGCTGTTCTATCCTCTGTGATTCTGCCTTTTGATATCGCTGTAGTTAGTGTTTTGGCACGCTTGTTTGCTACGTTGGCAAGTTTGCCGACACGAGCAATATATTCTGACTTGCTTGAAGTGAACTCGATAGAATCATAATGCCAACGTGTGAAATATTTTGCTTGAATTTCTGTTTGTTTCATAGTTCAATACCTCTTTTCTTTAATTCTTCTTTTACAATTTCATATTTATAGTTATGTGGTGTAATTTCTCTAAAAATATTACCAATTTCATTTTTAGTGTACCCGTGATGCCTCAAAACTAACATAACGTACTGTACAGCCCCCTTCCCTTCTTCATATGAACACTTCATTGCATCCGATGGAATTTTATACCATGTTGTTGTTTTAATATCTGCTACCGCTTGTTGCAAAAGAGCGTCCTGTAACATTTCATATGGTGTTAGCTTACTATTTATAATGCCGTCTTTAGGTCTTTTCATTTCTTTATATCTCCTTAAGTTTTTCTTTTATTGTATCATGGAGTTGTTAACAAATAAAGTATAAATTATGACCAGAGTGTTAACAAATTATTGTTATAGTTGGTGTAGAACAAATGTATCAATAGCGAGTGGACGACCGAGGGCGACAGCCCGAGGGAGTGAACGAC
>ERZ791736.496-NODE-496-length-11139-cov-4.219686_pt1 | contig 11139 bp, 8 predicted proteins | sample MGYA00509940_ERZ791736 | MGnify/ENA primary metagenome ERZ791736 (study PRJEB30046, sample SAMN00792014) | human gut metagenome | study: EMG produced TPA metagenomics assembly of the A metagenome-wide association study of gut microbiota in type 2... | reverse complement strand
GCCTCCAGCGACTGGTCGCCCTTGACCTCGTCCATCGTGCCGGAGGCGATGAGCCGCCCCTGCTTGATGATGGCGACCTTGTCGCAGAGCTTTTCCGCGACCTCCAGCACGTGCGTGGAGAAGAAGATCGCGCCGCCGCGGTCGCAGTGCTCGCGCATGATGCCCTTGACCTGATAGGCTGCCGTCGGGTCGAGGCCGACAAACGGCTCGTCCATGATGATGAGCTTCGGGTCGTGGAGCAGGGCGGAGATGATCGCCAGCTTCTGCTTCATGCCGTGCGAATAGGCCGAGATGGGCTGCGCCAGATCGCCGGTCAGGTCGAACAGATCCGCGTATTTTTCGATCCGCACCTCGCGGTCGGCCTTCGACACACCGAAAATATCAGCCACGAAGTTCAGATATTTGATGCCGGACAGGAATTCATACAGATCCGGGTTGTCCGGGATGTACGCTAAACGCTGCTTGCAGCCGAGCGGGTCGGCCTTGACGGACTTTCCGTCTATGGCGATCTCACCCTGTTCAAACTGCAGAATGCCCGCGCAGCTTTTGATCGTCGTGGTCTTGCCTGCGCCGTTGTGGCCGATGAAGCCGTAAATTTCGCCGGGCCGAATATGCAGGCTCAGATCATCGACCGCTTTTTTGTCTCCATAAATCTTTGTAAGATGCTCAATTTTCAGCATCAAATCCACTCCTTTCAAGATGGGTATCCCTTCAGACGTTTTGTTTGGGCAAAAGTTCCCATGTGTCTATATCATAGCAGATTTTTTTCAGTTTGTACAGGCAAACAATTTGGCAGTCGTAGCGTGAGACTGCTAAAATTAACAGTCCGTTCATACAAAGATGCAGAATTGTTCACAGGCCGGGTCTATCATGTGACTTGTAAACAAGAGATGAGCAAGACGCTCAGATCGAGTTTTCAAACATCATATATTACAAGACTCAAGGAGGTCTTTTCCATGTTAGTACCGTATGCACGTAAAAATCACAATGTTTCCAATTTCAATCCGTTCCACGATTTTGACGAGCTGGAGCGCGCGTTCTTCTCCGACAACGCCCTCGGCGAGTTCAAGACCGACATTCAGGAGGACGGCGACAACTTCGTTCTGGAGGCTGACCTGCCCGGCTTCAAGAAGGAGGATATCCACGTGGACGTCGCCGACGACCGGCTGACCGTCTCCGCCGAGCGTCATTCCAACTATGAAGACAAGGACAAGAAGGGCAATTACCTCCGCTGCGAGCGTTCCTATGGCTCCTACGCCAGAAGCTTTGATATCTCCGGCATCGACGCCGCAGGCATCAAGGCCGCATACGCCGACGGCGTCCTGCGCGTGACGCTGCCGAAGCAGAAGGAAGTCCCCGCCTCGTCCAGACGGCTGGAGATCGAATAACAGATAGATCTTCTACCGCATCGAGGGCGAATTCGTGTCCGTCGGCGCCGTGATCCACGGAAAAACAGACTATCTGGATGTCCTTTTTCAGAAAGAACGGTAAACAAAATTTCCAAACAGAAAACCCAGCCTCTTGTATAAGAAGCTGGGTTTTCTGCGTAATTGCAGAGCCCCGCGCGCAACAAACGACGCGGTTTCCATGACGCTTGCTCCGCCGCCGGAAAGAACACGACTGGACGGTTATGGGTGGCTTGGCAGATGGTTTGGCCGGGCCGGGTGCTGGCATTGTATGTCTTGTTTTATCCCTTTTCCAAAGCCGTCCGGGGCTGTTTTCCTGCTGCGGCGCAAAAAGTTTACAGGCCGGAAACAAATTTTTGCATGATTGCACTTTCCTGTTGTGTCCGTATGTGGTACAATGTATGCGGATTTTTATGCTGTTGCGCAGATTTGGATAGATAAAGGAAGATCATCATGGAATTACTCGCTCCCGCCGGTTCGATGGAGGCGCTGCGCGCCGCCGTCTGCAACGGCGCTGACGCTGTTTATTTAGGTGCCGATACCTTCAACGCGCGTATGAACGCCCGCAATTTTTCCGCCGCCGATCTGCAGGAGGCCGTTGTCTACTGTCATGTGCGCGGCGTCAAGGTACATCTGACGCTCAACACGCTCGTGCTCGACCGCGAGATGCCGCGTGCGGCGGAGCTGATCCGGCTGGCTGCGTCCTGCGGCGTCGACGCGTTCATCGTGCAGGATCTGGGCGTGGTATCGTTATGCCGGCAGCTTGCGCCGGATGTGCCCATCCATGCCTCCACGCAGATGAGCATCCATTCGCTTGAGGGCGTGATGGAGGCCGCCGCGCTCGGGTGCAGCCGCGTCGTGCTCGCGCGGGAGCTTCCCGCGGAGGAAATTGCGCATATCTGCAAGAAAAGCCCGGTCGAGATCGAGGTTTTTGTGCACGGCGCTTTGTGTATGTGCTATTCCGGACAGTGCTACCTGTCCTCCGTCATCGGCCGCCGCTCCGGCAACCGGGGCCAATGCGCGCAGCCCTGCCGCCTGCCCTACGGCTACGGCCGATTCGAATCGACGCGCTACCCGCTCAGCCTCAAGGATAACTGTCTGGCGGGCGAGTTGGACGAGCTGCGGCGCATGGGCGTCGCGTCCATCAAAATTGAAGGCCGCATGAAGCGGCCTGAGTACGTCGCCATCGTCACGCGCGCTTACCGCACGGTTTTAAACGGCGGCAGGCTGATGCCGTCCGATCTGCAGGAGCTGGAGACGGCCTTCTCCCGGCAGGGCTTTACCGACGGCTATTTCAGGGGCCAGACCGGCAGCGATATGTTTGGCCGCCGTCAGGAGGGCGAGGACACGGCCGACCTGTTCGCCTCTGCCCGCGCCACCTATGAACAGGGTGAGCCGCAGCGCATCGGCGTGCGCTTCTACGCCATGATCCGCCGCGGAGAGCCTGCGCAGCTCGCCGTCGAGGACCCGGACGGCAACCTCTGCCGGACCCGCGGCCCCGTGCCGGAGCAGGCGGTCTACCGGTCGCTCACGCCGCAGGATCTGGAGCAGCAGCTGAAAAAAACCGGCGGAACGCCGTATCTGTGCACCGCCGTCCGCTCGTCTCTGGACCCCGATCTGATGCTCCCGGCGTCCGCCATCAACGCCATGCGGCGCGATGTGATCGCGGAGCTGACCGCAAAGCGCGGCCGTGCCGCGCCCGCGCGTCTGAACGCGTATGACGAGCCGCCGCGCTACGACGGCATTGCCGGGGAGCCGCAGCTGACCATCGCCGTCCGCACAGCCGGGCAGATCACCTCCCGTATGCTCTCCATGAAGCCAACGGTGCTCTATGTCCCCCTGTCCGAGCTGGCGGAGCACCCGGATCTGCCGCAGCGCGTAAGCGTTGAAACGCAGCTGGCGGCCATTCTGCCGCGCGTGATCTGGAGCGGGGAGCTTGCTCCCATCGCGCGGCAGCTGCGCACGGTCTATGAGATGGGCGTGCGGCAGGTTCTGGCCGGAAATCTCGGACAGCTGCACATTGCCCGCGCGGCGGGCTTCGCCGTCCGCGGCGATTTCGGCCTCAATATCGTCAATTCCCGCGCCATGCGGTACCTGCGCGAGCAGGGGCTTGATTCGCAGCTTTTGTCGTTTGAGCTGACGCTGCCGCAGATCCGCGATATCTCCAAGGCCGTCCCGGCGGAGCTGCTGATCTACGGGCGGCTGCCGCTGATGCTGATGGAAAACTGCGTCATGAAGAACCGCACCGGCATCTGCGCCTGCCAGACCGGCACGGTCCGTCTGGTCGACCGTGTGGGCGAGGAATTCCCCATCGTCAAGGACCCCGGCACGTGCCGCAACGTGCTGCTGAACGGCAAGAAGCTGTATCTGCTCGACAAAAAGGACGCGCTGCGCGGCATGGGCCTGTGGGCGCTGCGCCTGCAGTTTACAACGGAAAACCCCGGCGAGATCGACAAGGTGCTGATGGACTATCAGGGCCGGGCCGTCTTCGACGCCGGAAGCTATACGCGCGGACTGTATTCGCGCGGCGTGGAATAAGCAAAAAAGAAGGAACTTCTTATGATCATCCTTGCATCGCAATCTCCCCGCAGGCACGAGCTGATGAAGCTCACCGGCCTGCCGTTTACCGTTCGTGTCGCGGATATCGACGAAACGATGGATCCGGCGCTGCCCGTCCAGCAGGAGGTCACGCGCGTCAGCCGCAGGAAGGCACAGGTCATCGCCGCCGGCGCGTCGCCGGACGATATTGTCATCGCCGCCGACACCATCGTGGTCATTGACGGGCGCGAGCTGGGAAAGCCGCGCTCGGAGGAAGAAGCGCTCGGTATGCTCCGCCTGCTCTCCGGCAGAACGCACGAGGTCGTGACCGTTCTGTCCGTCTGCAAAGGCTCACAGCTTGAGTCCGAAGCCGTCGTGACGAAGGTGACGTTCCGCACACTCTGCGAGGAGGAGCTTCGCGCCTATGTCAGGACCGGCGAGCCTATGGACAAGGCCGGAAGCTACGGCATTCAGGGCTACGGGGCCATGTTCGTCAGCCGGATCGAGGGCGATTATTTCTCCGTCATGGGCCTGCCCCTGTGCCCGCTGTGCCGGATGCTGCGCGCGTTCGGCGTTCCGATCCTTGACGTGCAGGAGGCGCAGGCATGAAGAAAAAATTCTGGACGGGCCGCCTCAAGACCATTCTCATTGTCGCGCTCATCATCGCTATCTGCGCCGCCGTGACGCTTGCCATCACAAACGGGACAAGCGCCATTGAAAACGTGGTCGGGACGATCCTGTCCCCCATCCGTGCGGGCGTTGCGTCCATCGACCGGCTGGCCGAGCGGTATTACAACTATATGTTCCGCTATGAGACGCTTGAGGCGGAGAACGCGGAGATGGAAAAGCAGATCCTTGCCATGCAGGAGGATATCCGCGACGCCGAGCAGCTGCAGCGCGAGAACGAATGGCTCAAGGCGCTTCTGAAGCTGTCCGAAGAGCATGAGGATTATAAATTCCTCACATCGTACATCATTTCGTGGGATTCCTCCGACTATAAAAGCGCCTTTACCATCGGCAAGGGCACGAACGCGGGGCTGGAGGAGGGTATGTGCGCCGTGACGGAAAACGGGCAGGTCGTGGGCCTTGTGACCAAGGTCGGCGCCAACTGGGCCACCGTCACGACGATCATGGACTCGTCGCTTGAAATTTCCGCCTCCGTGGCCTCGTCCGGCTATACGGGCGTGGTACAGGGCACATTCCTCGAGGACGGAACGGAGATCCTGCGCATGAACTATCTGCTGACGGACGCGATCGTCAAGAATAACGATCAGGTCGTCACGACCGGCTCGACGCTCTATCCGCGCGGGCTGCTGCTGGGGTACATCACGAACGCCAGCCTCGACGAGACGGGCGTCGCGAAATACGCCACGCTCGAACCGTCCTGCGACCTGTCCAAGCTGGAGCAGATCGCGATCATTACGGAGTATAATGTGCAGTGACGCAAGAAACTGTTGTAGGGGCGGACGTCTCTGTCCGCCCGCAGAATGCAGCGTTTTTTTGAAAATCTCCGGTGAATTCGCAACATTTCCAGGGCCGGCAGAGTCGCCGGCCCCTACAGACGAACTGCAAAAATGCAGCTTGACGTGTATATGACCGAAAGGAGGCCCGCGCGATGCACGCGACCTATAAAAATGCGCTGATGTGGACGCTTTACGGCGTGCTGTTTCTTTTGATCGCCGTTTTGCAGACGGTCGTGTTTGGCCGGGCGCGATTCTTCGGCGTCAAGCTGACGCTGATCCCTGTCTGCATCGCCTGTGTTTCCATGCTGGCAGGCGCGGAGGCCGGGGCGCTCTACGGACTTTGCTGCGGCACGGTCTGGTGCTTCACGGGCGCGGCCGGCGGCGCGATGCACATCGTCCTGCTGACCGTCTGCGGCGCGGTGATCGGCTATGTCTGCGACCGGTATCTCGTGCGGCAGCTGCTGTCCGCCATTCTGATGAGTCTGTTGGCGCTCGTATTCTGCCAGACGCTCCTGTTTCTGTTTCAATGCTATCTCGGCACGATCCACATCGGCATGATCACTGCTCTGCCGGTCCAGATCGGCCTGAGCCTGCTCGCGTGCCCGCTCCTGTATCTCGGAGCCTGGGCAATCCGAAAGGTTGGTGCCAAATAAATGCAGCGAATTTCCCGCTTCCGCATGATCGTATTCATCGTCGTCATTCTGGCCATGATCGGCGTGTTCTCCCTGCGGCTTTACAAGACGCAGGCCGCCGTCACGGAGGACTCCCTCGTCGCGGCGGACGCCGACTCCATGGAGTACCAGTCGACGGTCGAGGCTGCGCGCGGCAATATTCTCGACCGCAACGGCAACGTGCTGGTGTCGAACCGCGCAAGCTATAACCTCGTCATCATCAACTTCGTCTTTTTCAACGCGCCCGACCCGAACGGGAACCTGCTGAAGGTCCTGAACCTCTGCGACGAGCTTGGGATTGCGTATGAATCGCATTTCCCCGTCTCCGCCGAGCGTCCCTATACCTATACCGATACCGACGACACCGCCTGGCAGGGCTATTTCCGCAGCTTCCTTGCCAGCCGGAGCTATGACCTCGATATCTCCGCGCCCACGCTCATGAAGCGCCTGCGCGACGAATATAAGATCCCCGACGACTGGACCCAGCAGGACGTGTACCGCGTCATTTCTGTCCGCTATGAGCTGGAGCTGCGCTCGGTAGACGAGATCGGCATGGAAAACTATATGCTGGCAGAGGACGTCGACGCGGAATCGCTGGCTGCCGTGATGGAGCTGGCCGTGCCGGGCGTTGTGGTCGAAAACGGCACGGTGCGCGAGTACAACACCACCTATGCCGCGCACATTCTCGGCTACATCGGCCCGATCTGGAGCGAGGAGGCCGCCGAATACCGCGAAAAGGGCTACTCCATGAACGCGCTTGTCGGAAAATCCGGCGTGGAGCAGGCGTTTGAGGAATATCTGCACGGTTCAAGCGGCATCAAGCGGACGACCGTCTCCTCGACCGGCGAAATTCTGAACCGATACTATGTGACGGAGCCTGTGCCGGGCAACAACGTCGAGCTGACCATCGACATTTCGCTGCAGGCTGTGGCCGAGCAGGCGCTGGAAAAGGTCATTCTCGATCTGCGGGAAAACGGCGTCGGCCGGAACAAGGAGGGCAAGGACGCCAGAGGCGGCGCGGTCGTCGTGCAGATGTGCAAGACCGGTGAAATTCTCGCCATGGCAAGCTACCCGACCTATGATCTTGCCACACGCGCGGAAAACGCTGTCGCGCTGAACGAAGACGAGACTGCGCCGATGTTCAACCGCGCGCTCGCAGCCTACCCGCCCGGCTCGGTCTATAAGATGGTCACGGCCATCGCCGCCGTCGATATGGGCGGCTTCGACCCCGGCTATATCATCGAGGACAAGGGTCTTTACACCTTCTATGAATCCTTCCAGCCCAAGTGCCACATCTGGTCGCTTGCCAACCCGCGTACGCACGGCAAGATCAATCTGATGGAGGCCATCGCCTATTCCTGCAACTATTATTTCTACGAGGTCGGCCGTCTGACCTACGACAGCTATAAAAAGGAAACGGGAAACAACCCGTTTGATATCGTTGCCAAGGCCCTTGGCCTCGGCGAGCCGACGGGCATCGAGCTGCCGGAGGACACCGGCGCACGCGCGAACGCAGAGGAAAAGAACAAGCAGTACGCAGGCGAGGACGCAGGCTGGTTCGGCGCGGACGTTCTGCAGGCCGTCATCGGCCAGAGCCTGAACAAATTTACACCCCTGCAGCTGGCCTGCTACGCCTCGGCGCTGGCAAACAAGGGCACGCGCTATGAAGCGACGCTCCTGTCCCGCGTCGTCTCGTGGGACTATCAGGATCTGATCGAGGAGTCCAAGCCCGTCGTGGCAAGCACGCTGGAGATCTCGGAAAAGGCGCTGAACGCGCTCGATCAGGGCATGCGCATGACCGCAAGCATCGGCACGGCGGAGCAGTACCTCAGGGATTACCCCATTGCCATCGCCTGCAAGACCGGCACGGCGCAGTGGCAGGGCACGACCTCCACCGGCTCGTTCTCCGGCTCTGACCACGCTTCGTTCGTGCTCTACGCTCCGGCGGACAATCCCGAGATCGCCATCTCCGTCTATGTCGAGCGCGGCTCACAGGGCGGCAATCTGGCGAATGTCTGCATTCCCATTCTCGACGCCTATTTCTCCAGCTCCGCCAAATATGAGACTGTCGCGACTGAAAATATCGCTTACTAAGAGAGGAACCGCACATGACCGACCTTTCGCATATCCGCAATTTTTCGATCATCGCCCACATTGACCACGGCAAATCCACGCTGGCCGACCGTCTGCTGGAGGAGTGCCATTCCGTTGAAAAGCGCGAGATGGAGGACCAGATTCTCGACTCCATGGAGCTTGAACGCGAACGCGGCATCACCATCAAGGCCCGCGCCGTGCGTCTGGACTACCGCGCCGACGACGGCGAGAAATATGTCCTGAACCTCATCGACACGCCGGGTCACGTCGACTTCAACTATGAAGTCTCCCGCAGCCTGTCCGCCTGCGAGGGCGCGGTGCTGGTCGTCGACGCGTCGCAGGGCATCGAGGCCCAGACGCTGGCAAACACGTATCTGGCCGTTGACAACGGCTTGGAGGTCCTGCCCGTCGTCAACAAGATCGACCTGCCGGCGGCGCGGCCCGCCGAGGTCAAGAAGGAAATTGAGGACGTCATCGGCATCCCCGCCATGGACGCGCCTGAAATTTCCGCCAAGAACGGCATCAACATTCATTCCGTGCTGGAAATGATCGTGAAGAATGTCCCCGCGCCCACGGGCGACCGCGAAGCGCCTTTACAGTGCCTGATTTTCGACAGCCAGTATGATTCCTACCGCGGCGCGATCGTCTATCTGCGCGTCGTGAACGGCACGGTGTATCCCGGCATGGATATCCGCATGATGGCCTCCGGCGCAGTCTACAAGGTCGTGGAGGTCGGATATCTGCACCCGAAGGGCATGATCCCGGCCGAAAGTCTCGGCGCGGGCGAGGTCGGATATCTCACAGCCTCCATCAAGACTGTCTCCGACACCCGCGTGGGCGACACCATCACGGGCGTGGAAAATCCGGCAGCCGAGGCGCTTCCGGGCTACCATCAGGCGCAGCCGATGGTCTTCTCAGGCGTGTACCCGGCGGACGGCTCGAAATACGGCGATCTGCGCGACGCGTTGGAAAAGCTGAAGCTGAACGACGCGTCCATGAGCTTCACGCAGGAAAACTCCATCGCGCTGGGCTTCGGCTTCCGCTGCGGCTTTTTGGGCCTTCTGCACATGGAGATCATTCTCGAGCGTCTCGAGCGCGAATATAACCTCGACCTCATCACGACGGCCCCGAACGTCGTCTATAAGATCACCAAGACCGACGGCACGCAGCTCGACGTCTATACCCCGCTCAACTATCCCGACCCCGCCGAAATTGCCGAGGCGCAGGAGCCGTATGCGAAGGCGAACCTCATCGCCCCGCCCGAATATGTCGGCGCGATCATGGATCTGTGCCAGAACCGGCGCGGCGAATTCAAGGATATGCAGTACCTCGACCCCACGCGCGTTGAGCTGCACTATTCCATGCCGCTCAACGAGATCATCTATGACTTCTTCGACGCGCTCAAGAGCCGCACGCGCGGCTACGGCTCGCTGGACTACGAGCTGGAGGGCTACCGCCCGTCGAAGCTCGTCAAGCTCGACATTCTCCTGAACGGCGAGATCGTCGACGCGCTGAGCTTTATTCTTTTCGCCGACAACGCTTACGCAAGAGCCAGAAAGATCTGCGAAAAGCTCAAGGACAATATCCCGCGCCAGATGTTTGAGATCCCCGTGCAGGCTGCCGTCGGCGGCAAGATCATCGCCCGCGAGACGATCAAGGCCCTGCGCAAGGACGTGCTTGCCAAGTGCTACGGCGGCGATATCACGCGCAAAAAGAAACTGCTCGAAAAGCAGAAGGAGGGCAAGAAGCGTATGCGCACGTTCGGCACGGTCGCCGTGCCGTCCGAGGCGTTCATGGCCGTCCTCAAGCTTGATGACGAATCGTAGGAGGTTTTTCCGTGGCGCTCATTCAGATCGTTGAAAACAAGAAAAAAAGCCTCGGCATCTACGTCCACATCCCGTTCTGCCGGAGCAAATGCGAATACTGCGACTTTTATTCCGTTCCCGGCGCACGCAGCCGGGATCTGATGGACCGGTATCTCGACGCCGTGATTCTGCACATCCGCGAGGCGGCGCAGGGCGCGGCGGGCTATGAGGTCGATACCGTCTACTTTGGCGGCGGCACGCCGTCGTTCTTCGGGGCCGGCGGGCTTGCGAAGATTTTTGCCGAGATCGACCGCCGCTTCGATGTCAGCCGCGACGCGGAGGTTTCGCTGGAGGCCAACCCCGACTCCGTGACGCTGCCCATGCTCACGCGGCTGCGCCGCGCGGGCTTCAACCGCATCTCCATCGGCGTGCAGTCGGACGACGACGCGCAGCTCAAGGCGCTGGGCCGCCCGCATACCTACCGGCAGGCGCAGCAGGCCGTGTCGCTCTCGCGGCGCGCGGGCTTTGACAATGTTTCGGTCGACCTCATGTTCGGCCTGCCGAGCCAGTCGCGCGAAAGTTGGATGCAGACGCTTCGCAACGTCATCGACCTCAAGGCCGACCACATCAGCTGCTACGGGCTGAAGGTCGAGCCGGGCACAAAGCTCTGGACGTACAAGGACTGCGCCAACCTCCCGGACGACGACGCGCAGGCGGATATGTATTTTTACGCCGTCGAAACGCTGGAGCAGTTCGGCTATCACCAGTACGAGATCTCCAATTTCGCGCACGACGGCTTCATCTGCCGCCACAACATGAAATACTGGGTCGGCGACGAGTATCTGGGCTTCGGCCCGTGCGCGGCCTCTGACTTCGCCGGGCGGCGGTTCACCATCAAGCCCGATCTGGAGGGCTATATCAAGGGCGTGACGGACAAGGGCCAGATTTTGTCCGAATCTGAGCTTGTCCCGCTGCGCGAACGCGCGGGCGAATACCTCATGCTCCGATTGCGGACGGTCGACGGCATTGAAAAGAGCGAATACACCCGCTCGTTCCTGCTGCCGTTTGAGCCGATCGAGGACATTCTTGTCCGGCTGCAGGCGCGGGAATACGCCGCGTTTACCTCCGGCCGCTGGCACCTGACGCCGAAGGGCTTCATGCT
>ERZ791736.494-NODE-494-length-11198-cov-4.383110_pt1 | contig 11198 bp, 8 predicted proteins | sample MGYA00509940_ERZ791736 | MGnify/ENA primary metagenome ERZ791736 (study PRJEB30046, sample SAMN00792014) | human gut metagenome | study: EMG produced TPA metagenomics assembly of the A metagenome-wide association study of gut microbiota in type 2... | reverse complement strand
ACCGATTTTAATAAAAGGCTTTCTGTCCGTAAATGCGGAAAGGAAATCCAGCACTTCAGTTTTTTCTGCAAAATCGCAGGCAATGATTACGTCTTTACCCATTATGTGCTCCTCCGATGATATCTTCAAGTTTATTTATTCCGTATTTTTTCATTGTTGACGGCAGCTCGCGAATTATATCGCGGCATATATAAGGTTCGATAAGGTTGGCTGCACCGATTTGAACTGCGGCGGCACCTGCAAGCATCATTTCAAGCACATCATCTGCGCTTGATACCCCGCCTATACCCATTATCGGGATTTTCACCGCTTCATAAACATCATAAACCGTTTTCAATGCAACGGGAAAAATCGCACTGCCCGAAAAACCGCCTTTTTTGTTTGCGATTACAGGTGTCCGCCTGTGCAAATCGATTCGCATCCCCATGAGTGTGTTGATAAGGCTGAGTCCGTCCGCACCGGCATCCTCACAGGCTTTTGCAATGGACACAATATCCGTAACATTCGGACTGAGCTTAATAAATATCGGCTTTTGCACAACCGATTTGACGGCTCTTGTAACCTCGGCAGCAGCGTCGCATGTTGTTCCGAAGCTCATTCCGCCGTTGTGAACATTCGGGCAGCTGATATTGACTTCGATAATGCCGACTTGCTCACATTCGTTGAAACGTGCCGCGACCTCCGTATACTCATGGATTGAAAATCCGCTGACATTTGCTATCACATGTTTCGAAAAGCATCTTTTGAGCCGCGGAAGCTCGTTGTTTATTACTGCGTCAACTCCCGGATTTTGCAAGCCTATGGAGTTGATTATGCCCGCCGGACATTCTGCAATTCGTGGAGTGGGGTTGCCGAAACGCGGTTCAAGTGTTGTCCCTTTAAATGAAAACGTGCCGAGACAATTGATGTCGTAAAGCTCCGCAAACTCGTAACCGTAGCCGAATGTTCCGCTTGCGGGAATGACAGGGTTGTCAAGCAGCCAATTTCCGAGACGAACTTTGAGCGCATCACCGCTTGGAAGCTCATTCGTTACAAGGGATTTGTTAAAACTTATATTCATTCCATCCTGCATTTTGCCGCTCATCACCATATTACCTCCTCGGAGACCAAAACGGGGCCGTCTTTGCAGATTCTCTTCGAACCGTATTTTGTTTTGCAGCTGCAACCCATACATGCGCCGAAGCCGCAGCCCATGCGCTCCTCAAAACTCAATTGTCCACTTGTTTCCGCAATATCAAACACTGCCTTCAGCATCGGTTCAGGACCGCACACACAGTAATCAGTGTAAGCAGTGATGCCGTCATTGCTTTCGGCATTAAAACAGCGCATTGCATCGGTAACAAACCCTTTCACTCCGCAGCTTCCGTCCGCTGTTGCAATAATGATCCTTGCTCCGATTTTTTTGAATTCATCTTCAAAGAAGCATTCGTCAAATGTGTTGAAACCCGCTATAACCATCGGTATTTTTCCTTCCGAAATCAGCTGCTTAGCAAGCAGGAACATCGGAGGGACGCCTGCTCCGCCGCCTATAAGGAGCGGGTGCTCACCGCAGAGTGAAGTATCATAACCGTTTCCGAGACCGGCCAAAACATCCAGCTGTTCATTCATCGGCAGGCGGCTCATGAACTCCGTGCCTTTGCCGACAACTTTGTAAACAATCGTCAGCGTGTTTTCACTCCGGTCAATATCGCAGACGGAAATCGGACGCCGCAGGAAAAAGCCTTTAAGCTTTATGTTCACAAATTGTCCGGGTCGATTTATTGACGATATATCACCCGAAAGCACCATTTTATACGTATTACGTGCTATGCACTCGTTTGAAACAATCTGAAACAGTGATTGAATCATGTTCAAGTTCCTTTCCTATATTCAGTGTTCATTAATCGTATTGTCGCCGATTAATCAGGCCGTCGCGCAAAAGCAAATTACTCCTCAATTAACCTTATCTTCCTTAACTGTTTTCCCATTGCGGGTTGTTTTTATACATTTGCCGAAAACCTGCATGCCGACAAAGGGGGATGCTTTCCCGAGAGACAGAAATTCGGCGGAATCAACGATATAGGGGGTGGAGATTTCAAATTCGGCAGTTCTGTTTCCGATATCTATGCCGAATCTGCGGGCGGGCGCGGTGCTCATCAGTTCAATAAGTCTGTTAAGCGACAGTATTCCTCTGCGCACGAGCCGAGTGTACAACACCGGAAAGGCGGTTTCAAGTCCCACAATTCCATTCAGACTGCTGCGCAGTCCGCCTGACTTTTCTTTTTCCGAATGCGGCGCATGATCGGTTGCGATCATGTCAATCGTGCCGTCAAGTATGCCTTCAATGAGTGCATCTCTGTCCGCTTCGGAACGAATCGGAGGGTTCATTTTGAAGCTTCCGCTGTCAACAAGATCTTCATCACACAGAACAAGATAATGCGGTGCAGTTTCACATGTTATGTCGAGGCCTTCAGATTTTGCCTTCCGGATAAGATTAACGGACTCCTTTGTCGAAACATGGCAAACATGGTATGGACATCCGCTCTTACGGACAAGCTCAATATCGCGTGCAATAGGGCGCCATTCGCTTTCACTGCATATTCCGGGCAGGGAATGCCTGTCGGCGTAGTTCCCGTCATGAATGCATCCACCGCGAACAAGACTGTTGTCTTCGCAGTGAGCAGCAATAATCTTGTGAAGTTTTTTTGCCTTTTTCATTGCTGCAAGCATAATTTCTTCATTCTGAACGCCTTTTCCGTCATCCGAGAACGCAACGACATACGGGGCAAGTGCGTCCATATCGGAAAGTTCCCGACCGTTTTCACCGATTGTTATTGCACCGTACGGATAAACGGGAATGCAGGCATCACGACGAATGATTTCAAGCTGCCTTTCAAGGTGTTCGATGCTGTCAGGCACCGGATCAAGGTTCGGCATTGTGCAAATCGCAGCATACCCTCCGTTTGCGGCGGCAAGCGTTCCCGTTTTGACAGTTTCTTTATATGAAAAACCCGGTTCGCGAAGATGAACATGAACATCAACGAATCCGGGAACAAGAACAGTATCCGAAGAAATATTGGTAATTTTTTCTGAATAAATATCGGAAGGAGAAAATGAATTCGAATATGTATCCGATTTCAAATCGGAAAGGCCGCAACGGTCAATTCTGTTGTTTGGATATTCGGCGTTTTTTCGCACAGGTTTGTTTTCAGACAGCATTTGGTGTGCCTCCTTCGGTTTCTGCAAGAATAAATCCTGCCGCATGCGGCAGGACAGCACAATTAAAACCCACGAATTCACGCTGAAAACGCAGAGAATATTGAGTTGCAAATCTTGCCGACATCAAGGTGTCGATGCGACCTCACGGGATCGCCTTAAAGATTGGAGTTATTTTATCAGGCTCGCAGGCGACTGTCAAGGCATTCAACAAAGTATATTGCAATCATTTAAAAACTGAATCAACATTATTCTGACAAATTCTGGCTTGACATTTGCCAACTTTAAAGCTACAATAACAATCGAAAATCCGTGTATAATATAACGGATAATATCATGATGCGGAGAAAACAAATGAGAAACAAATCTTTGACACGTTTTGCAGCTTTTTTTGTTGCAGCAACCATGCTTTTCGCTTGTTTGCAAGTCATTGCACAGCCTGCCGCAAACGACAGCGGGTACACTTACGTGCTTGTCGACCAACCCACCGACGGCGGGGTTTACCTTATGATAAGCCGACAGTCCGGCAGCAATTTTGCTGTTTCCGGAACAGCGATGCCCGACGGGGAAGGCTTGGTGCCTGTTGAAGTCGGAGTTGCAGGTGACTATGTTGTAAGCGGAGTGAACGATTCCGTGCTTTGGCAGTTTAACGGCAGTTCCGAATCGGGCTACACCGTTCGCAATGCTGAGTCGGGCGAATACCTTGCAAAGCTTTCGAACACGCTTAAAACAAGCGCAGCAACTCAGCATCGCTGGGAGCACATAGTTCATACCAACGACGACAGCAGCATCGGCGATGAACCTGTCATGCACAATGTGACCACCGGTGTGGGCTACATCCTCTATCGTGTAAACGGCGATGAGACTTATTTCGATTGCTTCAACGCTTATCAGCAATGCAATATCCGCCTTTATGAGCGTCGGGATATGACCGGATTCGTGCCGACGACGGGCGTCAGCATCGGAACTGATGCACTGGAGCTTGACCTTGGAAGCACGCACACATTCCATCCGCAGGTTTTCCCGTCAAATGCAACCATTCAAAACGTTACATACACGTCTTCGGATTTGTCCGTTGCACGCATCAATCCCGACGGCACGCTTATCACAGGCAGCGAAGGAACTGCGCAGATAACCGTTTACGACGGAATGGGCGAATTCAGCGATACCTGCACCGTGACGGTCGCAAGTGCAAATCCCGCAGTGCCCGTCCTGTACGGTTACAGAATGTACTCAAGTGCAAACGGCATCGTTAATTTTTCGGCGGATGATGTTTCCGACTTCAACCTTGTGGATGCACAAACGGGACTTGAACCGCTCACCGCAATGTGTTATGTGGAAGGCGATTTTTACGGTTTTGCAAAGAGTGAAACCGAAAACACGGGATATGATTTCGTTATTATCGACGGCGAAACCTTCGAAAGACGTACAACAAACCTTTGGTCATACTACTATTGCCGCGATATGACCTATGATCCCGAAACCGGACTGATTTACTGCATGATGGCAACCAACGCAACTATTTACTCATTGTATTTCGGGATTTATACGGTAAACCCACAAACTCTGAGCTTCAACCTTGTCGGTGAAACAAACCGATACCTTTCGGTTCTTGAATGCACGGCGGACGGCAGGCTTTACGGAATCGATATGTTCGGCTATTTCTGCTCCGTTGACAAAACCAATGCAAACTGCACAAAAATTGCACATACAACCGTTTCGGATATCAACCATGAACAGTCCATGGTGTTCTGTCCTTCAAACGGCAAAATGTATTGGATGAAATCCGATGATAACGGAGGCGTATTCTTCGAGGTCAATCTCGCAAACGGAACGCTTGTTTATATTGGCTATCCCGGCGGCGATTACATAACATATCAGAGTGTTGCAGGCCTTTGCTATGTTCCGACGGATGAACCGGAGTATCAGCAGGGTGATATAGATATGGACGGCATAGTTTCTGTTTCGGATGCATTGCTTGCATTGCGGTGCGGAATGGAAATTGTGACTCTTACCCCGCAGCAGCTTACGCTTGGCGATATGGATGGTGACGGTTCCGTGAACGTTACCGATGCGATAATGATACTTCGAGCTGCACTTATCGGCTGATTTTTAAATTCGGCAGCACGGCTGCGGTATCAAAATCAAAAATAAGACCTTTCAAAAACAGCGGTTCGCAGTACGGCGGGCCGCTGTCTGCACAAATAACCAAATGACAATTTCGCCTACGGTTCGATAAAGATTTTACTGTATGATTCAAAGCATTGATTTTAACTCTGCCGCATGATAGAATACGCATGGCAAAGCCCGAAAAGCTTATGCTGTGTCCGAACAAACAAGTTAATCTTTTAAAAACGGAGGGTGAATTTGTGAAAAGAAAAGCTTTAGGCTTGTTTGCAACATTTTTCAAAATCGGAGCTTTCACTTTCGGCGGAGGATATGCAATGATCCCGCTGATACAACGTGAAATCGTAGATAAAAAACAATGGGCAACAAATGAAGCTTTGCTCGATATAATTGCAATTGCCGAATCAACGCCCGGTCCCATTGCCGTGAACGCAGCAACATTTATCGGCAGCAAAATTGACGGCTTCTTTGGCGCTCTGTTTGCAACGCTCGGAGTTGTTCTTCCGTCATTTATAACCATACTTGCCGTGTCGTTTGCTATTGCACAGTTTGAACACATAAAACTCGTTCAGTATGCATTTACGGGTATTCGCGCCGCAGTTCTTGCGCTCATTATCCGTGCACTTGCGACAATGTATAAAGAATGTCCGAAGTCGCCCCTGTCATACATCATTGCGGCAGCTGCTTTTTTTGTTGCAGCATTTACAAGCATCAACACGATTTTTATCATACTCGGCTGTGCTGCGGTCGGCCTTGCTGTACATTTGGTATTTAATACAAAAAACGGAAAGGCGGGGGAAGGCAAATGATTTTCATCGAATTATTCTTCACATTTTTCAAGATTGGCTTGTTTACTGTCGGCGGCGGATATGCAATGCTCCCGCTTATCAGAACGGAAGTTCTCAGCAAGGGCTGGCTGACGGCGGAGGAAATTGTGAATTTCATTGCCGTGAGCGAAAGTACACCCGGGCCGTTCGCAGTCAATATTGCAACTTATATCGGTTCTGTCCGCGGCGGGGCAGCAGGGGCAGTCTGTGCAACGCTCGGAGTTGTGCTTCCGTCGTTTCTGATTATTCTTGCGATTGCGCGATGCTACAAAAAGTTTAAGAGCAGCAAAATAGTTGCGGGACTTATGTCCGGCTTGAAGCCGGCGGTGATCGGGCTTATTGCAGCCGCCGTGTTAACAGTCGGCAAAACCGTTTTTTTGAATTCGGCAACTCCGACAGGCTTTCCCGCCACCGCATCGGACTGGTTTCGAACCGTGAGTTCCGCATTGGTTTTTGTGCTTGCACTCTTTGCCTGCCGAAAAAAACTTCATCCAATATTAATGATTTTGATTGCCGCTGCTCTCGGTATAGCATTCGGCCTTTTGGGCGAAATGCTTGTTGCTTAGAGTTAACCGCAGCATTAACACCAAGAATAATATCGCCCATGCGGGCAACACATCGGATTGAGTTTTTTCCGCTGCCTGTTGTGCAAGTTTTGCATTGCCCGAGTGGGCGCTATGATTCAAATTAAACATGTGTAAATATTTTTTATTTGTGCAATAATAAAGCTCGTTTTCCGGTGTGGAAAACGAGCTTTTTTCACAGTTTGAAAGCGGATAACTTAGATATTGTCCGTATGTTTACGCAGGTGCACCGACCAACATTGCTTCATGCACGGGAAGGATTTTTTTGCTGTCGGGCATGTGGACGAGAGCTTGATTCAGCACCTCCTCGGCGTTATGCACAAATACAATTTGCAGTGCATCAATAATATCCTTGGGAACTTCGGCAATATCCTTGCGGTTTTGCTCCGGAAGCAGCACCGTTGTTATGCCTGCGCGTGCTGCAGCAAGCAGTTTTTCACGCAAACCTCCGATTGCAAGCACTCGGCCCCTGAGAGTGATTTCGCCTGTCATTGCAAGTCTTGCGCGCACCGGAATGCCTGTCAGTGCACTCGCAACAGCCGTCATGAGTGAAATCCCTGCGGACGGACCATCCTTTGGAACAGCACCTTCAGGAACATGAATATGTATATCCGTATGCTGATTGAAATCATCGCTCAGTCCCAGTTCGGAAGCGTGTGCGCGGATGCACGTAATAGCAGTGCGTGCGCTTTCCTGCATAACATCGCCGAGACTTCCGGTAAGCTGGAGCTGACCCGTGCCTTTCAACGCTTCAACCTCAATTTCTAACAGCTCACCGCCAACGCTTGTCCACGCAAGTCCGTTCACCAGTCCGATTTCAGGCTCCTTATCCGCAGGCTCAAAGCTGTACCGAGACACACCGAGATATTCCTTTATTTTCGATTTGCTGAGCCGAATCCGTTTTTTTCCGTTTGCAATATCAACGGCAGCCTTTCGGCAAACTGCGGCAATGCAGCGTTCAAGGCTGCGAACGCCTGCCTCGCGTGTGTAGCAATTGACAATTTCGGAAATTTCCTCATCCCCGATGGTCAGCATGCTCTTCTTCAGTCCGTGCTTTTCGAGCTGCTTCGGAATCAAATACTGTCTTGCAATTTCGATCTTTTCGGTCGCAAGATAACTCGGAACCTCTATAACTTCCATTCTGTCCAGAAGCGGGCGGGGGATATCGGCAAGGTTGTTTGCTGTTGTTATGAACAGAACCTTGGACAAATCATACGGCATCTCCAAAAAGTGATCGCGGAAAGCAAAGTTTTGTGCTCCGTCAAGCACTTCAAGAATTGCGGCGGCCGGATCACCGTTGTAATCTCGGGATAATTTATCAATTTCATCAAAAAGAATGACCGGATTTACGGTTCCCGCCTGCCGCATTGCAGAAATAATGCGACCCGGCATAGCTCCGATATAAGTGCGCCTGTGTCCGCGAATCTCCGCTTCATCCTTGATTCCGCCGAGACTCATTCGAACAAAGCTGCGGCCCAAAGCCTTTGCAATTGATGCGGAAATGGATGTTTTGCCCACACCCGGAGGGCCCGCAAAGCAAATGATCTGACCGTTCACCTTTCCGGTAAGTTTCGCAACTGCAAGATACTCAAGAATACGCTGTTTGACTTTTTCAAGCCCGTAATGGTCCTCGTCAAGTATCCTGCGTGCATTTTGAATATCAAGATTATCCTCGCTCATCTCGGTATAAGGCATGTCCAACAGACAATCGATGAAAGTTCGCAGGGACGGTGTTTCGTGTGAACCGGCAGGAAGGGTTGCGAACCTGTCGATTTCTTTTTCAAGTCGAATGCGAATTTCATCGGGAAACGTACGTTTCTTCAGTCTTGCACGAAACTCATCGGCTTCCGTCTCCTCGTTCTCACCCAATTCTTTTCGAATTGCCTTTATCTGTTCGCGGAGGAAGTATTCCTTTTGATTCTTTTCTATTTGCTGCTTGACACTCGCCTCAATGCGTTTGCTGAGCTTTGTGAACTCCTGCTCGCGTGCAATAATGTTCAAAAGCGTTATGCAGCGCGAGGCACTGTCCTCCTGTTCAAGAAAACACTGCCGATCCTCGTATTTTTTCAAGGTTATGTTTGCAAGCCTGAATATATATGCAGTATCATCGGAGCTTTTCTCAATAACCTCAAATGCTTCGGAAAGGCTGTTTACTCCGATCAGTTCAAGGTAATCGCGGCATTTTTTCGAAACGAGCGGACGGAGTGACGAAGCTTCGGGGTCGGTTTGCTCTTCATCGTCGCAACTGTAAAGGTTCGCGCTGAAAAAGGGCTCCTCGCCCGTGAAACCGTCAACAAGCGCACGGCATACACCTTCCGCCATGACGCGGACGGTATCTCCGGGCAGTTTAATTACCTGCTTGATTTTGCAAATGCAGCCGATCTCATACAGCTGCTTTGCAGTTATATCGGTAAGTTTCGGATCTTTTTGCGCGGTAAGAAACACCAACCCGTCGTTTTCGGCGGCGGTTTCAATCGCGGCAACGCTCTTGTCCCTGCCTGCATCAAAGCTCAGCAGTGTGTAGGGCATCACAACCAAGCCGCGCAGAGGCACAACGGGCATTTTTTCATAGTACTTAATAGCCAAATTTCATTTCCTCGTGTTTTGTTGTTTTTTTGCCGTGAATGTGTATCAGTCATCGGCTTCTTTTTGGAGAATTATACACGTTGTTTGAAAATTATACAACACACAAATTCAGGCATATATGCAAATTCTCGGGGCAATCCTGTGTATCTTCAACAACAGCACACCAATACTTCGCAGCCCGCAAAAGACCGCTTTGCTCTTCGGTATCATTTTGTGCCCAATTCCGTACGGAGCGGCCGAATATAAACTGAGCAACACGGTGAATAGCGATATATTTGATGCCGAGTGCGCCTTTGCAGCCGAATTTCGGACTTTTTTTTCTTTTTTTGTCGCTCAAGTCTTGTTTATTCACCCATTGTTGTGGTACAATACAGAGTAGCTTGTATTTACCATGGCGGTTCGGCTCTTATGCAATCAGCCTGATTGGAGTATGCTTTGCGCAGAGTCGAGCGATACTCTTTATAGAAAGGAAAAATCATCATGAAAAAAAGATGCGACAAACTCATTGCTAAGCTTCGTGAAAAAAACATCGATGCAGCAATAATCACCTCACCTGTTAACCGCAGGTATTTCTCCGGCTTCACCGGCAGCAACGGTGTTGTTATTGTAACAGAAAACGGTCGCGTTCTTCTTACTGACTTCCGTTATACCATTCAGGCAAATCAGCAGTGCGCCGGAGTTTGCGAAGTTCGTCAGGTTAACCGCGGAATAGGTTCGGGCGATGTTGAAGAAGTTCTTAAAGAATTTGACGCAAAACGCGTTGCCTATGAAGATGCAGCTCTGACCGTTGCCGAATTTAACATGTTCAAGAGCATGCCCTTTGAACTTTTGCCCGAATCAAAGCTTATCTCGGATTGCAGAATCGTTAAGGATGCTGCGGAGACAGCAGAGCTTCAAAAGGCTCAGAATGTTGCGGATGCAGCTTTTGCAGAAGTTCTGAAACACGTAAAGGTTGGCATGACCGAGATTGAACTTCGTAATGAATTCGATTATCTCATTCGCAAGTTCGGCGGGGATGACAATTCATTTGACACCATCGTCGGTTCAGGTCCCAACGGTGCGCTTTGCCATGCGTATCCCGGTCCGCGCAAGATTCAGAACGGTGATTTCGTTGTTATGGACTTTGGCGCACGCGTAAACGGTTATTGTTCGGATATGACCCGCACATTCGCAGTCGGCAAACCCTGCGATGAGCTCGTGAAGATTTACAACATTGTTCTTGAAGCTCAGCTCAAGTGCCTTGAAGTGCTTCGTCCCAATATGAACGCCGCCGATCTTGACAAGACAGCGCGGGATATCATCACAGCGCACGGTTACGGCGAGTGCTTCGGTCACAGCCTCGGCCACGGGTTCGGTCTTGAAATCCACGAAAGTCCCTATGCAAGCCCGCGTTCCGCAGATATTCTTGTCCCCGGAAGCACAATCACCGTTGAACCCGGCATTTACGTTGAAGGACTCGGCGGTGTCAGAATCGAAGATTGCTGCGTTCTGACCGAAACCGGTTACATCAATCTCTGTTCAACCACAAAGGAGCTCATCATCCTCTGATAAGGTCAAAAAAGCCTTGTAAAAGCTTCTTTTGATGTTCCAAGTTATTTTTCCGCCTGCAAAACAGCGCAGTATGCGCCCTGCAGGCGGTCGATAAGGTTCCGAGTGGACCTGTTTATTGCAATCATACTTTATAAATTTATATCACGGAGGTATTCCCATGATTTTAGCTGGCGATTTCAGAAAAGGCATTACCGTTGAAATAGACGGACAGGTTTGGAGCATTGCAGATTTTCAGCATGTCAAGCCCGGCAAAGGTGCGGCATTTGTTCGCACAAGGCTGAAAAACGTCATGACATCCACAGTACGCGTTTGAGCTTGTGGCGCACAT
>ERZ791736.478-NODE-478-length-11385-cov-5.971933_pt1 | contig 11385 bp, 10 predicted proteins | sample MGYA00509940_ERZ791736 | MGnify/ENA primary metagenome ERZ791736 (study PRJEB30046, sample SAMN00792014) | human gut metagenome | study: EMG produced TPA metagenomics assembly of the A metagenome-wide association study of gut microbiota in type 2... | reverse complement strand
GTTTTTCTTTAGAAAATAATAGTATTTCAAAATCAATGTAATTAACAAAAAATCTACTTTCTTTTACGGGAAAGTAGATTATATTTGTTACTAGCATTTTTATTAATTTTGGTGCTCTTTTGGTGGAAAGTATAACAACCACTAGGCATAAATTTATAGGTAGTAATAACTACTAACTAATTAAATTATACTACATTTATTTATAAATTTGTAGAAAAAAAATTTAAAAAACCAAAAAAATGTAGTATAATTAGAGTATAAGAAAGGAGAAAAAATATTATGAACATTAATCACTCACAAAAATTTTATTGTTATAGTTGTAATAAAGAAACACTAGGAATAATTTCAGATGTTCAAACATCCCATGGAATAAATCAATGTATTATTTGTACTAACTGTTTTAATATGGTTAGTCTATCACTTCTTGATAAAATCAATAAAAAAGTAGATGAGCTTATAAAAGAAGCTGCAAAAGCAAAAATAGACCCAACTACTAAATTTGTTGTAGGAAGTAAAGAATATAATGACTATTATTATCCTAAAATTGATGAAAAAGAAATGCATAGATAAAAGTCGTGACATGTTTCAATTAAATTAGCATTAGGCTTTCTATTTTATTTTCATTACGAAGTTTTGAAAATAAAAACATAATTTTGCTTGGCTTTATACCTTGCTAAAATTATGCTTAAAAGGGTTTAAAAAGGGAAATTCCCTTTTTCACACCGTTATTGGCTTTGTCAATAGCGTAGTGTGTTACTAAAATGGAATTTTAGTCTTTTATAACGAGCTGTAGCTCGTTTTTTAAATATCGAAATCTCTTTCATCTTTTTCATAATTTTTTGTGTATAAATAATCATTTATTTCATCTTCTCTAGGTGTTTTATCTGCTATATTGTGTAAATCAAAATTATTATATAAATCTTGTTTGTGATATTCTTTTATTTCTGATACTACATCATCTTTATCTTTTTCAGTTCCTATTTTAAGTAGTCTATGAAAAAACTTTTTTAAGGTTTGCAAAATATTATGTAGAAGATTATGTAATAGATTATTTTCTTCTTGTAGTTTTTAGTTTTGATATTCTAGTTTTCTTACTTCAATTTGAACATTTCTTTTTTCTTTTTCTAAATCTTTATAACTTTTAGTATAATCAGTATGTTCCTTAAATAATGCTTGATTATTCGGTATTTCTTTTATAATTTGTCTTGATGTATTCATAATATGATTAAGAGTATCATAAGTGTCTTTATCAATTTTAACTTCTTTACCACTTGTTGTAGGGTTAGAAGTTTTTAGTTTATCTTCTAATTCTTTAAAATCTTTAAACTTAATTTTCTTTTCATAACCATTTATAAAAATGTCATCACTTTCATCAAATATTAAATAATTAATATCTTTGATTTTTACTATATGAGGATTAACCATTGCTATATTAATACTCTTAATACTTCCATTTGTAATAGGGTAGTCCACATAAGCAAACCTACAAATCATTTCAACCTTCCTTTTTAATTCTTCACTTATTATAAGTTCTTTAGTTTCTATTGTCATAACTCATCACTTTCCTTTCTTAAATAACAAAAAAACTAACTATTCCTAGTTAGCATTTATTACTTAAACTCGAAAAGTTCGAGTATCAATCAATCTGGTGCCCTAAGGGAAGAAGTAGAACAACTTTTAGGACAAAAGAAATAGTTAGTAATAACTATTAACTAATATAAGTATAACACAAATTTTCAAAAAAACATTAAATAATGTTCATATTTAAGCAAAATATGTTATAATATTAATCACTAGGAAAGGAGTTTTTTATGAATTGTTATGTAAAAAGTGGAATTGCTATATTAAATGATACCACTAAAGATTTAAAAAATTTAAATGAATATGGAATATATTTAGCAAAACAAACTGATATTGATGCACTAAAATCATTAAAACTTTTAATTTTAGCTTCTGAAAATTCTATGCTAGATAAGGATTTTGATATTAATAGTGTTAAATCTTATACTGAAACATTTATACGTGATACTTACAAAAGAAACGAATCAGTAGTTGGTAACCTTTCTATGAATCCACAAAATATTGGATTGGAATTAATGGATTACATTTTAAAGAATTATAAAATTGATTTAACTGTTCAGCCTTATGATAGCGGTTATACAATATTTGATTTTTGGGCTCGTTCATTTGCTAGAATAGAAGATGACCAAGATACTTTTTATAAAAGATATGATATGATTGATAAAAAATTAGAAATTGCTTCATATATGATTCAAAACGGATTGTTGGATGTTAGTCAAATTGATTTCTTATTAACTTCATTTGATAGATGTATTCAAAGAAAACATTCCTATACAAGAGAACAATTGTTAAGAATGCAAGAAATATTTGATAGCGTAAAGTTAAAAGAACAATTAGAACTTAATGTTGCAAACTTAATTACTCAAAATAAAATTGAACTTAATTGTTCTAAAGATGAACTTGTTAAAAAATTATTATCAATTGAAAGCCAAGTAGAATCATCTTCTAATAGGAGAGATTCTTGGGATGAATTATCAAATTATCAAATGCTAAATGATCAATGTGTATATATGTTGCAAACTATACCTACTTTAGTTAAGAAAAAAGTAATAAAATAATTAATACACACGCTAATTGATATGTCAATTTGCAAGTGTGTTTCTAAATTATCAAAAATTTAGTATAAACAAAGAATACGACTAATCGAAGTAGTCGTATTCTTTTTCTAATGTTTCTTCTTTAATAAAATCATTTACTTCTATTTCCTTATCTGTATCTTTAGAAATATCTATTAAATCATAAGAATTATAAAAATCTTTTTCATAACATTCTTTTAAAATGTTTATAGTTTTATTTTTATCAACTTCATTTTTAGAAAGTAGAACTCTTCTAAAAAAGTCTTTTAACATTTCTAGTATATTCTTGATAAAGTCAATTAAGTTATTATTATTTTGTTCTAACTTTTCACATTCTTCTTCTAAATTTTCTATTACTTTTTGTGAATGATTATATTCTTTTTCTAACTCTTTATAATTAAAAATATAGTCATCTAAATCATTAAAAAAGTTTTGATATATTACTTGATTTTGGATTTCTTTAGTATATAAATCTAGATATTTTAGTAAGATGTGATATGATTCACCATCAAGAATAATTGAATCTGAAAAAGCTTTCTTTTTTGAAAATTTTAACATATTTATAATTTTTAAATGTTCGCTTTCAATATTCTTTTTACTCTTATTAGCAAGTCTTTCATATTGTCTAGTTATACCTTTTAATTGTCCTAAAGAAAGATTTTTGATTTTAGTTCCTTTTTCTCCACGTTCCAATTTAAAACCTAGATTATTTAATCTAAAACAATATTTATCTTGTAATATACTTAAATAATTTTGGTCTTTAATATAATCTCTTTTAGAAATAGAATATCTTTCTTTATTAACTCTTTTATCAAACTTTTTAACAAGAGGAACTACTACACAATGAATGTGTGGTGTCTTCTCATCTAAGTGTAATACTGATTGTATTACTTGTTCTTTGGTATAACCTAAATCTTTATAAACAAATTCCATACATCCATTAGCCCATCTTAATATTTCTTCTTTTGACATATCTTTAAAGAACTCTGTGCCACTTGTAAATATCATTTCATCTGCAACACAATTTTTAGAATCATCTACCATCTGATCAAAATCTTTATATCTATCTTGTCTAATAGTTTTCATTTTTTCTTCGTGTTCTTTTTTATATTCTTTAGTGATTTCATAAAATTTTTCTCTATATTTGTTATTACATTTTACTAATTCTATATTGTTAATACTGTCTTCTTTTCTTATATCAGGATTAGATTTATAAGATTCTTTTTCTCGTTTGTTATGACTACCAATATGGGATAAACCATTTAATGTATTAATACTTTTACATCTAAATATAGCATAACTTATTTGGTTGTTCTTTTCTATTTAAACGAGAATATAATGCACTTTCTAAATCTAAAGTAATAACTCCTAATCTTAAAGTTTTATCATTATAGTTTTTAGTATCAGATAAAACTATTAATCTTAATATTTGTTCATAATCTCCATTAGGTTCAAAACTAATATCTTTTAATTTACTATCTGCTTCAGTTTCATAATAATTTAGTTTTAAACTATTTTTTGAAACAACTTCTTGTAGTTTATTAAAATATTCTTTTGCTTCAAAACTTGTTTTACCTTCGTGATTCATTGGTATTTTAAAACCTTTTTCATCACTAAATATATTAAAGTTATATGGTACACCATAATTATTGTGATAATTTACTAAATCAGTTAGAAAACTTTTTCTATATTCAATATTTAAAAGTTCTATTTTATCTCCAACTTTATTTACTTCAATATTATCAATATAAGTACCAATTATTCTTTTCATTTCTTCTCTTGAAGCATTAGTTAAATTTAAAATATTAGTTAAAAATATATCAGGATTAACAAAAGTATCAATTGTTTCTGTATCTTCTAAAATTAATAAATCATTAGTAGTAAAGTTAAAGTTTTCACATTGTTTTATTTCTTTAATCTTTTTATTAATATTATCAATTTTATATCTAATACTTTTTAATTCGTTATCAAACTCATTCATTTTAACAACCCCATTTAAATAAGCACATTTAATTCTTTCTTCTTGTTTTTCTAGTCCTTTTAATTCAGTTTTATAATCTTTTGTAATATCTTCTTGTTTGTGTTTTATAAATGGTGTGTAATATTTATTTATTAAATTATCTTTTCTTATTAGGTCATATAATTGAAGTAGTAAACCATCTCTTATAGTATCTTCTTTGTAGTTAGTTCTACATTTTTCGCATTTATAGTAATAATATTTCTTACCACTTTTTCTTTTAGTAGTAGCTTTACCACCTAAGAAATTACCACATACTGAACATTTTAATTTATTAGTAAAAAGGTAAGTAGCAGTTCTTTCATAGTGTCTTGCATTTCTCTTAGTTTGATACTGGCAAGCATTCCATTTTTCTTTTGATACTATTGGTTCTACAACATCTTCATAATATTGAGGATGTTTAGTTCTTTTTCCATGAACAAAATCACCTTTATAAAGTTCATTAGTCATAATCTTTTGAATAGTAGAATCTAACCAATTAGTTCTACCTAATATTTCTTCTTGATTATAAATATTAGCAATATCTTGATAGCTTTTTCCTTCTAAATATAAATCATACATTCTAATAACAATATCTTTGGTTAGTTCATCTGGTACTAACTTCTTATCAATTCTTTTAAAACCAATTGGAGTTCTATTTGGAATGTGTCCTGCCTTAATAGCACCAACCATACCAAACTTTGTTCTTTCTGAACATCTTTCAATTTCATTTTGACTAAATGCAGTCGTTAGTCTTATACACATTCTACCTGTTGAAGTTAATGTATTAGAATCATCATCTTTACAATCTAAATCACAACCATATTTTTCTAACAACTTCATTAGTTTTTCTACATCATAAACACTTCTAGTTAATCTATCTAGCTTTAAAGCTACTATGACATTAACTGTACCGTTTTTAATATCATTAATCATTTGTTGATATGCTGGTCTTTTATCATCTTTAGCGCTTATTCCTTCATCAGCATATATTGCGTGAATTTCATATCCTTTGGATTTACAAAATTCAATTAGTTTTTCTTTTTGCTCAGGTAAACTAAAACCTTCTCTTGCTTGGTCGAGTGTACTAACTCTAATATAAACATCTGCAATTTTCTTTTCATCGTTCATAATTTCATCTCTCTTTCTATTATTTTTTTGAAAGAGATTAAAAGCACAAAAAGTCCATACTTTTAACCTCAAGTATTTCACTTCCTTTTTGTACGCCTAGTTTAAAAACATTTAATTGTTTTTAATATGAACTCCCATATCTTTTAATTTAATACATTTAGAATAATCATTTATAAAAACTTTATCACTTCCATTAAATATTAAATAATTATTCTCCTTGATTGTTATAATATGTGGACTTACATAAGCAATATTACTTCCTTTAATATTAATAATACTTCCTTGTTTAATAGTGTATTTTTGGCAAGCAAATCTACATATCATATCAATTCTTTTTAAAACTTCCTTTTCAACTTCTAATATTTTTACTTCCTTCATTAAAACTCCTCACTTTCCTTATAATAACAAAAAAACTAGACGGTACTTCTAGTTAATATTTATTACTACTCGAAAAGTTCGAGTTTCCTATCAATCTGGTGCTCCTCCAGGGACTCGAACCCTGACATATTTCTATACACGATTTTGAGTCGTGCGCGTCTACCAATTCCGCCACAGGAGCAGTAACTTAATTATACATTAGAAAAAATAAAAAAGCAAGTGGTTTATCTTGAAGTTTTATAGCTTAAAATATACGAAAATTTGTTCATTTTTTGTATTGATTTAACTTGCTAACTATGTTATAATTTATACATGGAATATTTAATTTGTTAGGTGTCACCGAGTCTTTTAAGAGAGGGGTGATAATTATGTCAAAAAAAGACTTTTTAATAACAGCATTAATCATAATTATTTTTTTATTAATATTCATTATAATTAAACAAAAATAAAAAAGCACCTGATTTCACCACAGTCGGTGCTTTTAAAAAACTACAACAGGTGACATTTAACAGTGAAATTAAATGTTCCTTTTTTATTATATGAAGATTTCTCTTCTGTATACATTATACTAAAATATTTAAATTTATGCAATACTTACACTTTTATTTTTCTATACCTTTTGCTTAATTTTGATTTATAAACTTAATTTTTTATTTACACTGTCAGCTAATGTTGTTTCGTAATCACCCATTATATTTAATTTATTGTTTAATCCATATTGGCTAATTATAAGTTTGTATTGATTTAATAGAGCTAATTTTTCACTTGCTGAAGCTTCTACTTTTGCCATTTTATCTTTTGTTATTATTTGAATTTGAGTAGGTATACATACTTCTTGATTTTTAAAGAAATCTTTTGGATTAGTTGGCGCAAGTAAAGTTTCTACAACATATTTATCAATTAGTGTTTCGTCTTCTTTTACTTCGTCTGTATTGCTTTCTTTTAATATACCCATCATAAAATATGGTGTAGTTATTTCGTTACTTTGTACATATAGGTATTTAGTACTTCTTGACGAAATGTGGTGCGGATAAATATTTGAGTCAAAATTTATAACACCAAAGTTAAATCTAGAAAAGTCAGATATCTTTTTAAATATTGAAGATTTAACCATTATTCTATAATAATTTAATACTTTGTTAGCTGCGCTTTCGTCATATTTAACTATATCGTCTATGTTTTCAACTAGTTGGGTTAGTAAATCAAAACTTTGAATACTTCCATATATTTTTAAAACGTCTTCTCTAAAACTAGTATATTGTTCACTTGTTAATAATTTAAAGTCTACTCCTAACATATGACATATATTCTTTTTTAGAATTTCAAGGTCAAATTGTTCTCCATTTGATAAAGAAAAATTGTATTTCTTATTAAAATAGTATTCCTTGTATTCAGAAAAACTTGATTTTAATTCTTACGCTACATCTTTAGCATAACCAATTCCTGGATATGGACAGTTAGATGGCCTTGAATTAACATAATTTAATTCATTAAATGTTATCATAAAATCCCCCTCTTAATTGTACCTTATTTTACTACATTTTTATTTAAATGTCAATATTTATTTAAAAAAATATGGTAAAATAGTACAAAATATAGTAAAATAATAGTATGTTTTAAAGGAAGTGAGAAAATGAATTACAAAGAATTAGCTGAACTTTTATATCCAGAAGTGACAACTACTATTGAAGACTTGGAGAAAATGTATCCTGAAAGGAATTTACCAGAAGGTGCTGAAGTATGCCGTTTTGCGCCTAGTCCAACTGGAAGAATGCATATGGGAAATATGTATGCTGCTTTTATACCAGAAGTTTTTGCACATCAAAGTAATGGTGTATTTATATTAAGAATTGAAGATACAGATGAAAAAAGATCAATTGAAAATGGAATAGAGCACATTGTAAATGATTTAGGAGAATTTAATTATATAATAGATGAAAGCCCAGTTACAGGTGGTAATTATGGACCATATAAACAAAGAGATAGATTAAACATTTATCATACTGTTGCTAAATACTTAGTAAGTATTGGAAGAGCATATCCATGTTTCTGTACAGAAGAAGAATTAACAGAAATGAGAACACATCAAGAAGAAATTAAAGATAGAATAGGGTATTATGGACATTATGCAAAGTGTAGAGATTTATCAATGGAAGAGATTAAAAAACATTTAGAAAACAAAGATAAGTGGGTTTTAAGACTTAAAAGTATGGGAGACTTTAATAAAAAAGTAGAATTTAATGATTTAATTAAAGGAAAACTAGAACTTCCAGAAAATGATATAGATCAAGTTTTAATTAAAAGTGATGGAGTACCACCTTATGCATTTGCGCATGTGTGTGATGACCATTACATGAGAGTTACTACTGTTACAAGAGATGACTCATATATTTCTTCATTAACTTATCATTTAGAGATATGGGATGCATGTGGTTTTAAAGCACCAAAATTTGCACATTTACTTCCACTTAATAAAAAAGATGGAGATAAAGTAAGAAAAATTAGTAAAAGAAAAGACCCTGAGGCAGCTGTAGCATTTTATCATGAAAGAGGAATTCCAGTTGAAGCAATTAAACTATATTTTGCAACTTTAGTTAATTCTAACTTTGAAGAGTGGTTTATGGCTAACCCTGACAAAACTTATAAAGATTTCAAATTTACTTTTGATAAAATGAGTACAAGTGGTTCATTATATGACTTAGAAAAACTTATTAATATTTCTAAAAATTATATTAGTAGACTAAAAGCAGAAGAAGTATTTAATTTAGTTGATGCTTGGTCAAGAACTTATGATAAAGAATTTAATGAATTAATAAATAAATATAAAGACTATACAATTAATGTACTAAACATTGAAAGAGAAGTAGAAAGACCTAGAAAAGACATAGAAAGCTTTAGTGCAGTTAAAAGAGAAATAGGTTATATGTATGACGAGTTATTCTTTAATGAAGAAAAGGCTTTTGAAAGGAAGGACTTCTATTCTAAAGAGTTACTTGAGTATTATATAGATAATGTGTATGATGAGGCTGACGACAAACAAACATGGTTTAACAAGATTAAAGAAATGTGTCCTAAGTTTGGTTTTGCTAGTGAAACTAAAGAATATAAGAAAAATCCTGAAAATTACAAAGGCTCAGTTGCACATGCATGTGAAGTTATAAGAGTAAGTGTTACTAATAGAACAATGTCACCTGACTTATACGAAATATTAAAACTTCTTGGAAAAGACAGAATAAAAGAAAGAATTAGTAAATTCTAATTGAAAAAATATCACGCATATGGTAAAATTGTATGCGTGAACTGGCCTGTTGGTGAAATGGTTAACACACAAGCCTCTCAAGCTTGCATTCACGGGTTCAAATCCCGTACAGGTCACCATTTTGAATATTAATCCTCGTTTTTAACGAGGTTTTATTATAAATTAAAACATTATTATTTTAGTATCAAATATACTTGTTAAGGTAAAAAACTATAATGACAGAATTCTTTTTAAAATTTAATATAATATTATTGAGGTATTACTATGAATGAATTATTACTATTATCAATAAAATAAACACTTTACAATGAGTTTACTAATAAATGTAAATATACTTTAAAAATAAATTACTCTTTGATAAAATATTATAGGAGAGTGACTAAATATGAGTAAAGTTGGAACAATGAGTATAGGAGTAAGAACTGGAGTTATTAAAGAAGGAGACAATTTAGTTGATATAACAGTAAATAGTGTATTATCTGCACTTGATGAATTAAATATGAGTGTTGAAGATAAAGATATAATTGCTGTAACTGAAGCAGTGGTAGGAATTAGTACTGGAAACTATTGTACTATAGATGATATAGCAAAAGATTTAAAAAGTAAAGTGAAAACTAGACATTTAGGAATAGTTTATCCAATACTAAGTAGAAATAGATTTGCAGTACTACTAAGTGCTTTTGCACGTGCTATGGATAAAATTACATTTGTTTTAAGTTATCCATCTGATGAAGTAGGTAATGATATTTTAGATAAAGATAGATTAAAAAACTTAAATATTCCTCTTAATAATTATGTTATGAGTGAAAAAGAATATTCTGAAAAATTTGGAGATTTTAAACATGTATTTACTGGTGTAAATATGGTGGATTTTTATAGAGATTTATGTAAAAAAGAAAATTGTAATGTTGAGTTTGTTTTTTCTAATAATCCTGAAGTAATATTAGATTATACTAAAGAAGTATTATGTGCTGATATTCATACAAGAAATATAACTAAAGAATTAATTAAAAAGAATGGTGGAGTTACTGTTTTAGGATTAGATGATTTATTAACTAATAGTATTAATGGAAGTGGTTATAATTCTAAATATGGACTTTTAGGAAGTAATCGCGCTACTGAAGAAAAGGTAAAATTATTTCCTCAAGATGGACAAAATCTCGTAAATGATATACAAAAGAAAATGTATGAATTAACTAATAAAACTGTTGAAGTTATGATTTATGGAGATGGGGCATTTAAAGATCCAGTAGGAAAAATTTGGGAATTAGCAGACCCTGTAGTAAGTCCTGCATATACTAGTGGATTAGAAGGTTCTCCTAATGAAATTAAACTTAAATATTTATCAGATAATAAATTTGCTGATTTAAGTGGAGAAGAATTAAATAATAAAATTAAAGAAGAAATAAAAGAAAAATCTAATAATTTAAAAGGTACAATGGCAAGTCAAGGAACTACACCAAGGAGATATACTGATTTAATAGGTAGTTTATGTGACTTAACTAGTGGAAGTGGAGATAAAGGTACTCCAGTAGTATTTATTAAAAATTATTTTAAAAACTATGCAGACTAAAAAAGAGTAAGACATTTCTTACTCTTTTAAAATACTTTCTATTAATAAGTCTATACTTCCCTCATTACTAGAAATTTGTTTCTTAATTTTATTTTTCATAGAATTTAATATAAATGAATAAGTATTTAATAATTTAACTTTTCTTCTTAAACTAATTGGTGTTCTGGCTTTTAAACCAAAATGATTTTTTAAGATATACTTCATATTAAAAACTTCACTACTATTTTGTGGATTAGTCATTATAACAGGTTTTCCCATAAGTAAAGCCTCGTTAATAATACTACTACCAGGTTTAGATATAACTATATCACTTATATTAATAAATGCATATATATCTTTTGAAAAACCAAGTACTAGCTTCAAGATATGACCAGTAATGACGAATGGCAAA
>ERZ791736.477-NODE-477-length-11395-cov-3.611199_pt1 | contig 11395 bp, 13 predicted proteins | sample MGYA00509940_ERZ791736 | MGnify/ENA primary metagenome ERZ791736 (study PRJEB30046, sample SAMN00792014) | human gut metagenome | study: EMG produced TPA metagenomics assembly of the A metagenome-wide association study of gut microbiota in type 2... | reverse complement strand
TTATATTTTATAAAAACTTTTTATATATAGTTATAAATCTTATATTAATTATTTTGCCACATATCAGCCAGATTGTGTTCTTTAAAATATCTTAATATATTTTGCTCTCTTTCATCTATTTTTCCATAAACATCAATAACAAAATCAATTCCTCTTTCTTTAAATGGTTTATATAAATTTCTTATACTACCATAATTATATTCCCATATAAATTTTCCTTTATATATACTTCTTTTATTATTATATAATCCATATCCATCTTCATCTACTGCTGAATACATTATAGATTTTTTATTATTTTGCACTCTTATTACATCAGAACGACCTGCAAGATTTTTATAATAATCTAAAACAGTTAATCCTTTTGAAGTTTTATGGTTTTTTCTGCAATATTTTTTTAATTCATTAATAGATTCAAAGTAATTATTACCAATAGAATATAGTCTCATATCAGGTTCTGGGATTTCTGATAAAGGATTTTTATTTACAGGTTCTCCGTCTACAATTTTTATTATTTGTGAATGAACCTTTTTCATAAATTCCTTATCTTGGACAACCTGTGCAAGAATTTTATCTCCAGGAGTTATGTCACCTTCTCTAAACTCTTTAAAATCTTGTAACTTCATTTGATATTCTTCTTTTTTTATTTTCTCATCTTTACTCATTTCATTAACTTCGTTATTATTTTCTTTCATAACCTTAAACCTCCAAATTAATTATTATTCATATTATACACTAGATTTTAGTAAATTAAAATTAACTTATTCTATATTTTTTTACTTCTAGGATGTGTTTCATTATATTTTTCTTTTACATAATTATTAGATATATGAGTATATATTTGTGTTGTTTTAATATTTTCATGTCCTAAAAGTGTTTGTACACTTCTAAGATCTGCGCCATGATTAATTAAATGAGTCGCAAATGAGTGTCTTATAGTATGAGGTGATAATTCTTTATTTATTCCTTTTTCTAGTGCAATTTCCTTTAGTATTTTAAAGAAGCCTTGTCTTGATAAACTATTCCCATGTGCATTTAAAAATAATAAATTAGAAGACTTATTTTTTAAAAGTGTATTTCTATATACATTAATATAATTTTTTAAAGCAATAGTTGCTATATCATCAAGTGGTACAATTCTTTCTTTACTACCTTTACCAAAACATCTAACAGCGTTCATTTCAAAATCAATATCATTGACTTCTAAACTTAATAATTCTGATACTCTAAGACCAGATGAATACATAAGCTCAAGCATAGCCTTATTTCTATAATCTAATGCATTTTCACATTTTATATCTAAAAGTTTATTTATTTCATCTTCATTTAAAACATGTGGAACTGTTTTTGGCATTTTAAGACCGACAATATCATCACAAGGATTATCACTAATTAAACCATTTCTAGATAAATATTTAAAATAATTTCTAATAGATACTATATGTCTATTAACTGTTTTAGAATTTTTATCTTTACTAATATACATTATATAATTTGTAATATCTTTTTTTTCTATTTTTTTATATGTTTTTTTTACATATTCAAAAAAAGCAGCAAGATCTCTATAATAACCATCAACTGTATTTTTACTAAGACCTCTTTCTATTTCAACATAATTTATATATTCTATTATTTGTGCATCTATATCCATATCATTCACCATAATAATTATACAACAAATAAAAAAGATTAGTAAACTAATTCTAATCTTTTAACAAATATAACACTATATTAATAACTTCTTTTTTCATTTCATCATAATTTAAACTCTTATGTGCATGGTAAACAATTTCATGGCAAAAGTTATCTATAAGACCTATTATAATATGCACCTTTTCATTTAAATTCTTAACATTAAAATTATTATATTTAAGTGTATTTACAATTTTTTCATTCATTTTAAGTTCATTATCTTTAAAAATTTGATTTATTTCATCATCTATATGACTCATTGCGATTAATTCTTCATGAGCCTTTTTACTCATTTTATGTGTGTTTATAAAACTATCAATCATGCTATTTAATATTTTTTCTAGATTGTTTTTATCTATTTTAGTATTATCTAAAATATCAATCATAGGAAACATTATTTTACTTGAATAGTTTTTAACACCTTCTATAAATATATCTCTTTTATCAGTAAAATATTGATATATAATACCTGTTGATACACCAGCATACTTTGCTATATCAACACTATTTACATTATGGTAACCTTTTTCACACATAAGAGTAAATCCTTTTTCTAGTATTTTATTTTTCTTTTCAATTGAACTTTTTTTAATTGGATTTCTAATTTCACCCATTCATATCACCTATCTATAATTGTACCACATTTTTTATTCATTTGCTTTTAAACTAGAAACCATATCTATTTTATTTATTTTTTTAGAAAGCATTTTTGATACAATAAATGATACTAAATATGTACCTATAATTGCGATTAAATATGTACTTAAATTAATGTATGCGCTAAAATCATAGTTATCTGCTATAACGCTTTTAAATATCCATGATGTCATATAATAACCAGTTGGAAGTCCAATTATTATTGATAATACTGTAATCCAGTTATTTTGCTCAACAAATATTTTTTTGATTTTTTTATCACTAAATCCAAGTACTTTTAAGGTTGCAAATTGATATTGTTTTTCACTATATGAAAGTATTCCCATATTATATATGATAATTGCGCCTAGTCCAACAGCAAATACTATAATAAGAATAATCATACTTTTCATCATTGAAAGCATTGATTCTAAGCCATTTTTAAGTTCATTTATATCTTGTACTAAACTTACATTTTTAATATCTTTAATGTCTTTTAAGTCAGTATTTGTATAAAGTGAATCAGGCTTATAATCAATATCTAAACTTTCTAAATATTCTTTAGTCATTGTTAGATTTTGTACTTGTGGATCTTTTGTTAATCCTACTATTTTTGATTCATAATACTTGTTAACACCATATATATGCCATTTAATTGTGTCACCAACTTTTAAATCCTTTTGATCTGCTAATTTTCTTGTAACATAAACACCATTATTTTTATTAACTTTAATAAATTCACCATTCTCATTTTGGAATCTTACTAAGTTTCCAGCATTAGTTACAAATATTGTATTTGCTTCTCTTTCTTTACCTATTTTTGTTTCTATAGTAAGTGTTTCACTAGTATTATTACCATATTTATCAGTTAACACTTTTAATTCATCATCTTTTATATTTTCCTTTAATGATAATTTATAATTAAAGTTATATAAATCTTCAAATTGCAATTTAATAAAATGATTCATACTATTTAACATACCAAATGCACATACAATAAGCATGCAGCAACCAACAATACCTACAACTGCAGTTAATGTTCTAAATTTATTTCTAAGTATATCCCTTAAATTCCATTTACTAGAGAAATTTAATTTTTTAAACATACCTTTTGTACTTAAATTAAGTGAACTTACCTTTACATTAGGTACTTCATTTCTAAGTGCCTCAGCAGGTTTTTTAAATAGTTCTTTACGACAAGTTAAGTATGTTATAAATGAAACTACCATTACAACTAATAATGCTACTAAATAACTAAGTGGTTTTACAACTGGTACACCATTTGGAACTTCAAAATAATCCATTTCCATATTTAGGAAGAATGTTCCAATAAAGTATTTACCTAAAATAATACCAACTATTGCTGCAGCAAGTGATACAAAGAAACCATAACCAACATAATGCATTACTATTTTAGAGTTTTTTATACCAAGTGCTTTCATTGTACCTATTTGAAGTTTTTGTTTTTTAACAACTCTTGTCATAGTTGTAATAACTGAAAGCATTGCGATGAATAAGAATAACCCTGAGAAAATACCTACATAAGATGCCCCTTCATCTATTTCTCCTTGGTATCTTTGATAAGATAATGTATCCTCTATTTTTACTATTGCTTTTGCATTAGATACATTATCCTCTATATCCTCTTTTACGCTTGTTACATTTTTCTTTTTATTTACATCAACCATAATATAGTTATATGGTATATATTCTTTATAATTAAAGTTTGTTACATATTTATCAAATATTTTTTCATCAGTTATTTTCATTTCTTTCATTACTAAGTCTTTTATATAATTTTCAGGAATTTCATTAACTGATAAATATACAAATCCAAAATTTTCTCTATTTGGAACAAGTTCTGACTCATCTTTAACATCATAAATATGATCAGGTACATTAATAAGTCCTAATATTTTTTCTTCTAAAGTAAATGTATCATATTTAATTTTTATTGTATCTCCAACTTTTAAATTATTTTTTTCTGCATAAAAGTTATCAACCCATACTCCTTTTTTATTAACATCAAATTTTTCTCCATCCATTATATGAAACTTTGAAATATTATTTGAATCAATAAAACTAATTAAATATGTTTTATCTTTATTATCCTTGTCTATTCCATTAACAACAAGTTTTTTTTCTGCATCTTTAACATTATCTAATGATTTAATTTTATCTAAATCTTTATCACTTAGATTACCCATTACATTTAAATCTTGTAAATTGTTATTTTTGTAAAAATTATCTGCGGCACTAGTCATACCATCCATATATGCTTCAATACCTACATAAACCATTACACCAATTAATACCATTAAGAATATTGTTATAAATTGTGATAAATTTTGTTTTATATCACGAAACATTTTTTTCTTAAGCATATTACCACTCTACCTCATCAATGTTTTTAGGATGTTTATTTACTGTATTACTTTCTATTTGACCATTTTTAAGTCTAATTACTCTATCTGCCACTTCTGCAATTAAAGCATTATGTGTAACTATAATAACTGTATTTTCCCCGTTATTTGCATCACATTGTTTTTTAAGTAATTTTAATACTTCTACACCTGTTTTTGAATCAAGTGCACCAGTAGGTTCATCACATAAAAGTAATTTAGGATTTTTAGCAATTGCTCTTGCGATTGATACTCTTTGTTGTTCGCCTCCTGATAATTGGTTAGGGAACTTATTTAAATGATTTTCAAGTCCTACTTCTTTAAGTATTTTTTTAGCTGATTTAGGTTTTTTTACAATATCCTTTACTATTTCAACATTTTCTAAAACTGTTAATGTTGGAAGTATATTATAAAATTGGAATATAAATCCTACATTTTCTGCTCTATAACTAGTTAGTTCTTTATCACTTTTTTTAGATATATTTTCTTTATCAATTATTATATCACCACTTGTTACAGTATCCATTCCTCCAAGTAAGTTTAAAAGTGTTGATTTACCTGCTCCTGATGGACCAAGTATACAAACAAATTCTCCTTTAGGTAATGAAAAACTTACATTATCAAGTGCATTATAAGTTTTATCACCTATTTTGTAACCTTTTGTTACATTTTTAAATTCTATAAAATTATTCATAACTCCTCCTTATATGAAATAAATTTCATATACATAATATCATATTTTTTCATATGAAGCAATATTCATATGAAATATTTTTCATATTTTTTAAATATTATGTAAAAATTAAAAAAAGTTAGAAATTAAATCTAACTTTATGACATTTAAATTATTCATTTGTACTTACTAAATCTTTATGCTTTTCATAAAATTTAACTAATGCAACGCTTTGCTCTTCTTCATTTAATTCTTCAATTGATTCAGTATCCTCATCAATTTTAAATATTTTAACATCATTTCCATCATTTACATTTACAGTATATATATAATCATCTATCTCATCTAATATAGCATAATCAATATCTTTTACTGTAATTATTTCCATTTTTTTATCTTCCATGGCTTACACCTTCTTCTTTAGTATCAACTATTCCATTCTCATATGCCTTTTTGGCTTCTTTATTTATTTCTTCTTTTGATATATCTCTTCCAACAACTTCATCTGCAACACTTCCTTTAAAATTTCTTTTTAAAGTAATATAAGCTTGAACATCATTGTATCCATTATCTTCCACATTTTGTCTTAAATAACTGATAACTTCGTCATAAGAAACAGACGTATTACCAATACTATAATCAAATCCATGTTCAGAACATTCAGTTTGTCCAACATAATCATCATACTTAAAATTATTAGAAATTATTTTTTCACCTTGTGAAACTTCATATGCTTCATGAGCACTCCAACCTGCATATGCTGCTAAACCTAAAGCTATTACACCACCACTTACTAATCCTATCTTTTTAAACTTATTTAAAGTTTCTTTTTTCTTATTATTAATTTTATTTTGAGCAGCTTTTGCTATTTGTCTATCTATTTTTCTTGCTTGCGCGTCATACTCTTTATTTATTTCATCTAAAATATCACTCATATCTTTTCTCCTTTATTGTTTTAATGATAACAATTAATTTTATCGGTGTCAATCAACGTACACATAATAAACAAAAAATGTACAATTATTTACATACATCAAAATTCTAACTTTTATATTTTGTTAATTTTTAATTAAATGCTATTTCAGTTTCTATTTCATCATCAACAATCAAAATATATAAAAATATAATTCCACTAATTAAAATTAAAAATGAACCTGTAAATGTTGCATATGATAATACTTTCTTTTTATTTGAATCATTTTCATTTAATTCCATAATTTTATTATATCCATCTTGGGCAAAATAATAATACACAATAAGTAATATTAAGAATATAAAAATCATTAATTCTTGATACTCCTTTTTACTTTTTTCATCATCATATAAAAAAAACTTCTTTTCAAGACTATTTGCGTAATAACTAAGAATAATAATTATTATATAAATTACCCAAACAAAATTTTCTATTTTAATATCTTTTAACTTATCTAATTTATCTTTATCCATAATAAATTATATGAATAATTGATAAATTATTGTATAATTATATATGAAAGGACTGATAAATATGAATACACCACTCGCACTTAAATTAAGACCAAAAACAATTGACGACGTTATCGGTCAAAAACACTTAGTTGGAGAAAATGCTCCTATTAGAAACTTTATAAATAATAAAAGAATATTTTCCATGATTCTATATGGTAATCCTGGAATTGGTAAAACATCTATCGCATGCGCTATCGCAGGATCTATAAATGAAAAATATAGAGTACTTAACGCAACTGTTAATAATAAAAAAGATATAGAAGTTGTAATAGAAGAAGCAAAAATGTATGATGGTATTGTACTTATAATGGATGAAATACATAGACTTAATAAAGATAAACAAGATATACTACTTCCACATCTAGAATCTGGACTTATTACTTTAATTGGTCTTACTACATCTAATCCATATCACAAAATTAATCCGGCAATTAGAAGTAGATGTCAAATATTTGAACTTAAGCCTCTTACTTTAGATGAAGTTATAGAAGGACTTAATAAAGCTATTAAATGTGAAGATTTAAAAGGTATAAAAATAAAAAAGGATGTAATAGAATACATTGCAAAACTATCATCTGGAGATCTTAGAAGTGCTTATAATTTACTTGAAATATGCTATTACTCTACTAGTGATAAAAATATAACTATGGATGTTGTAACAAAGATAAATAATAAACCTGCATTATTCGCAGATAAAGATGAAACTGGTCATTATGATTTACTTAGTGCATTTCAAAAATCAATTAGAGGTTCAGATGTAAATGCAGCATTACATTATCTTGCAAGACTTCTTGTAATTGAAGATTTAGATAGTATTTATAGAAGAATGACAGTTATTGCTTATGAAGATATTGGACTTGCTAATCCATCAATGGGTCCTAAAGTTGATGCTTGTATTAATGCTTGTGAAAGAGTTGGAATGCCAGAAGCAATGATTCCTTTATCTGTTACAATTACAGAAATGGCATTATCTCCTAAATCAAATAGTGCATATAGCGCACTACATGATGCAATTAAAGATATTGAAAGTGGTAATAACTACCCTATTCCAGAAACAATTAGAATAGATTCTACTATTTATAAATATCCTCATGATTATAAAGGTAGTTTTGTAGTTCAACAATATATGCCAGATAATTTAATAAATAAAATATATTATAAGCCAAAATTAACTAGTAAATATGAACAAAATTTAGCACTTATAGATCAAAGAATAAAAAAAATAAAGGAACAAAGTAAATAATTGTTCCTTTTATTATATGTTTATAACTGAATCATTTAATATATCTTTTAGAATATAATCAGCAATCAATATACCTGCAGAATTTGGTACAACACTATAAGATGCTGGTGTTCTAATTCCTGTTTTAACAGGCATTTCTGTACTTGATAATACAGTTATGTCATCTTTTATATTTAATTTATTTATTTCATGTCTTATTACTTTAGCTAGTGGATCATAACTTGTTTTTTTAAGATCCATTATTTTTAATTTAGTTGGATCAAATTTATTACCAGTTCCCATACTTGATATAAATTTAATATTTCTATTTAAGCATTCTCTAATAAGCATTATTTTTGTAGTTACAGTATCACATGAATCAACTAAATAATCTATTTTATTGTTAAACAATATCTTTTTAGTTTCTTCATTTAAAAATATATCATATTTAGTTACATTACATTTAGGATTTATATCGTTTATTCTCTTTTCAAATGCATCTACTTTCTTCATATTTAAACTTGAATCAAGTGCAATTATTTGCCTATTTTTATTTGTTATATCTATGGTATCAGCATCTACTATTATAATGTTTTCTATGCCATTTCTAATAAGCGTTTCAACAACATATCCACCAACACCACCTACGCCTATGACAGCAACTGTCTTAGCATGTAATTTATTTAAATTTTCTTTACCAATTAATCTTTCTAATCTATCAAACATATTTTTACCTCACAAAAAAATGCCTAAGGAAGAGGCAGGGACTATAAACCTACACGTATGTGCAGGTGGGCATCCCATAATAGGTTTTAGGATCCTTAAATAAATTTAAGTATTCAACACCACCTACTAGTTCTGATTCCCTTATAAGTCATTTAGTCGGTTTTATTACACCTGTATCTCTTCTAGGCAATTTAATTATATCATATTCATAATAAGAAAATAAAGTCTTTTGACAAAACTTTACTTTTTTATACAAGTTTATATCTTTCATGATTTTTAGAATAAATATATTTATAAGCATCCTGTTCACTTTCATCATCTAAATAATTCTTTTCCATTTTATCATAAACAGGCGAATATATTGCTTTTACTATTTTCTTAATATCAGAATCCAAAGATATATATTTATTATGTTGAGATAATGGTATTTCAACTTTCTTTGAACCTTGAATCTCATAAAATAAATTTTTCTTAGAACTTCTATAATTTACTGCTTGTTCAAGTACATAAGCACCTAACTCATCATTTTCTATAAAAGGAAATTTTTCAATTAATAGATTCCATAATTCTCTTATATGTGTTCTACCATATTCGTAGTCTTTTTCTAATTCTATAATAAATTCATCATTAACAATATTCATAACGCATATCACCCTTTTTTGCGAGAATTATAATATCATAAGTTTTATATAAAGTCAAAGAAAAAGTAGCATTTATTTGCTACTTAACCATTATATTTAATTCTTCTAATTGTTTTTTTGAGACAGTATTAGGTGCTTCACTCATAAGACAGCTTGCTGAAGATGTCTTAGGAAATGCTATTACATCTTTTATATTATCTGTTTCACATAAAAGCATTGTAAGTCTTTCAAGACCTATTGCAAGTCCACCATGAGGAGGAGTTCCATATTTAAATGCATTTACAAAGAAACCAAATTTTTCTTCAATATCTTCTTTAGTCAATTCAAGTGCTTCAAACATTTTTTCTTGCACATCTGCATTATGGATACGAATAGATCCACCACCTGCTTCATAACCATTACAAACAATATCATATGCTTTAGAATAACAATGTTCTTTATCTGTTAATAATTTATCTATATCTTCATCTTTAGGTGCTGTAAATGGATGATGACATGCTACAAATCTATTTTCTTCTTCACTCCATTCAAATAATGGAAAATCTGTTACCCAAAGAAATTTATAATCACCTTTCTTAATTAAATCTAAATCTCTAGCAAGTTTGCATCTAAGTGCTCCAAGACTTGTCTTAGTAATTAGTTTTTTACCAGCAATTACAAATATTAAATCATTTTCTTCTAGACATAAATTCTTTATTAATTCTTTCTTTACTTCATCAGTTAATATTTTTGCAATACTACCTGCAAATTCACTATTATTATATTTTAAGAAAAATAAACCATTTGCTTTATATGTTTTAACAAAATCAGTTAATTTATCTATATCTTTTCTAGAATATTTATCAGCTGCATTTTTTACAACAATAGCATTTATAATACCTTTATCTTCAAGTTCTTTTTTAAATATTTCAAAATCACATTTACTAAATACACTAGTAACATCATTTATTTTCATATCAAATCTTAAATCAGGTTTATCAGATCCATAATAGTTAATCGCATCATCATATTTCATTCTCATAAGTGGAAGTTTTATATCATAACCTTTTACTTCTTTAAATATTGTTTGGAATAATTTTTCTGTATTATCCATAACATCTTCTTCATTTACAAAACTCATTTCCATATCAATTTGAGTAAATTCTGGTTGACGATCTGCTCTTAAATCTTCGTCACGGAAACATCTTGCAATTTGAAAATATTTTTCAACTCCACCAATCATAAGTAATTGTTTATATATTTGAGGACTTTGTGGAAGTGCATAAAAACTTCCTTTATTTACTCTACTTGGAACTAAATAGTCTCTAGCTCCTTCTGGCGTTGATTTAGAAAGTATTGGTGTTTCAACTTCTATAAAACCATTATCGGATAAGAATTTTCTAGCAGCCATAGTTATTTTATGTCTTGTAATAAGATTATTTTTAATATTATCACGTCTTAAATCTAAATATCTATATTTAAGTCTTGTATCTTCTAAAGCATCATCTTTATCAAGTTCAAATACAGGTGTAGCAGCTTCATTTAATATTTCAAGTGAATTAACATTTACCTCTATTTCGCCTGTAGCCATATTAGGATTTTTAGATTGTCTTTCCTCTATAATACCACTTACTTTTAAAACATATTCATTTCTTACTTTTGATGCTTCTTCATAACAATTATTATCAGGATTAATTACAAGTTGTACTTTACCACTTCTATCTCTTAAATCAATAAATATAAGGCCTCCAAGATTACGAACTTTAGAAGCCCATCCATAAAGTTCAACATTTTCTCCTACATTTTTAATATTAAAATCATTATTATTGTATTTCTTCATTATCTCACTTCTTTCAATTAATACTTATTAATTATAGCATATATAACATAAAAAAAAAAGGATAATAAATTTTTTTCTTCTTTATTATAATTATAT
>ERZ791736.474-NODE-474-length-11447-cov-4.098754_pt1 | contig 11447 bp, 10 predicted proteins | sample MGYA00509940_ERZ791736 | MGnify/ENA primary metagenome ERZ791736 (study PRJEB30046, sample SAMN00792014) | human gut metagenome | study: EMG produced TPA metagenomics assembly of the A metagenome-wide association study of gut microbiota in type 2... | reverse complement strand
TTTTTTTACTTCTTTTTCTTGCCCAGATACGCTTCCTTGATGGACTCATCGGCCAGCAGCTCCGCGCCGGTGCCGGACTTGGTGATGCACCCCGTCTCCAGCACGTAGGCGTAGTCCGCGATCTTCAGGGCCATATTGGCGTTCTGCTCGATGAGCAGTACCGTCATGCCCTGCTGGTTCACGGTACGGATAATGTCGAAGATACCCTGCACCACCAACGGCGCCAGGCCCAGCGACGGCTCATCCAGCATCAGCAGCTTGGGACGGCTCATCAGGGCCCGCCCCACAGCCAACATCTGCTGCTCGCCGCCGGACAGGGTGCCCGCCTGCTGCCAGTGCCGCTCCTGCAGCCGCGGGAACAGCTCATACACCCACCGGATGTCCTTTTCAATGCCATCCTTGTCCTTGCGCAGGTACGCGCCGATCTTCAGGTTTTCCAGCACCGTCAGGTTGGGGAACACCCGCCGCCCCTCGGGGGACTGGGCGATGCCCGCCTCCAGCACCTTGTTGATGGGCTTGCCCAGCAGCTCCTGCCCATCGTAGGTGACGGAGCCGCTGTCCGCCTTCACAAGGCCCGATATAGTGCGCAGCGTGGTGGACTTACCGGCGCCGTTGGCACCGATGAGCGTTACGATCTTGCCGTCCGGCACCTCCAGGCTGATGCCCCGCAGGGCACGGATGCCGCCGTAGGACACGTGGAGATCATCAATCTTCAGCATCGTCTGCCACCCCCAGATAAGCGTCAATGACGCGCGCGTTGTTTTGGATCTCCTCCGGCGTGCCCTGTGCGATGAGCTCGCCGAAATCCAGCACATAGATACGGTCGGCGATGCCCATCACCAGATCCATGTGATGCTCGATGAGAAGGATCGTCTTGTGGAACTTCTCGCGGATCTCGCGGATGAACTCCGCCAGCTCCAGCGTCTCCTGCGGGTTCATGCCGGCAGCCGGCTCGTCCAGCAGCAGCAGCTTGGGGTCGGTGGCCAGCGCACGGGCGATCTCCAGCCGCCGCTGCTTGCCGTAGGGCAGGCTGGTAGCCAGCTCGTCCTTCACGTCCTCCAGGCCCACCACCCGCAGCAGCTCCAGCACCTCGGCGCGCTGTCGCGCCTCCTCCCTGGCGTTGAGCCGGAACATGGCGGTGAACATATTGCTGCTGCGCCGCAGGTGCTTGGCGATGAGCACGTTGTCGAACACGGTCATGGACTTCCACAGCCGGATGTTCTGGAATGTGCGGGCCATGCCCATTCTGGTCAGCTTATCGGGCGTGGGCTCCAGCACGGACTTGTAATCCCCCAGGTGCTTGCCCTTATACTGGCGGCGCATCTTGCCGCGCGGGTGGTTCTCCACCACCTTTTTCCCGTCGAACAGTACCTGCCCGTTGGTGGGAGCGTACACGCCGGTGATGACGTTGAACGCCGTGGTCTTGCCGGCGCCGTTGGGGCCGATAAGGGCCACGATCTCGCCCTCATTGACCTCCATGCTCAGATCGTCCACGGCTACCACACCGCCGAACTGCATGGTCACATTTTCCACGCGCAGCACGTTTTTCGTCTCACTCACTGTGCGTCACCGCCTTTCGCCGCACTCTTGCGGGTAAAGAAACGCCCGATCTTCCGGATGTCGTCATACACCGACACCTCGCGGGTGCCCATGATGCCCTTGCGGAAGAACAGCACCACGATCATGATCAGCACGGAGAACACCACCATGCGGAAGCCGTAGCCCAGCAGGGGTACCCGTGCGCCCGACGCCGTGTACGTCTCCAGATCCAGGAACCGCAGCCACCACTCGCTGCTGGCGTAGTAGATGAACGCCGCAATGACGGAGCCGGACACGGAGCCGATGCCGCCCACCACCACCACCAGCAGGATCTGATATGTCATGCTGGTGGTAAAGGACACGGAGGACACCGATGTGTTGCACATGGCCAGCATGGCGCCGGCCACGCCGCAGAAGAAGGAGCTGACCACGAAGGAGATCATCTTGTGCCGCGCCAGATTGATGCCCATGGCCTCGGCGGCGATCTCGTCGTCGCGGATGGCCTTGAACGCCCGCCCGTAGGTGGAGTTGATGAGCAGCACGATCAGCAGGATGCACACGCCGGCAATGGCGGCGTAGGGCATCACGCTTTTCGGCGCGGTAAAGTTATTCAGCGGGTCGGGGCCGTTGGTCAGCGGGCCGAACTGGCTGAGCTGCACCAGGCCGCGGACGATCTCCGCGAATCCCAGCGTGGCGATGGCCAGATAGTCGCTCTTCAGCCGCAGCACAGGCAGGCCGATGAGGAATGCGAAGAACGCGGCCACCACGCCTGCCGCCAGCAGCGCCAGCACCAGCGGCATCTGGAACTGCACCAGACTGTCACCGTAGTTGCGGAACACGGTGCTCCGCAGCTCCACGGGGATAGTCAAAATGGCATAGGCATACGCGCCCAGCAGCATGAAGCCCGCCTGACCCAGCGAGAACAGACCGGTAAAGCCGTTGAGCAGGTTCATGGCCACCGCCGCCAGTGCAAAGGTACATACCTTCCGCAGCACGGGGAACCACATGGAGCTGGACGGCGCGAAGGCGTCCACGCATCCCACCAGCGCCACCAGCACCGCCACCAAAATGAGGTTGCAGATGGTGCGCTTGTTTTTCTCCCAAAATGTCGTTTTCATCCTCTCACACCTTCTCCGTCGTTTTCTCTCCGAAGAGGCCCGTGGGTTTGATGACCAGAATGATAATCAGCAGTGCAAACGAGATAACATCGCTGAAATCTGCCAGTCCGAAGGCTTTTGCCAGACTCTCCACCACGCCGATGAGCAGTGCGCCCACCACAGCGCCGGGCACGGAGCCGATGCCGCCCACCACAGCGGCGATAAACGCCTTGATGCCCGGGGTGGAGCCTGCCATGTGGTTGATGCCGGTGTTCTTGGCGAAGTACAGCAGCGCGCCCACCGCCGCCAGGAACGAGCCGATGATGAACGTCATGGAGATGACGCGGTTGATCTTCACGCCCATGAGCTGCGCCGTCTCAAAATCCTTGGACACGGCCCGCATGGACATACCGAACTTGGTGTGGTTGATAATAAGCACCAGAATGACCATCAGCACCACCGCTACCAGTGGGGAGATGAACACCGCCAGCTTGTCCTTCACGCCGAACACGCGGACGCTCTGGCTGATAAGAGGGATATCGGGGAACTGCTTGGCCAGACCGCCGGTGACGTAGCACACCAGATTCTGCAGCAGATAGCTGACGCCGATGGCGGAGATCATCACGGACATCCGCGGCGCGGTGCGCAGCGGGGAATAGGCGCATTTTTCGATGGCAAAGCCCACGAATACCGTCAGGGCGATCATGATGAGGATGGTCACCCACATAGGCATGGTGGGGAAGGAGGCCGCCAGATAGATCATCATGATGCCCGACAGCATGAACAGGTCGCCGTGGGCGAAGTTGATGAGCTTCAGGATGCCGTACACCATGGTGTAGCCGATGGCCACCAGCGCGAACTGTCCGCCTGTGGCGAGCCCTCGGATCAGATAAGGAGTCAGATTCATGTATGTCACCTCTCAAACCGAAAGAAGTACGGTGGCGCGGACCACCGTACTTCTGTGGGTCAAATCAGAATGGTCACGCAGCCGCCACCATGTCCCAGGCGAACTGAGCCATGACGGAGCCCTGGAACGGATCCAGGAAGCAGATACGGAAGTACCAGTCGTGACCGTCGGTGACGGACGCGTTGGTGCAGGACACGCCGATGGCGGGGATCTGGGCCTCAGCGAAGGTATCTGCCGCAGCGATGGACACGCCGGAGCCGTAGGAGCCCAGGGAGATCATAGCGCCTGCGGAGACGATGGAGGAAGCGGCGGACACCGCGTTCTCCTCCAGAGAGCCGTTGTCGGAGACGTACAGCTCCACGGTGTACTCCTCGCCGGCAATGTCGATCTTATTGTCCAGAGAGTTGGCATACTTGATGCCCAGCACTTCCTGCTTGCCGCCGCCGCCGTTGTTGCCGGTCAGGGGCTCATACACGCCGATGACGATCTTGTGGTTGACGGTATCCAGCTTCACGCCGGCGGCATCGCCGTAGTCAAAGCCGGTGGCCTGCGTGTCATCGTTCTGGACCTCCTGGGTCTTGACAAACTCGAACTTGGAGCCGTCGGCTGCGGCCTTCTTGATGTAGGCGCAGTTCTTGATGGCATCGCCGGTGAAGTTGAACTGGATCTTGCCGGTAACGGCGTCGTCATAGGTCAGGGTCCACAGCGCTCTGGCCACGTCCACGGAGGTCAGGTCAGCGCCCTTGGTCTCGGCCGCAGCGCGGATGGCCGCCATGGCCACGTTGTAGGCGTCGAAGCCCAGTGCGGAGACAGCCGCCACAATGTCGTTGCCGCCATTGTCGTTGTAGGCGTCGGAGTTGGCGTTCAGCCATGCCTTGAAGCCGTCAACGAACTCGGACGCGGCGCTGGAAGCGGAGTCGTTCTCATCAAAGAAAGTAGAGCAGTACACGTTCAGACCGGTGTTGGCCATGCCGTCCAGAATGACGGAGGACTCCCAGGTGTCACCGGCCATGATGGGGCACTCCACGCCCAGGTCGTTGGCCTGGGGCAGCAGGCTGGATGCCACGGTGATGGAGTTGGGGGCAAAGATCACATCGGCGTCCTTATCGATGGCCTTCTGCAGATAGTCGGAGAAGTTGGTGGTGTTGGTGGGGAAGGTCTCCATCACAACGGTGCCGCCCAGCTTCTCAAAGGCGGTCTGGAAGCTGCTGGCCAGACCCAGAGAATAGGTGTCGCCTTTCTCGGCCAGCACGTAGGCCACGGGGGCGCTGCCGTCGGAGTCCTTGTTGTCGTCATCGGAGCCCTGGTTGTCGCCGCCCTGCTGGCCGCAGGCCACCAGGCTCAGCGCCATGACCAGCGCCAGAAGCATCGCAATAAACTTCTTCATTTCATTTTCCTCCTATGCTTTCTCCGGAGGACCCTCCCAAATGGGTCCTCCATAGAATGCACCCATTTTATCGGAACTCCCCTGCGATTACAACTGTGAGTTGCTCCGAAAAATCGTGCCGCTTTTCCCCGGAAGGCCTTGATTTCTCCGGCTTTTCCGCCGCTTTTGTCTCCCCGCCGCGTACATTTGCCGTTATTTTCCGGCATACTTCCCCGACATTTGTCCGCCACTCGCAGACACGTTTTTCGTCATTTTGCCCAAAGCTCTATTATTTTTCCCTATAATCATCCCTCCTGCCCGCGCTATTTGCACAAAAGAGGCCCTGCGGCGCTGCCGCAGGGCCTCTTTTTCTCATTTTTTGCACGGACCTTTACCGTTCCTCCGATGTCTTCTCGCCGGCGAAATAGCTCTCGAAGGTCTCGGCGTCCATGGTCTCGTGGACCAGCAGATACTCCGCCACGGACACCAGCTGCTCGCGATTGGCCGTCAAGATCCGGCGGCACTGGTCGTAAGCGCTGTCGATGATGGCGCGGATCTCCTCGTCCATCTCCGCCGCCGTTTTCTCCGAGTAGGGACGGGTGTGGCCCATGGACTTGCCGATAAACACCTCATCGGTGCCTGCGTCGAAGGCCACGTTGCCCAGCTTTTCCGACATGCCGTAGGTGCCCACCATCTTTCTGGCAATGGCCGTGGCCCGCTGGATGTCACTGGACGCGCCGGTGGAGATATCACCCAAAATCAGTTCCTCCGCGGCGCGGCCGCCCAGCAGGGATACGATCTGCTGGGTCATATACGCCTTGGAGCGGTAGGACCGGTCCTCCTCCGGCAGGAAGATGGTCATGCCGCCCGCCTGTCCCCGGGGCACGATGGTGATCTGGTGTACCGGATCGTGATCGGGCAGGGCGTGGATGACCACGGCGTGGCCCGCCTCGTGGTAGGCGGTGAGCTTCCGCTCCATCTCGGGGATCACGCGGCTGCGCTTTTCCGGACCGGCGATGACCTTGATGACCGCCTCATGGATGACATCCTCGGTGATGAACTTCTGGTCCCGCCGGCCGGCCAGCAGCGCCGCCTCGTTCAGCAGGTTCTCCAGATCCGCGCCGGTGAAGCCCGCGGTGCTGCGGGCCACGCGGCCCAGGTCCACATCCTCCGCCAGCGGCTTGCCGCGGGCGTGGATCTTCAGAATGTCCTCCCGCCCCTTAATGTCGGGCAGCCCCACATATACCTGCCGGTCAAAGCGCCCGGGCCGCAGCAGCGCGGGGTCCAGGATGTCCACGCGGTTGGTGGCGGCCAGCACCACCACGCCCTCATTGACGGCGAAGCCGTCCATCTCCACCAGCAGCTGGTTCAGCGTCTGCTCGCGCTCATCGTGTCCGCCGCCCAGGCCGCTGCCGCGCTGGCGGCCCACCGCGTCGATCTCGTCAATAAATACGATGGCCGGCGCCTGCTTCTTGGCCTGCTCAAACAGGTCGCGGACGCGGCTGGCGCCCACGCCCACATACATCTCCACAAAGTCGGAGCCGGAGATGGACAGATATGCCACGTCCGCCTCCCCCGCCACGGCCTTGGCCAGCAGGGTCTTGCCGGTGCCCGGAGGGCCCACCAGCAGCACGCCCTTGGGGATGTGTGCCCCCAGTGCCGTATACTTCTCGGGGTCCCGCAGGAACTGGACGATCTCCTCCAGCTCCTCCTTCTCCTCATCGGCGCCGGCCACGTCCTGAAATGTCACCTTCTTGCTGCCCGTGGGCAAGCTCTGGGTGCGGGCCTCGCCGAAGCGGGCCATCTTGTCGTTGGCCGCCGCACCGCCGCCGTTCATCCGGTTCATCAGGTTCAGCAGCAGGATGAATCCCATGATCGCCAGTACATAGGGCAGCAGCACCTGCACCCAGTTGGTGGAGTGGTCGGCGTGGTAGTCGTAGGCCTCGATGATGCCCGCCTTGTTCTGCTCCACCACCAAATCGTTGAGATCCTCGTAAAACGTCTCAAAGCTGTACAGCTCGCAGGTGGCGGTGGTGCCGTCCCGCAGGCTGGCGGTGAGCCGCTCATTCTCAATGGCGAAGGACTGCACCTTCTCCTCCGTGAACAGCGAGCGCAGCTGGCTGTACGAAATGTCTCCGGCGCGGCGCATATTGCCCGCCAGATACCCCACGAATACCACCACAAGGACTACCAGCAGCAGGCCGGTCGCCCCGAATCGTCTTCTTTCCAAAACCTTACGCCCCCTTTATCCGATCCACCGCACGCCCTGCCAGCTCTGGCCGGAGCCGATGGAGATGGCCAGCAGCATCCGGCCCTGCACCTGTGATACCGGAATGTACGGCTCCCGCAGATACCGGCTGTCATGAGAGCCTGTGCGGTTGTCGCCCATCACGAAAATGCAGTCCGCCGGTACCTGAAATGTGTCCTTTTCGCTCTGTGTGATACCGCTGACCGGCAGATAGTCCTCGTCCAGCTTCTCTCCGTTGATATAGACGAAGCCGCCCTCAAAGGACACCGTCTCTCCGGGCAGTCCCACCACCCGCTTCACCAGCACGTGGCCCATCTCCTCGTCCCAGAACGTGACGATGCTGCCCCGCTGCGGCGCCGGATCGCTGACCAGATAGGGCAGCCGCCAGCCTACCAGCAGCGATTTGGTGGGAATGGTGGTCTCCATGGAGCCGCTGGGCACGTAGGCCAGCTGCAGCAGCACGCGGAAGATGAGCACTACCACCGCCAGCGTCACCAGCAGATAGCCGTAGTCGCTCCACAGCCGCTTCCACCGGCTCTGCTGCACCGGTGCCGCGCCGCTCTCCGGCACGTCCGCCGCAGGCATCTTCCCCTGCGCCGTATCGTTCCGCGCCGCGTCCGCCCTGTTCCGGGCCAGACGCTTGCCGCCTTTGTCTTCCATATGGTCTCCTTTCGCCGCCGGATGGCTATACGAATTGTATAGCCATCCGTGGAAAATTACGTTTTGTTATGCTATCCGATCCAGCGGACGCCCTGCCAGCTCTGGCCGGAGCCGATGGAGAACGCCAGCAGCATCTGCCCCTGGATGGATGCCGCCGGTATATACGGCTCCTGCAGCAGACGGCTGTCCTTGGACCACTCGCGGTTGTCGCCCATCACGAACACGCAGCCCTCCGGCACCTGGAACGTCTTGTCGCACAGGGTCTCCACGCCCTCCGGAAGATAGTCCTCGCCCAGCTGCGCCCCGTCGATATACACATCGCCGCCCTCGAAGGACACCGTCTCCCCGGGCAGTCCCACCACCCGCTTCACCAGCACCTCACCCTCCTCGTCGTTCCAGAATGTAACGATAGCGCCTCGCCGGGGCACAGGGTCGGCCACTGCATAGGGCAGCCGCCACCCAACCACCAGCGATCGTGTGGGGATGGTGGTCTCCATGGACGCGGTGGGCACGTAGATGAGCTGCAGCAGCACCCGCAGCAGGAGCAGCATCACCGCCGCCGTGACGACCAGATAGCCCCAGTCGTCCCACAGCCGCCGCCACCGGCTCTTTCCCACCGGTGCGCCGCCTGCCGCAGCCTGCTCCGCTATCGCCGCACCATCCGGTGCGCCGCCTGCCAGCCGTTTGCCGCCCTTGTCCCTCATCTGTCTGCGTCCCCCGTTCTCTATACGATGCGTATATAAAATACGCCGTTTTACTTGCTGTATACCTCCGGCTTCAGCACGCCGATGTAGGGCATGTTGCGGTACTGCTGGGCGTAGTCCAGCCCGTAGCCCACTACGAACTCGTCGGGCACCTCGAAGCCCACATAATCGGCCTTGATGGGCTTTTCCCGCCGCGCCGGCTTATCCAGCAGGGTAGCGATGGTAACGGACGCCGCGCCCTTGGTCCTGAGATAGTCCGTCAGGAACGCCAGCGTGTTGCCGGAGTCCAGAATGTCCTCCACCACGATGATGTCGCGGCCGCTGATGTCCCGCTGCAGATCGCGGGTGATCTGCACCACGCCGGAGGACTTGGTCCCGTTGTTGTAGGAGGACACACCGATAAACTCCAGCTCGCTCTTGAGCTGGGCCGCCCGCACCAGGTCCGCCATAAAGATGAAGCAGCCGTTCAGCACGCCCACAAACATGGGGTTTTTATCGCGGAACGCGTCATAGATCTCCTCGCCCAGCTCCGCCACGCGGGTCTTGATCTCTTCCTCAGACAGCAGGACCTTCAGAATATCCTGATCCATATTGCTCTTCGCCATACCGTTTTGTCCTCCGTTAGCTTTCTCTCATTATAATATAATATATGCCCTCGCCGGATGGCTCCGGCAGGAAGCTCCTGTCCACGCCGATGCCCCACGCGGCGGCGGCCACGCCGTCCACACACAGCACCGGTATTTTCCGGCGGTTCTCGGGTCTCACGCCCCGCTCCGCCATGAGCCGCTTCAGACTCCGCGCCCCGCGGCCGTCCGGCAGTGTCAGCCGGTCCTCCCGCCGCCAGCAGCGGGCTGTCAGGCGCTGCTCCGCGCCGCACCGCAGTGCCAGCGCCCCCTCCAGGGGGCTTCTGCTCACCATGAGGTATCCCGCGCCGTAGGGGTTCTCTCCCCGGCGCAGTACCGTCTCCTCCGGTGCCGTCTCCGCCATGCGCAGAGTCAGCACGCCGCCGCGGCACACCGCCTCCACGCCCTCCGGCAGCGACAGCGCGCCCTCACCGGCGGCCAGCTGCTCCAGCGCCGCCAGATGCACTGCACCCAGATCCTTCCGTCCCGTGGGCAGCCGATCCAGCAGCAGCCGCAGCATCCTGGGCCGCAGAGCCTCTGGCGCTGCCAGCAGCGCTTCGCAGTCCACGCCGGTCCCCGTTGACCGCAGCCGCTCCGCCGCCAGCGCATCCAGATAGGCGTTCTCCCGCCGCAGGATGTCCGCCGTGCAGGCGATGTGTTCCGCCGCTCGGGGGTTGATACCCTCCAGCTCCGGCCAGATCTCCAGCCGCAGCCGGTTACGGGCGTAGGCCGTGTCCCCGTTGGTCTCATCGGTGACATACGCCAGCTCGTGCTCGGCAATATAACGCTCAATGTCCCGCCGCGGCGTGTCCAGCAGCGGCCGGACGATGTTGCCCCGCACCGGCGGGATACCCGTCAGGCCCTGGGGTCCCGTGCCCCGCAGCAGCTGCAGCAGCACCGTCTCCGCCAGATCGTTCTGGTGGTGGGCTGTGGCGATCTTCTCCGCGCCGATGACCTCCGCCGTCCGCTGCAAAAACTCGTACCGCGCGCGGCGCCCCGTCTCCTCCACCGTCAGGCCCCACGTGCCGCACAGGGCGTACACGTCGGCCCGTTCCGTGTAGAACGGGATGCCCCGCCGGGCGCAGAAGCTGCGGACGAAGTCCTCGTCCCGCTGGGCGGTGGGGCGCATCAGATGGTTCAGATGTCCCGCCGCGGCGGTAAAGCCCCGCTCCTGCCCCAGCGTGTGCAGATAGTCCAGCAGGCAGATGGAATCCCGCCCGCCGGACACGCCGCACAGCACGATGCCGCCCTGTTCGGGCAGCATATGCCAGCGCTCCATCCACGGCGTCAGGTCCATGGCTCACTCCTCATCGTCATAGCGGTTCTCCAGCGTGCCGAAGGCGGTGTACTCCGGCATCCACCGCAGCTCCACCTTGCCGGTCTCGCCGTGGCGGTTCTTGGCCACGATGCACTCCGCCACGTTGCGCTTTTCCGAATCGCTGTTGTAGTAATCGTCCCGATACAGGAACAGCACGATGTCCGCGTCCTGCTCAATGGCGCCGGATTCGCGGAGGTCCGACAGCATGGGCCGCTTGTCGTCGCGCTTTTCGTTGGCACGGCTCAGCTGGCTCAGGCACAGCACCGGCACCTGCAGCTCCTTGGCCATGATCTTCAGCATACGGCTGATGTCCGACACCGCCTGCTGGCGGTTCTCGCCGGAGTAGCCCTTTCCGCCGGCGGAGGTCATCAATTGCAGGTAGTCGATGACCACCAGCCCCAGATTCTCCAGCCTGCGGCATTTTGCGTTCATATCCGCCACCGTCAGCAGCGGATTGTCGTCTATGCGGATATCCATCCGGCTCAGGGAGGACGCGGCCTCGGCGATGCGCTGCCAGTCGCTCTCCCGCAGGTTGCCTGTCACCAGACGGGTATTCTCCACCAGCCCCTCGCTGGCGATGAGCCGCGTCACCAGCTGCTCCCGCGACATTTCCAGGGAGAAGATGGCCACGGTCTTGCCGGATTCCTTGGCGGCGGACAGCGCCACGTTCAGGGCCATACTGGTCTTTCCCATGCCCGGGCGTGCGGCCAGCAGCAGCAGGTCGGACTTGTTCAGGCCGTTGATCTTGGCGTCCACGGCGGACAGGCCGGTGGACAGGCCCGGCAGCGTCTTGCCGCCGCTGGCAGTGAGCTCCGCCAGATGGTTCATCACGTCCTGCAGCACCATGCTCACCGTCACCATGTTCTGGGCGCTGCGGCCCCGCCGGATGGCGTAGACCTTCTGCTCCGCTGACTCCAGCATGTCGCCTGCGTCGCCGTTGCCCTCCTGCACCATGGCGGTGATGCTGCCGGCGGCTGCCGCCACC
>ERZ791736.470-NODE-470-length-11477-cov-2.902206_pt1 | contig 11477 bp, 10 predicted proteins | sample MGYA00509940_ERZ791736 | MGnify/ENA primary metagenome ERZ791736 (study PRJEB30046, sample SAMN00792014) | human gut metagenome | study: EMG produced TPA metagenomics assembly of the A metagenome-wide association study of gut microbiota in type 2... | reverse complement strand
GTAAAAGAATTAAGAGAACTCTCTGATATTACCATTCAAGACTTTGCAGAGGAATTAGATATTGATGAAACAATGTATAAACAATATGAAAATGGTGAAGTAGACATACCAGCAAGTTTCTTATGCGAAATTGCAAATAAATTTCAAGTTGATTTAGGTTTACTTTTAACTGGTGAAGAAACCAGAATGAATATTTTCGATGTTACCCGTGCAGATAAAGGTATTTCAGTAGAAAGAAGAAAAGAGTACAAATACGAAAATTTATGTACCAAATTCATTGACAAAAAAGCTGAAATTTTTATTGTAACTGTGGATCCTAAAGAAGACGCAGTTCCTTCATTAAACAGTCACCCGGGACAGGAATTTAACTATGTTCTTGAAGGCTCTTTAAAATTTTATATCCACAATAATGAAATTACATTAAACGAAGGAGATTCAATCTTCTTTGATTCCAGCCATAGACATGCTATGGTTGCACTTAACGATAAAAAAGCTAAATTTTTAGCTATAATAATGTAAAACCACAGAGGTTAATAATATGACATCATTAATTGAAGATTATGTAAATAGAGTTGATTTTGACTCATATGAAGATTTTCACAAAAATTTTAAAATAACATATCCTGACAATTTTAATTTCGGGTTTGATGTAATCGACAAATATGCTGAAATAGACCCTGAAAAAATCGCTTTAATCTGGACAAACGATGAAGATGAAAAACACACTTTCACCTTTTCAGATGTTAAAAAGTATAGTAATAAAATTGCAAACTTTTTTACTAAAAAAGGCATTAAAAAAGGCGATAAAGTAATGCTTACCTTAAAAAACAGATACGAATTCTGGTTTACCATGGTTGCATTGCATAAAATCGGAGCAGTAGCTATTCCTGCAACCCACATGTTAAAACTTCATGATATTGATTTCAGGATAAAAAATGCCAATGTCAAACTTATCGTAACTGTTGAAGAAGACAGATTAATTCCAGATTATGAAGAAGCTCAAAAGGAACTTGGCACTGATTTGGTAAAATGTGTAATTGAAAGGGATCTTGACGGCTGGATTAATTTTAATAAAGCTATCGAAGAGGAAAGCGATGAATTTGAAAGACCGACCGGAGACGATGAAGTGCTTGCAGATGACATTTCATTAATTTATTTCACATCAGGTACAAGCGGACTTCCTAAAATGGTAGCTCACAAACAAACTTACGGATTAGGACACATTCCAACAGCTAAATATTGGCATAAAGTAGAAGAAGACGGTATACACCACACAGCAGCAGATACTGGATGGGGAAAAGCAGTCTGGGGAAACTTCTACGGACAATGGATTGCAGGATCTGCAGTTTTCATATATGATTACGACAGATTCAACGGTATTAAATTACTTGAAAAAGTTATTGAAAATAAAGTAAACACTTTCTGTGCTCCTCCAACAATATACAGATTCTTAATTAAAGAAAACATCAAAGGATATGACTTTTCAAACATACATCATGTAACAACAGCTGGAGAACCATTACCTCCTGAAGTATCAAAAAGGTTTAAAGAAATATCCGGACTGAGAATTAAGGAAGGATTCGGTCAAACCGAAACAGTATTGACTATTGCAACTTTTGACTGGATAGATGCAAAATTAGGTTCTATCGGAAAACCAAGCCCGTTATTTGATGTTAAATTATTAAATGAAAATGATGAAGAAGTTGACATAGGTCAGGAAGGTGAAATCTGTATTGATGTATCTCATGGCATAAGTCCGGGTTTATTTAAAGAATATTACAAAAATCCTGAAAAACAGGCTGCACAATGGCATGACGGATACTACCATTGCGGAGATACCGCATGGAAGGACGAAGACGGATATATCCATTTCATAGGAAGAAATGATGATATTATTAAAAGTTCAGGATACCGTATTGGACCTTATGAAGTAGAAAGTGCAGTATTATCCCATGAATCAGTAAGTAACTGTGCAATTACTGCATATCCTGATGAAATAAGAGGACAAATCGTAAAAGCTACAATCATATTGCAACCAGGATACGAAGGTTCCGAAGAACTTAAAAAAGAAATTCAAAATCATGTAAAAAGAGTTACAGCTCCTTATAAATATCCAAGATTAATTGAATTTGTGGATGAAATTCCAGAAACAATAAGTGGAAAAATAAGAAGAGTAGAAATCAGAAATAACGATAACAAAAAGGAATAGATGGTAAAATGGCTGATGTATCATATCCAATAATACACAAAGAAGAATGTAAAGGCTGCGGGAGATGTGTTTTAGGATGCTCCCAAAATGTTATTAAAATAGGTAGTGAGCTTAATAAAGCAGGATATCGCTATGCATATTACAGCGGAGAAGGTTGCAGCGGATGCAGGGATTGTTTCCTTACATGCCCAGAACCCTTAGCTCTCGAAGTTTATGTATATACTAAAAAGGAGGAAGACAATGACTAATCAAATGGTAAAAGGAAATACTGCAGTTATCATTGGAGCAATGTATGCTGGATGCGACTGTTTCTTTGGATATCCAATTACACCTGCAAGTGAAATTCTTCACGAAGCATCCAAATACTTCCCAATGGTTAACAGAAACTTCGTTCAAGCAGAAAGTGAGGAAGCTTCAATCAACATGATATATGGAGGAGCTTCAACAGGACACAGAGTTATGACTGCATCTTCCGGACCTGGAATAAGTTTAATGCAGGAAGGCTTTACTTATCTGGCTGGTGCAGAATTGCCTGCAGTAATTGTTGACATTATGAGAGCAGGACCAGGATTAGGTAATATTGGACCTGAACAGGGAGATTATAATCAGGTAGTTAAAGGTGGAGGTCACGGTAATTATAAAAATATAGTTTTAGCTCCAAACAGTGTACAGGAAATGTGCGATTTAACTATGAAAGCATTTGAATTAGCTCATAAATACAGAAATCCTGTTGTTGTGCTTGCTGATGGTACTCTTGGACAAATGGCTGAACCTTTAGAATTCCCAAAAGAAGCTGTTGACCCTACAATAGATGAATCCTGGGCAGTACGTGGAAACAAAGACACAATGGAAAATTTAGTCACTTCCATTTTCCTTGATTTTGACCAGTTAGAAGACTTCAACTTTGAAATTCAGGAAAAATATGCTAAAATAGCTGAAAATGAAGTTGAATACGAAGATTACAAACTTGACGATGCTGAAATTGTTTTAGTATCTTATGGAATTAGTAGTAGAGTAGCCAGAAGTGCAGTTGATGTTTCCCGTGAAAAAGGATTAAAAGTAGGACTTTTAAGACCTATTACATTATCACCATTCCCAGAAGAAAAAATTAAAGAGCTTGGTGATAAGGGAGTAAGTTTCGTTTCTGTAGAAATGAGTAACGGTCAGTTATTGGAAGATATACAGTTAGCTGCTTTAAGAAAAGAAAATACTTACCTTGTCAACAGGATGGGTGGAAACTTAATTGAACTTAAACAGATTCTTAAAAAGATTTACGAAATAGCTGAAATTGATGAAGAATTACCAAAAGGTACTTCCGAAAAAGGAAAAACAGGAAAATATATTATTGATTAGGGATGTGAAAAAATGGATGAAAAAAGTTTAGCACCAAAAAACCTAGAAGATTATGAATTATCAATACGTAAACGTCCTGAGTCAATTTATCCATCTTTTCCAAGAAAAGGTGAAACTAACCAAACCACTACACATTACTGTGCAGGATGTGGACACGGAATTATCCATAAATTAATTGCAGAATGTATGGATGAACTTGGAATACAAGAAAGATGTGTCATGATTTCTCCTGTAGGATGTTCAGTATTTGCTTATTACTACTTCAACTGCGGAAATGTACAAACAGCTCATGGAAGAGCACCTGCAGTAGCTACAGGTATTTCCAGAGCAGAAGATAATGCAATTGTAATGAGTTACCAGGGAGACGGAGATTTAGCATCCATTGGTTTAAATGAAACATTACAAGCAGCAAACAGAGGAGAAAAAATAGCAGTATTCTTTGTAAACAATACAGTTTATGGAATGACTGGTGGACAAATGGCACCAACAACTTTAGTTGGAGAAAAAACTGTTACCTGTCAAACAGGAAGAGATCCTGATTATGCAGGATATCCAACCCATATGTGTGAATTAATTGACAGCTTAAAGGCACCAGTATTTATTGAAAGAGTTTCACTAGCTACTCCTTTAAAAATCAGACTTGCAAAATATGCCATCAAACAGGCATTAACCATTCAAAAAGAAGGGAAAGGATATTCATTTGTAGAAATCTTATCACCATGTCCTACCAACTTAAAACAAGATGCAAAAGGTGTTCAAGACTTCCTTGAAAATCAGATGGAAAAAGAGTTTCCAGTCAAAAACTTCAGAAATGAATTGAAAGACAGAAAACCAATTATAAGACCTGAAAATGATTACACCATCGATTCCCTAGATAAAATATTCAATGTAGACAGAAGCGGAGACTCTGCTTACTGTAAAAGTACTGGTATGGAACCTGTAACCATAAAAGTAACCGGATTTGGAGGACAAGGTGTTTTAAGTGCAGGTCTTACAATAGCTCAGGCTGCCTGCAGTGAAGGCAAACATGTTTCATGGTATCCAAGTTACGGACCAGAACAAAGGGGAGGAAGCTCAAACTGTTCCATTGTAATTTCTGATGAAACCATAGGAACTCCAGTTGTAGAAGATATTGACATTCTCATTGCTCTAAACAAACCGTCTTTAGAGAAATTTGCCAAAGATGTTAAAGAAAACGGAACTATTATCTATGATTCCCGTATAGATGATGTTGAAGTTGATAAAAACGTCAATATAATCAAAGTTCCTTCAATTGAAATAGCTGAAAAATTTGGAAACACAAGAACTGCAAATACTGCTTTAATTGGTGTTTTAATGGAATTGAAGAAAACTTTAGCACCAGAATCCTATGAAAATGCTATTAAACATATGTTTGCATCCAAACCTAAAGTCATTAATGTAAATATTGATGTTTTAAAAGCTGGAGCGCAATGGGTAAAAGACAACTCTTAAATTAAATGTGGTTTCATGACATATAAAGAAATAGCTAAAAAATACTTGGAAAATAATGGAATTACCATAGGAGATACCATTAAAATCAATAAAGAGGATATCTCCTATGAAGGTATCTTATTAGATAGATCTGAAGATAGTGAAGACGGATATTTAGTTTTAAAACTAGACAGTGGATACAATGTCGGTGTAGCTATTGAAAATACACAAGCTGAACTGATTCAAAAAGGTGACAAACCGAAAATTGGTTATGGGGCTGAAGATATAGCTCACGACCCTTCAAAACAAAATATTTCAATAATATCTACAGGAGGAACTGTTTCTTCAATTATTGATTATAGAACTGGAGCAGTTCACCCTAAATTTACAGCAGCTGATTTAATTAAAGCAAACCCAGAATTATTAGATTATGCCAATTATAATGTTAAAGCACTGTACAATATTTTAAGTGAAAATATGCAACCTAAATATTGGGTTGAAGCTGCCGAATCAATAGCTAATGACATATCTGATGGTTCTGACGGTATTGTAATAGCTCACGGTACTGACACATTACACTACACTGCTGCTGCATTAAGTTTCATGTTAAAAACACCGGTTCCAATTGTAATAACAGGAGCTCAGAGAAGTTCAGACAGGCCATCCAGTGATGCTAATATGAACCTCATTGATTCTGTAGTAGCTGCAAAATCAGATATTGCTGAAGTCAGCGTCTGTATGCATGGAAGTTTAAATGATTCCTACACTTATCTTCATAAAGGTACTAAAGTCCGTAAAATGCACACCAGCCGCAGAGATACATTTAGAAGCATTAACTATGAACCAATAGCTAAAATTGAAAATCATTCTGTTGACATTAACCCTAATTACAGATACACTAAAAGAAATGAAAATGAATTGGAAGTCAACAGTGCTGTTGAAGAAAAAATAGGGCTTATCAAAAGTTTTCCTGGAATCTGTGAAGAGCTTATTGAATATCATATTGATAAAGGATATAAAGGTCTTGTTATTGAAGGAACCGGTCTTGGACATGTCCCAGACAAATTAATAACTCCTTTAGCTAGAGCACATGATGAAAATATTCCTGTTGTCATGACTTCCCAGTGTTTATACGGTAGAGTAAATATGAATGTTTATTCCACCGGAAGAGAAATATTAAATGCAGGAGTTATATCTGGAAGAGACATGACTCCTGAAACCGCTTATGTTAAATTAAGCTGGGTTTTAGGTCAAACTAATGATATTGGAGAAGTTGCAAAACTAATGAATAAAAATATAGCTGGAGAATTTAATGAAAAGTCTTCAATCAAATATTTCTTAAATTAAGGTCGTGTGAAAATGGATTGGGAAAAATTAGGACTTAAAATGGGACTTGAAATTCATCAGCAATTAAATACTAAACATAAACTCTTTTGTCCTTGTAAAACCGAGTTAGTTGATGAAGATTACAATGAAATTGTTGAGAGAAACTTAAGGCCAACACAAAGTGAACTTGGTGAAATTGACAGGGCTGCTCTTCAGGAGTCTTTACGTGGTTTAAACTTCAAATATGAATCTTATGACCACCACACTTGTCTTGTTGAAAGTGATGATGAACCTCCTCACAGCTTAAATAAAGAAGCTCTTGAAATCTGTATTACAATAGCTGCATTGATGAATATGCATATTGTAGATGAATTCCATACAATGAGAAAACAGGTTATTGATGGAAGTAACACCGGAGGATTCCAAAGAACAGGACTTGCTGCAACTGACGGTTATCTTGACACTCCTTACGGCAGGGTAGCTATTGAAAGTTTAGGTCTTGAAGAAGATGCAGCCAGAAGAATTGAAACTACTGAAGATTACACTGAATTTAGATTAGACAGGTTAGGTATTCCTCTTGCAGAAATTACAACAGATCCGTCTATGCACCATCCTGATCAAGTCCGTGAAGTTGCATATATGATCGGTCAGGTTTTAAGAAGTACTAATGTAAAAAGAGGTCTCGGAACCATCAGACAGGATTTAAATATTTCAATTGAAAAAGGAGCCCGTGTTGAAATTAAAGGTGTTCAAAACCTTGATTTAATGAGCGAAATTGTAGAAAATGAAGTTCAAAGACAGCTTGCATTAATTGAAATAAAAGAAGAATTGAACAAAAGAAATGCTGAAGTGCTTGAAGAAATTCATGATTTAGATAGCTTATTTGAAAATACCAAGTCCAAAATATTATCTTCAGCAGAATCCATAAAAGCAGTTGTATTAAAAGGTTTCAACGGACTTATCGGAAAAGAAGTTCAGCCTGGAAGAAGATTTGGTACTGAAATAGCAAGTTATGCTAAAAAACGTGGAGTTTCAGGAATATTCCACAGTGACGAACTACCTGCATACGGTATTACACAGGACGAAGTAAATTCAGTGAAAGACTATTTGAATGTTGGTTCTCAGGATGCATTCATCATTGTTGCACATGATGAAAATGTAGCTATTTCAGCACTGGAAGAAGTTAAAAGAAGAGCTAATCTCGGATTTGAAGGAGTTGTTGAAGAAACACGTAAATCATTAGACGATGGAAATACTGAATATATGAGACCTCTTCCTACAGCTAACAGGATGTATCTGGAAACAGATATTCCATTATTTAAAATAACTGATGAACTGGTCGAACCAATTAAAAACAACTTACCAGAACTTCCTGATGTTAAAAAAGAAAGAATTATTAAAGAATACAATTTAAGTGAAGATTTAGCCAGCCAGCTAGTTAAAAGATTAGAAGCTGATGTCTTTGAAGAGATATTAACTGATGTTGAAGTAGACCCAACACCAGTAGCTTCCCTTCTTGCTTATGATTTAAGAGAAATTAAAAGGGAAGGTCTTGACATTGATATTTTAACTACCCGACACTTAAAAGATATTTTCCAACTTTTAGCAGATTCCAAAATAGCTAAAGATAGTGTTACCAAATTAACAACCTGCGTAATACAATCACCTGATGAGGAAATCGAAATAACAGCTAAAAACAATAATCTGACTTTGCTTAGCCATGAAGAAGTTACTCAAATCATAGAAGACATTGTCAATAAAAATGAAGCTATGGTTAAAGAACGCCAGATGGGAGCTATGGGTCCTTTAATGGGAATGAGTATGAAAGAACTTAAAGGCAAAGCTGACGGAAGTATTGTTAACAGAATAGTTAAAGAGTCCATTCAGAAAATGTTATAAAAGAGTTAATAACTCTTTTACTTATTTTTATTTAAAATTCAATAATACTGTTGATTAACATCCATAAAATAAAAATTATAATTATCTATTTAAATAGCTAATTTAGCTGTTTAACGATGTTTTTACGATATTACTTATTTTCAAAACAGGCAAAAACTTTATATTTAAACCCTTTTAAATATTATAAATGGAGGTGAAAATATAAGGAAACTATCAATTCTTCTTATATTCTTACTTTTAGTAATCGTTATTCCTGCAGTTTCTGCTGAAGAAAATGCTACATCCGATAATATTGATAACTCGATAACTATTGGTCCCGAAGATTAAATACAAACAGCAGTAAATGATGCAAATAGCTCAGCCACCATTTATCTAACACCCGGAACTTATTACCAAAACGGAATAAAAGTTGATAAAAACTTAACATTTCAAGGAAAGGGAAATGATGAAGACATCATAATAGATGGGCAGCATAACTTTGTAATTGAACAGTCAACAACAAAAGATTCCAATATTGATAGAAATGATTTTGGAACTACCAAATACAACTATAATAGTTGATGACAAAACAGGCACCTTCCAAATACCAACTAAATCAGTATAAATCCAATAACTCCTAATCCAAAACCAACTAATCCAGTAACTCCAAACACTCCTGCAAATCCTGAAACTAATACAACAAAACCTGCTACAAATAGCAGCAACAATCATACAGACAACATTATTAACAATATAGTTTCAGCCATAAGCAATGAAGTTAATAAAATTGTTTCCAATGAAAATAAAATTGTCAGCAACTCTACTGAAAGTAATGTGAATGTAGGAACAGACTCTTCACAGGAAGCAAAAACCGGTGACTCTGAAAAAAGTGTTCATGAACTTCTTGACAAAGATGTTTCAAAACAAACACAAATTAATCCAATACCTTTTATAATCGTGTTAATTATTGTTTTTGCTGTTTTAATCTTTGGTTATTACAGATATAAGAAAAACGAATAATTAATCTCTTTTTTCTTTTTTTAAACTTATCAAAATAAAATAATACTTTCATTAATTTTAAATAATCCCAAACAATATAATTAAATTAACTAAATATTGAGGTTATTAACATGAAAACTTATGATATAATCATAGTTGGAGCAGGTCCTGGAGGATTAACTGCTGGAATCTATGCAGGAAGACAAGGAACAAAAACATTAATTTTGGATAAAGGACTGGCTGGTGGAATTGGTCGTGAAGTTCCACTAATGGAAAATTATCCTGGATTTGACACAATTTCAGGTTTTGAATTAGTTGAAAAAATGAAATTGCAGTGTATGAAATATATTGAATTGCATGAAAATGAAATTGTAAAAAACATAGAAAAAAACAATGATAACTTCCTTGTTACAACACATAAAGATGAATACTGCGGAAAAACAATAATTTTAGCTACTGGAAGTTCACATAAGCATCTGGAAATTCCCGGAGAAGAAGAATATTTAGGCAAAGGAGTTAGCTATTGCGCTACCTGTGACGGATTATTCTTTAAGGACAAAGATGCCATAATGATTGGTGGTGGAAATAGTGCACTGCAAGAAGCTATTTTCCTGGACAATGTCGGCTGTAATGTTACCATTATCCATAGAAGAGATGAACTAAGAGCTCAGCAATATCTGCAAAAGGAAATTAAGGAAAGAAATATTGATGTTATTTACGATACAACAGTTGAAGAAATAAAAGGAAATGCTCTTGTAAATTCTGTAATTCTAAAAAATGTTAAAACTAATGAATACAGTGAATTTAAAACACAGGGAGTTTTTGTTGGCATAGGATATAAACCACATAATGAATTAGCCAAAAAATTAAATGTTGAATTAAGTGAATCCGGAGAAATAATTACAGATAAACATCAAAGAACAAATATTGAAAATGTTTATTCTGCAGGAGATATATGTGGCGGGTTAAGGCAATGGATTGTAGCATGTGGAGAAGGTGCAATAGCTGCAACTTCCGCATATGAAGACATACACAATCACAAATAAATTAAAAACGCTCAGATAAATACACATATATGAAAAATGCTATAACAAATGGCAATAACCACATGAATATTTTTAATAGCACTACTGCAATTAAAATTGCAATAATAATATAAATTAAATCTCTAAGTTCCATGACAATGTGATTTATTTAATATTATATATAAAGTTTAAGCAAATGGTGGAAAAATGGAAAGAAAATGGCAATTAATCATATTCTTCATAGCAATGATCATATTATCTGCAGGGGGATATGGATATATCATTAGTGAATCTACAGCACCTCCAGAAATGGAAACCTATGACTTTGGAGAGTTTACCATGGAAATACCTGAAGACAGCAATGTTAAATTAGCAGGTTCTGATTTATCATTAAGTGTATATGTTGGAGACAATTTTCAAGTTATAAAAATTAACAAAACATTTTATGAAAATCAGAATGAATTAAATCATATATTGGAACAGACAAGCATTGAAAATTTAACCAACTCTTCAAGAATTGTGGAAACTTCCAACAACATCACATACTACCAAATAACAGATGAAAATAATATCATAGGATTTGAAAATGAAACATACATTGCAATAAATAATAATAACCCAAGCAACATCATTATAATCGGCAGCTATGATTTGGATTTGCTAAAACAGATAACACATACAATAAAAAACAAATAATAGGGCAAAAATGCCCTTATCTTTTTTTACATTATTAAATTAAAATACTTTTATGCAGCGTTATTTTTGTAATTAACACAGATTTACTTGTGGCTACATCAATAATTTTTTCAAATAAAATAAAGACCATGTGCTGATTTTAGAGCATTTACAATGACTGTTTCGTCAGATACAAAATTTGAACAACAAAATTCAAATTCAAAATTTTCAAAAACATTGAAATTAATTTATGAAAACCTATTTTTCTTTTTTTAAAAAATTATTCCTAAAATTTAGTACAAACATATAATAAATAAAAAAAACTAAAATAATAACATTAGATTAGGGAGTAAAAAATGACAATATTAGTTATTAATAATAAAGGCCAATATAATCATAGAATTCAACGTAGCTTACAATATCTTAAAATTCCAACCGAATTAGTTCCAAATACATTAAGTATCGAAGAAATTGAAGCTAAAAATCCAATTGGATTGATTTTAGGTGGCGGACCCGAGGCGCAGTTTGAAGTATTTGGCCAGGTAAGCCACCGCCTCGTC
>ERZ791736.463-NODE-463-length-11569-cov-3.890481_pt1 | contig 11569 bp, 4 predicted proteins | sample MGYA00509940_ERZ791736 | MGnify/ENA primary metagenome ERZ791736 (study PRJEB30046, sample SAMN00792014) | human gut metagenome | study: EMG produced TPA metagenomics assembly of the A metagenome-wide association study of gut microbiota in type 2... | reverse complement strand
ATACGGAAGCCTGCCTGCTGCTGGGCACGTCCTTCGACGAAACAGTTCCCAATACCCAGCGCATCCGGGAAGTATGCAGCGGACTGGCCGAGCTGGGCCCGCAGAAAATCGTCGTCACCAGCGTGCCCGCTCCGAACGAAGAAATCAAAGTCGCCAGCTACGACGCGGCTACGGCTACCTTCGACGAAAGCTCGACGCCCCGCATCCCCTTCAGCACCTGCGGCACCGGCGACCTCTTCGCCAGCGTCCTGACCGGCGCGACGATGAACGGCGCGTCGCTCCACGAAGCCGTGCTGCAGGCCATGGATTTCGTCAGCTGCGCCATCGAGTACACCTACCGCTCCGGCTCGGACTACCGCGAAGGCGTCCAGTTCGAACCCTGCCTGTCCCGCCTGATACGATAAGAACAATCTCTGTTTAAAACCGCTGTCAGGATATGCATAGCCGGGCGGCGAAATTCCTTGACGAGGATTTCCATAGCCGATATCATAAAGATGAAATAAAAATGAGGCATTACACCGACAAACGGTTATAGCCCCTATAGTAACAGTAGAAATATACCGCCAACGTTTAGCGACTACGGGCGGTTATTTCTTTTGTAAGAGAACCAACAAGTGAACAGCAAAACCAGATAAGCTCCTTCTCCGCTTTGCAGCATGGCGGGGAGGGAGCTTATCTGGTTTATGCCGCAGGTATGCCGATTTTATATACGCATAGGGGGTATTTTGCAAATATGCAGGGGGTATATGGAAAACGCCGCCATTTCATGTTGAAGGGCAACTACCAACGCAGAAAAGGGGCGTCGGCCCTGCGAAGGAAAGGAGGAGGCACGATGACGAAGTTCGCCCCTGTATAGCAGCGGCAATACACAAAACGAGCAGCGAATTGCACAAAAGCACCGGGCTCAGATACATATACATACCTGAACCCGATGCTTTTGCGTTGTTAGTATCCTAAGAGATGGTTCCCTGTCACACGGAGTTAGTTCTTATCGTTCGTGCCTTCCGTATCCTTATTCTTCAACTGTTCGAGTTCTGCCTTCAGCATTTCGATTTCCTGCTTCATCGCTTCCATCTGCTGCTTCGTTTCATTATCCTGTACAGCCGGAGCTTCCGAGGCGCCTTCGCCGACGCGGAAGGTTACGCCGACGTTGGCAGCCGTCTTGCGGTCGCCTTCAAAGGAGGTCGAACCGCCGATGGACAAGAGCGTGTCGCGGTTGAAGTGGTAGAAGCCGCCGATGGCCGCAGCCTGGGTGCCGTCGTACGTGCCGAGAGCCGCCGAAATCTGGAACTTCGAGCCTGTGCCGTTGTAATCGAGCGGATGGAGGCCGGCGAGGGCTGCCGAGATAGCACCGACGCTGTCCACTTCTTCGCCCAGGTCGGATACGCGGCTGCCGAGAGCGCCGATGGCCTGACGGTTTTGTTCAATAGCCGCGCTGTTGGCGTTGATGCCGGCGGTCAAATCAGCCGCGCCGTTATCTAACTTGCCGTCGCCAACTATCGTTTTGACGCCGTTGATAGCTTCTGTATTGGCGTTAATACCGCCGACAAGAGTCGTTTGTTCATTGGTCAATCCTAACTTGCCGTCAGCGCCTGCGCCGATTTGCTCTTTAATATCAGAAACATCGCCTGCCACATTTGCCGCGTTAGCCAAGTCATCACTGCTGACCGTTTCACCGTTGAAAGTCAAGTCGCCGGTCACGTTCAAATCGCCTGTTACCGTCGTGCCGTCTGCTCCGACAGATACGCTGTTAGCTCCATGGCTAAGCGACGCCGCCGTATCATCGACGTTCAGGCCGCTGTCTCCGACGGCAACATCCAAATTTCCGTCCTTATCATACTGGACGACACTGCCTTGTGTCGAATCCAACCCTGTTAAATTCTTAATCTGGCCAACAGTAGCTACATCGTTATCATCTTGACCAGCAGTAACATTTGTAATGCGTCCATCAGCCGCAAAGGATATATTACCAATCGTCGCAGTTTTAGCGGACAAATTGCTGATATTCAGTAACGCCGTGCCGTTTGCGCCGCCGAAGGTAATCTGATCTTTGCTTTCATTATCATACTGGACAACATTGCCCTTAGCCGAATCTATCCCTGTAATAGTCTTAATCTGGCCAACCGTAGCAGCGTCGCTGTCGTTGACACCGTCGGCTACGTTGATGATACGGCGGTTGAAAGCCTCATCATCACCAAAGCCTTTTCCTGAATATCCAACAGAAACAACGCCGTTTGTATCCGTTTCAAGAATATCCTGTCTAATAACTTGGGTATTAGCACCTAAGGCCACGGAATTATCGCCGCCAAAAGCAACATCAGAGTTGAAACCTATGGCTGTAGCATTTTTCACTTCGGCCCAGGCATGCTGACCAAGAGCCGTTGCACCTTCTTCCATAGCATTGCTGTTCTGGCCGACAGCCGTTGCATTCAAATGTCCGGCTCCGGCACTGTTACCAATCGCTACTGCGTTTTCATTAGCAAGCGCATTGTAGCCAATAGCCGTGCCATTATTGCCCAGCACGTAATTGTTATAGCCGCCGCCCATGGCTACGCTGCCGGCATTGCCTCGCGTATCGCCAGGTGTAATACCAGCCGCATAAAGCTGGCCTGCCGTTACGGCATCTGTTGACCCTGTTTTAAATTCTCCGTCAGCCAAATTCGTCAGTTTCGTGCCGTTTGCACCAGCAAAGGTTACAACCGATTTATCTTCGCCGTCATACTGGACAACATTTCCTTTTCCCGAATCCATGCCTGTAATCTTACTGATCTGCCCAACCGTTGCTGCGTCATTGGCATTCTTACCATCGGCTACATTGGTAATACGGCGGTTCAAATCTTCTCCGTAGGTTCCACCCAAACCGTTAGTTTGGCCTTTCGTATGGCCGACAGATACGACGTTTTCCTCATTCGCCACGCTATCTGCGCCTAAGGCTACGGAATTTTTACCATCCCAGCCAATCTGCGAGCCATAGCCGAGAGCCGTACCGTTGTCTGATTTAATGTCTACGTACGTGCCCATAGCCGTGCTGTTGGCCTTGCTCACGGTCGGAGCTGCTAATCCTTCACCGCCGCCGACGACGACAGAGTTTTCACCGGCTACGGCATAGGCGCCGATGGCCGTCGCATTGGCTCCTGTCGTCTGGCTTTGCGCGCCAACAGCTACGGAGTAATCGCCCTTTGCCTGCGTATGAGCGCCAAGAGCCGTGCTGAAGCTGCTCGATACAGTTGCCTTAGAACCTACAGCCGTACTCTGTTCAAGTACTCCTGCGTTTCCATTATTGACTGCAGCCTCTGGCCCGACGGCGACACTGTCAGTACCGCGCACGCTGCTCTTACTGCCCACTGCCATGGAATGCGTTGCGTTAGCTCCGTTTTCAGCCCATTGACCGGCGTCCGTGTCATATACCTTGCCGTTGACCAAGCCGGAGCCGACAAATGTTGACTGCGCATTGCCAATCTGAATATCGCCGACATTTTTCAGCGTCGCGCCGTTGAAATTGACAGCTTTTTTCGTATCATCTGTATATGTAACGGCTAATTTATTCAGTTCCTCTACGTCGCCCTGTACAGCCTTCACCTGCTTGACCGTCGCCGCATCGCTATCGTTTACGCCGTCAGCGACGTTGATGATGCGACGGTTAAAGCCTTTATCGCCAGACTGGCCAACCGAAACAACACCATGTTCCGTATCGTCGCCTACATCGGCCTTCGATACCGTACTATCTGCGCCTAAAGCGACATTCCCACTACCAGCGCTGACGTTGATAGTAGCATTCGTGCCTATGGCAGTGCCATTTGCCGCACTTCCCTGAATCTTAGCGCTTTTCCCAAGAACAGTACCCCCTTCAGCCATACTCCACGCATTTACGCCGACAACCGTACTGTTTTTGGCTTTACTACCTACACTATACTGATTAGCCGATGTCCCGATAGCAATACTATTTTCCGCATTGCTGCCAATTTTAGTTCCTTGACCAATTGCAATGCTTGTAGCAGACTGTACTTCCGCTTTCTGGCCTATAGCTACGCTGTTATCTTCGCCGGCATTGCTGCTGTCGCCGATTGCCGTAGAATTAGAAGCCGATACTTTAGCCGCATGGCCAATTGCCGTGGAGCGCTCTACGTCTACACAATCGCCATTGACGATATTCTGCGATACGCCGGCACTGTTGCCAATAGCCGTGTTAAATTTCATATTTGCACCGGTACCATCGTCTACAGCAACTTCACTGCCTTCGCCGATTGCCATATTCCATTTGCCGCTTGTAGCCGTTCCTTCTACCTTACCCGGCAGCAACCCTGCATTCTGGAAACTGTGTTGTTCTGTTTTCTTATTAATCGGATTCTTGACATTCATGACAATGTCGTTAACATTGTTCAACGCTGTACCGTTTGTTCCTGCAAAGGTTATCGTCGATTTATCTTCGCCGTTATACTGAACGACATTGCCTTTTTCCGAATCCATGCCTGTAATCTTGCTGATCTGCCCAACCGTCGCCGCATCGCTGTCATTTACACCGTCAGCTACGTTGATGATACGGCGTTCTCCATCACTCTTACCGACTGATACGACGCCATTCGTATCACTATCGCGAATATCGTCAGTCGTCACGCGGCTTCCGGCACCTAAGGCAACGCTGTTATTAGCCGTAACCAATGCGCCTTGTCCAAGAGCCGTCGCATTATCGCCTTGCGCTTTGGCAGCTGCGCCTAATACGGTCGTATTAAACCCAGCAGCAGTTGCCGAGTAGCCGATAGCTACGCCGTTGTTCTTAGCTCTGGTCAGGATAGATTCCTCTGTATTTTCACCCGTAACGCTGGCACCCGCACCAAAAGCGATACTATTCTGTCCAGCAGCTCTTGCCTGATTACCTAACTGAATGCTGTTTGTACCAGCATTTCTGCTATCACGTGTACCGCCGGCCATAATGCCGGAACGGCTGAAATCATCAAATTTTCCGCTTAAATCATAGGCTTTCGTATCAAGCTTAGTAAGCGCGTCTGTTACATTTTCTGCTTTCTTTAAGGAATGAGTGTTGCTAAAATCAAGATCACCGATTTTAGCATCGACATCTTTAACTTGTCCGTACGTAGCAGCGTCGCTGTCGCTTGTACCGTCAGCTACATTGATAATGCGGCGAGTGAAGCCTTCCGTCTCTTTATTGCCTGTAAGGCCTACGGAAACTACACCATGGGCATCTGTCCCCTTTGCGTCTGCAGCCGTAACCATACTTCCCTGGCCCAATGCTACGGAGCCATCGCCTGAAACAACGCGCGAACCCTGACCAATCGCCGTCGCATTATCTGTTCTTACTTCTGCGCCCTGACCAATAGCTACGCCGTTTACAGCACTATAATTTACTTTAGCATTGTCACCGATGGCTACGCCGTTAGCCGGAAGCGGCGTATTCGTATCCCAATCCCAGGCTCCGCTAGTAACGGTACTGCCTTCGCCGATAGCTACGCTGCCGTCTGCCGCCTTGCCCGGCACGATCCCGGCGTCATAGAGCTGACCTGCCGTTACGGCATCTGTCGAGCCGTCTTTAAATTCACCGGCTGCCAAGTTTGTCAGCTTCGTGCCATTTTCACCGCGCAATGTTACAATGCTGTAATCTGTTACTTCTTTTTCATTGCCCCATAGATCTTCTTCCATCTTCGTGCCATAGCTTACAGCTCCTTCGCGTACAGCATAGAGCTGGCTGCCGTTTACCGCATCAATGGAGTTTTCCCCAATGTTGCCGTCTGCTACATTGACAATGCGGCGCTGGTTATTCGCGCTTCCGACAGAAACAACGCCTTCTTCCGTAGCCGTACTACCTGCGCCAATAGCCACGCTGTTGCTAGCACTGACATAGGAATCCTGACCAAAAGCAATGCTGTCCGTAATATGTTTTGCACTACCTTGGGATTGCGCATGAATTTCGGCACCCTGGCCGATAGCCATGGAATTTTCTACAGATGCGGCTTTTCCCAATGCGCCTTGTACGTAAATTTCTGCGCCATCGCCGAGAATCATATTGTTTTTTGCCGTAGCATTTCCAAACAAGGTAGATTTTGTAGTCGTCGTGCCAGCTACAAGACCTGCATTCTTAAACGACGTAATCGTCACATCTACTTCTTGTCCATCTAACGCCTCGGCAAGTGCACTGCCTTCTACTCCAACGACATACTCTTCTGGATCGCTGGATGGATCAATCGTTACTTGAACTGGTATTTCAGCACCTTGTACCGGCAATACACCATAGCCAGCAGTCAACGCAAGCACGGTCATAGCCGCGGCTAAGGCTTTTGTTCCGCCTCTTCTTACGCTATGGCAGTACCCCTCCCCCCGTCGGGTTTTACTGATAAATTCTGAGCCTACGACATAGCAGTTTCGCGCTGCATTCCATACGACTTTGTAGATCTTGTTCATTACAGATAGCCTCCCATGTGCTCAAAAGTAATATCCGGCTTTGCCACGCATGTACGATGCCTGTGTCCATCGTCATAGCATAAAACCGTATAAACATGTACTACTTGCCCTTTATGCTACCGTATCGTTCTATAATTCACAAGTAAAATAACCTTTACCGATTTTACATAAATCACCGAGTGATTCTTTTATGTACCGGAAATTCTTACTTTTTTCATATATTTTACAAGAGAATTACAGAATCTATCTTTTATGGTCGTATACTAAATGCCCGCTTTTTTGTTTGCATAATTATAAATTAAAGCGCATAGTAACTATCATATCGGAAACTTATATCTCCTCTCCGTCGATGCGCTCTTAACACCGCATCATTTTTCATAGTTCTGATAAATCCATGCACAGTTATTTTCCAGCAAAACCTCCTTTCGTCTTTCTGAATTTTTTACACAACAAAAAAACACGAGCGGGAAATATCCCGAGCTCGTGTTTCTTTGTTATGTATTATGAAGGGTGTAAGGTATCAGTTGCTCTGCAGGATCAGCAGCCTTTATTTTTGTGGAGCATGATGTTGAGGATTTCGTCGTCCGTTACCTTCATGCCCTGGCAGGCCAGGCAGCCTACGTTGCGTACGCATTCGTCTACGTCGTGGGCTACGAGGCCGTCGTCGCCGCCGACGCGGATGTTGTCGAGGGCCAGCATGACGGAGCGGTATGCCGACGATACGGCCGTGACGACCTTCATGGAGCAGCTGTTGGCCGCGCCGTCGCAGACCATGCCGATGGCGTCGCCGGTCATGCTGCAGATGGCGTTGCTGATGGTCTGTTCAGCGTGTTCTCTGTCGAGGAGCCAGGCCATGCCCGACGCCGAGCCCATCGATGCCGTCAGGGTCGCGCACAGGGCGGACAGCTTCGGCAGGAAGGAATGGGTGTAAATGGCCATCATGTGGGACAATACCATAGCGCGGAGGCGGTCTTCGTCGTTGGCTTTCACGTAGTCGGCTACGACGACGACAGGTTCCGTCGCCGAAATGCCCTGGTTGCCCGATCCGGAGTTGGTCATAGCCGGCAGGGGAGCGCCGCCCATGCGGGCGTCGGAGGCAGCGACCGTGCGGATGACGACTTCGTTCATCAGGTCTTTGCCGACGAGGCCTTTTTCCTGCTTGCGCTGGAGAGCGCAGCCGATGGCCAGGCCGTATTTGCCCGTCAGGCCTTCTTTGGACAAGGCGTCATTCAGGGCTTCGGCTTGTTTCATGAAGTCAACCTGTTCCAAGGGAACGTTTTCAGCAAATTCGATGATTTCTTTCACGGACAAGCCGTTGAGGAAGGCGTTCTTTTCTTCCAGGCTGTTGTCTTCTTCTTGTTCTACGTTGAAAATGACTTCGCCGTCTTTTTCAATGCGGATGACGTTGGTGTGGGAGTCGGCAATGCAGGCTTTGACGCTGTGTTCCTTGCCTTTTACCAGGGCTTCAGAGTAGAGGACGTTGGGAACTTCGCGGGCAATGCCGACCGTAACAAGACCCGTATCTACCATTTGCTTGCCGGCTTCTACGATGTCTTCGGCAATGCCGTTGAGGACCTGCAGGCCCTTTTCCGGGTCGCCGCCCAAGGCGCCGACAGCTGCGGCGATATATAAGCCGGGACGGCCTGTACCGGGCACCATGACGCCCATGCCGTTTTTCATCAGGTTTGCCGATACGCGGGCTTCGATGGTCTGGACCGGTTCGCCCAGCTCACGGGCAGCCGTAGCCGCAGCGAAGGCCAGCGACACAGGTTCCGTACATCCCGTTGCCGGAACGACGTCCGTCTTCATGAGTTCAATCATTCTTTCCCATTTTGCGTTTGTCATACTATTATACGCTCCTTTTTACGAAAATGCCAAGAACGGAGAAATAACTAACAAGATGCCGGTGAAGATGATGATCTTCAGACTAAGATCCTTAAACTGATGCAGCATCGGCACTTTGTAAACTAAGTAAGCCGGAATCAGGCAGCCGACGAGGCCGAAGATGGGGCTGCAGATGGACGTAAAGCTGAGGACCGGCGCGTTGAGCACGATAGCGCCCCAGGATACGAGAACGGCGAAGATGAGGATGCCGAATTTCAGAGCGCCCTTATTGATGCGTTCTTCCGGCATCATGCGGCGCAGGCAGTTGAGGGCGATGCCGTGGCAGGCTTCGCGGAAGCCGAGGAATACGCTGAAGTATGCCGTCATAACGGCGAAGATGTTCAGAACCAGGCTCATGATGCGGACGGAGTTGCCTTCAAAGCCCTGTGCGGCCATAGCCAGGGAGGAAATATTCTTGGAGTACGCTTCAACGGCCTGGTCGTGACCCATAGCCAGGTTGAAGGAAATAGCGTAGAAGAATACGACGACGAAGAGGATGCCGAAGGCGATGTTCATCGCGCGGATCGCCTTGTAGCGGGCAACTTCGATGGACTTGTTGTGGGCCCGGTAGGAAATAACCATGGGGCTCAGGCTCTGGATGAACAGGATAGACGTAAGCGTAAAGGGCAGCATGATGATCGTCTGCTTGATGAGGTATTCAAAGTCGGGGAAGGAGCCGAAGTTGGCCAAATCCCAGTGCTGTACCATGATGACGCCCAGGATGGCGATAACGCCGATTTTCGTCAGAACCATGCCCGTAGACAGCTTGAAGAGCAGCTTTTCGCCGCGGGAAGCCAGGGCTACGAGGATGCAGATAATGGCCAGGCCATAGAAGGGGTTATCCGAAAGGACCGTGTCCGTCACGCCGAAGGTATGGAGGAAGGACGCGCTGTCGTTGGTAATGGCCGTAGAATATACGAATACCCAGATAACCAGCATGATGAAATACAATACGCCGAGGAAGAAGCCCCAGTTCTTGCCGAGGTAGCCGGCGATGATGCTGGGATAGTCTTCCGCTTTTTCCGCGGCAGCCAAGGTATTAATAAATAATTTCTGGAACAAATACATGGCCGGATAGCCGATGACCGAAGATAACAAATAAATCCAAATCCCGGCGATACCTACCTGTACGGGGAGAAATACGATACCGGCGCCGATAGCCATGCCGATACTCATAATGACCCAGCCCCAGTCGGTGCCGTCAAACTTAATCGCTTCTTTCCATTCCGCTTCCGTCATGCCAGCTTTCTGGGCGTGAGTCAACTTCGTTGTTGCCATGTTAAAAATCCATCTCCTTTACAAAATATATGACAAAAATATAAATAAATACCGGCTTCGTCCCCTATTCCAAATCCGATACATTAAACCAGTTTCAAATCAGCTCGTCCGCTTATTCTTCCCGGCGGATACGCTGCAAATACCGATATACCGTCGGCTCCGATACTTCCAGCCTCTCGGCCAGGGCCGAAATCCCGCCCTTGAGCAGGAACAGGCCGTCCTCATTCAAATCATGGCTGACCTGAATGCGTTCTTTCATAGACAGGCGCTTCGGCTCTACGGGATACTCTGCCAGCCGCTTGTCGATCATGCTTTCGATGGCGTCACCGGCATTCTTGTATAAATTCTCGACGGCGTCGGCAGGCACGGCGTCTTCGTGGCTTGCCGGAAGGAATTCTTCCAGCTTCAGGCCCTTGAGGATTTCCTTGTCGATGATCTCCCGGGCCGTAATGTAAGGCTGCACGTCGTAGTTGAGGCACAGCACGCCGATGATCGAGCCTTCGTCGTCTCGGATAAAATAAGAAGATGAGCGAAACAGATGACCCGTACTTCCCTTGCCGTGGTAATTGACGACGTACTGCGTTTGTTCCTTGTCGCCCTGGCGAAGGAGCTTCAGCACCATATCGGTCAGCGAGCCGCCGATACTGCGTCCGCTGAGGTGTCCATTCGCAATAGCCACGATAGAATGTTCCGGATCGCTCACATCATGTAATACTACTTCACAATGTTCCCCTAAGGCTTTTCCCAAAAATTCTACTAATGGTATATAGGTCTCTAATTTTCTCATGTCGTCCCCTCCTTTCTTATTTCGATAAGATTTTATCATCGCAATAAAATTTTTGCAATGTCTTTTGCAAAAAATATTTACCGTATACTAAAATCGCAATTATATCCCATAAGTAATGCATTTACAGTATATTTTGTCCCTTCCAAACATGACAAAAAGACTGACAGAATACAAATGCATCCGATTCTGTCAGTCTTGGTAATGGGGTTATATGCCTAATTTTTTATCGTCATGCAAAAATCTTATTCGTGAAAAATATTACAAATAAAAATTTTCCCTTTCATGGAATTCACAGTATTCCAAAAATCCCAGCAGCTACCAGGCAGCGACGACGCCGTCTGCCCTCGGTTCTGTCGCTCCCATAAGGACGCCTTCGTCATTTCTCCAGATAATCTGGCCCCGTCCGTAGGCAATGCTGTTGGGATTGACGACGACGTCATGGCCCTTGGCCCGCAGGCCTTCTACGATTTCCGCAGGAACGGCCGGCTCTACTTCGATGCGCTTGCCGCCGACCCACTGCCAGCGCGGCGCGTCGAGGGCCGCCTGGGGATTGAGGTGGTAATCGATGGTATTCATGAGAACCTGCATCTGGCCCTGAGGCTGCATGAAACCGCCCATGACGCCGAAGGGCCCGACGGGCTGCCCGTCCTTCGTCAGGAAGCCGGGAATGATCGTGTGGTACGATTTCTTGCGCGGGCCGACGCAGTTGTCGCTGCTGCGATCCATACTGAAATTGCTGCCCCGGTCGTTCAGGGCGATGCCCCGTCCCGGAATGACGATGCCCGATCCGAAGCCGTCGAAGTTGCTCTGAATATACGATACCATATTGCCTTCTTCGTCGGCAGCGCACAGGTAGACCGTGCCGCCGTTGTTGGCATCTGTCGGCGTCGGCAGCACCGCTTCCTCGCCGATGAGGCTGCGGCGCATGTCGGCGTATGCATCGGACAGCCAGTAGGACACGTCGGTCTTCATGAACCGCGGGTCGGCGATGTACTGGCGGCCATCCGTAAAGGCCAGCTTCATGGCTTCGATCTGCCGGTGGAAGGACTCGACCGTATCCCGCTCAGCAAAATCGAAACCCTTGGCGATGTTCATGGCCATCAGCACGACCAGGCCGTGGCCGTTCGGCGGAATTTCCCACACGTCGTAGCCCCGGTAGTTCGTATGGATGGGCTCGACCCACTGGGGCTTGTATTCTGCCAAATC
>ERZ791736.452-NODE-452-length-11717-cov-16.189178_pt1 | contig 11717 bp, 14 predicted proteins | sample MGYA00509940_ERZ791736 | MGnify/ENA primary metagenome ERZ791736 (study PRJEB30046, sample SAMN00792014) | human gut metagenome | study: EMG produced TPA metagenomics assembly of the A metagenome-wide association study of gut microbiota in type 2... | reverse complement strand
AAAGATTAAAATTTTCAATTTAAGAACTATTAACAAAAATAATTTGGTGGTTTCGTGAAAAAGTCGTATCTTTGCAGCAGAAAATTAAAAGTTAAACATTTAAATTATAAAATTATGGCAAAGTATAATATTATAGTAAAAGCTAACAGTGATGCAAGCTGTAACGGTACACGTTTCACAAAAGATATTCCATTTCCATCTACTGTTATAAATGGTAATATGGACGATGTAACAAACCATATTAATAAAATGCTAACAGGCATTTATAATATAAATCGAATCTCTATACAGGGTGTACGTTATCCTAAAACGATGTATGCTTATAAAAGCAACATTGCAGATATTTACGCTATCGGTTACGGTTTTGTAACTGTAACTAACATTTATAGTGGTGAGTATATCGAAACATTACGTTATGAGTTTACAGCCGAAAGAATCGGTTAACATTAACAGCCTGTGGGGTAACACTCACAGGCATAAATACATATAATATGGAACATAGTTATTTTAAAATCACTTTGAAACAGGTTAATAACGTTACCGTTTATATGGTACGTTCTGACAAAGTAAGCGAGTTCTTTAACAACAAAATAGACTATCTTTCGGGTGATTGCTCTATTACTGTTAAAGGTAGATTCCCGACATTCAAAAATAGTCGTAAATGGTTTGTAGTTTCACCAACAGAAAAGAGATATGAAAAAGATTAAGTATTTTAAATTGTCTGAGTTCATCAACTCAGCAACGGCAAAACGCTTGGGTATTGATAATATACCATCGTTTGAAGTAGTTGACAACTTGAATCGTTTGGCTGATTATTTAGACGGCATTCGTACAAAGTTGGGTAAACCTATCTTAGTTAATAGCGGTTATCGTTGCCCGATGCTGAATAAAGCGGTCGGGGGTGTTGTTAACAGTCAACACCAAAAGGGTTTGGCTGCCGATTTGGTTTGTGACGATATGCCTAAACTTGAATCAATTCTCAGAGAAACGGGCGGTTTTGACCAACTTATTAAAGAGCATCTAAAAGGGTGCAATAGATATTGGTATCACGTTTCAGTTTGCCCACGCAACGGTAAACCACGTCAACAGATTATTATGAATTTAGAAAAGAAATAACGGTTTGTTGCTTAACTCTGTAGTAGATACCCTACAGGCACAGAAGAAAGTTACCGAATATCTTTCTAACTGTCTTGATAACGAAATGGCTATTAAAAACCGTTGTTTCAATTTCCTCGGCAAAAAGGTTTAATGAATGAATTTTATGGCAAATAAGAAAAAGGGGGCGGCATTTGTACCGTCCCTTTCTTTTATAGATAAACACCGTTTTCAAGTTCTGAAATAATTGTGTTATACTCATCGACCAACAAATTAACCGTGTTCAAATCTACGTTTTCAAACTGTGCATAACCTCTTACGTCCCCTATTGTTACGGATTCCTGTGTATTGTTCACAGGCTTATTTACTGTAGTGTTCTGCGTGATAATTACATAAGGTTCTAAACCGTACAAAATTTGTTCGTCCCACTGCGTACCGCCTACAATATTTAACTCTGTTGTGCCTGTCTTGTAAATAACATCACGTGACAAAGAAAAACTTTCCAACTGAAAGATAACACCATCACAGGATAAAAACGCTACTGCATCACCTGTAATCACGTTCACTTTGAAAGATAGGTTTACCGTTTTACCGATATACTTACTATCTACAACAACAAAGCCACGACACGGAATAAACATTGAAATCTGTGCGTTATAGTCTTCCGAATCACCGTTCAAACCTGTTAACGTCACATCGCCAAAGTTTAGCATTATAACGTCCTTTTCGGGTGTTTGCACCGTTATACCTGTGTTGTAGTTACCACATCGCAAAGAATCCGTACCCGATACAGGAACGTTTGTAAAAATGCGTCTGATACGGTTTACATAGATTCCTAAATTAACTTCCTCATAGATTCCCTGTGTATCATCTTTTATTTCAAAGAAACGCTGTTTAGAAAATGCGTCCAAATTGTCAAGTGACACGCAATAAACGTTTATAGCACCGTAATTTCTACCAACAGGCGTTATTATACTAGCTACAGCTTTAATCGTCACAGACACGCAAGAATCGGGCACGGGGAACGAAATAACACCACCTGTAACACTTACCGTAACATCTTTCGTGTCATCACTCCAAATAAGATTGCAAGAATCTAGTTTGTAATTAACAACAGGTGTTACAGTCAAATTTAAAGTTTCCCCTGTTTTAACTGTCTGTGGCTGTGGTGAAACGGTGCAATTTGTCAACGAATAAGTAACAGGAACGTCTTTTTGTGGCTTTTCGGGTTCAAATGTACCTGTAATAGTTACCGTGTCGTTTGTGGCAACAGGAACGCTAAATGTTGCAGTTTTACCGTTAACGTTCATATTTCCTGTTGTTTCCGTTCCACTTTCGTTTCTGTATGAAACTACAGGCACAACAGGGTAACTACCATCTGTGTTACCTGTCAACGTAATATCGAAATTTTCACCGTTCTGCACATAGGTTGCAGTTGTTCCCGAAACGTGGTTTGTTATTGTTAACTCTTTCGGTTTCGGTGTGAACGTTCCGTTAATTGTTACCTCTTCATTCGTCTTCACAGGAACACTAAATGTTGCTACGTTACCGTTAACGTTCATTGTTCCGTGTGACGCTTCATTGTACTTATTATTATAAGTAACTACAGGTGTAACCGTAAAAGTTCCGTCTGTGTCACCTGTCAACGTAATATCGAAATTTTCACCATTTTGCACCGAAACGGCATTTGTTCCCGAAACGTTGTTTATTATCTTTAACGTTTTAACTGTAGGTTTGCCACCACGTGCGTTTAAGTAACATTCCATTTCACCGTGGTTTGCATCACCAAACGTTAAACGTTTTGAGAAATATTTGCCATCTGATGAAATACCGTCAATATCTCCATTAATAACTTTGTTATCATCACTAGCAGAAACACGTGACAGGTTAAAATGTGTTATCTTTGTACTTGCACCACTTAAACGTGAAATATAGTTGTAATCGCCATCGTTTGGAAGAAAATAACAACCGTCAACAGCTTTTCCGCAAAAGGAAACAACATTCCCGTCTGTGTCGTAATTTTCACTACTTACTACTGTAGTATTACAGTTAGTGAGATGATAATTTATTTTATAACTAGCCATTACTTATTACCTTTTATAGTTACCATAATAATACTACCTGTTTCGTTCAATAGTTCCTTATTAGGGAAATCTAACTTTCTTACGTTTGGTCTTACGTCCACCACGTTTGCACGGTTTGAAAGATATTTGTTAACGTTTTCACCCTGTGTCAACGTTCCACTACTAGCGAGTATTTTATCTTTGTAGGTGAAAAGCACATCAACTTTCAAACGTACCGTACATAAATCACCATCTTGCGAAATTTCTTTCACGAAATAATAACGGTTTAAACTTTCGATATAAACATAATTAAACGTTACAGGTGTGCGAGTTCTGAATCTTACTACAGGTGTTAACACATTGAAACTAGCATTTAACAACCCTGTGTACTCGCTGTTTTCCTGTAGGGTTTTGTTTACTTCGTTTGGTTTACCGTCATAGTTAAACGTTTTAATTTTAATCATACCTTTAAAGTTTAAAAGGGTGTTTCCTGTGCTATCAACTACAGGAAAACACCCTCAACAGTTAAACAACCCAAATTAGGCAATAAAGAATACTACAAAGTTCTCATTTGTGTCGTTAAAGTAACCCGCATCGAACTTGTAATAGTTATTGAAAAACTCAGCCTTTGCGTTATAGTTGGTTGTTACTCGCTTATCCAAATTAGTAACACCGAGTGCGTCACGGTCAAACATCACACCGAGCACACCACTAACTGAAACACTAGCACCACTAGCCGACTTCACATCAATCTTTGAAACGTGTTCGAATGCATAATCTTTGCCTGTAGCCTGCCAACTTGCAACTGTTTCAGCCTTTGGCAACAAAACGTTCTCATCGTGGAACGTATCTGCATACAGGTAAGTTTTTGCAGCAGCTGCGAAATCAGACAGAAGAACGGTGTGCAAAACGTCCTTTGGCGTGAAACGCTCTTTACCACCTACGTTAAACAGGGTGGAAATGGTCTGCAAGCGGTCCGAGTACAAGCCCATAATATACGCTGCAAAGCGGATAAAATCGGGTGTTGTAATCGCTGTTGCTGCTGTAAGCTGTGCGCCTGTCTTTTCGTTATACAGTTTCAACAGGTTCACACATCTAACAGTACTAGCAGAACTATAGTCCACTTTTTCGTGAGTAGATGGAACAAAACCAAAGGCGGTTTTGTCTGCGTCCAAAGTTTCTGCAATCATATTGTTAATAGTACGCATAACCAAAGCGTCTGTCTTAATCGTCATTGATTTCTCAACAGCGTTATAAATCATAGACAGAAAACCATTCAACTGTGCTGCACTGCTGAAAGATTCTTTAACCTGACGTTCTGTGATAGATACAGGAACTTCGAAAGTTACCTTTGAGTTAAAGAACTTAGCAGAAACAGTTGGTTTGTGGAACACGTCCTGCTTGTACTCTGTGCCGTCTGTGAGATTCCAGCTATCGTTTTCCTCAGCTTGTGGAACGTCTGCTGAAATCTTTTCCAAAACAGAACCAAATTCCCACGCATCCATCAAAACAGATGGAACTTTGCCACTGTAAGGGCGGTTTACGAAAACCACTTTGCCGATATGGTTTACAAGTGATTTAACGTAATTGTCAACGGCATTTTGATTAAACACCTCATTGCCCAAATCAACAATACCTGTGAGGTCTTCGTGTACCAAATCAGTTTTGCCCAAAACCTCAGATGAAACGCTATTAATAAGCGTGTAAATTTGCTTTACATCCATTTTATATAAAATTTAAGAATTAATAAATATCTAAACTAATTTCTTTTGCAATCTCTGTTACCACCTGTGTTTTAAAGTTGGTTTTTCTGAGATTCATTTCTTTTTGAATAATTTCGCTAGTAGGAACGCTAGACGGAATACCGCTCTTAACACTTGTCTTCGTGCGTGTTTCTTGTCTGTTCCCTGTGGAATCTCTTTGCTGTTTTGTGTCATTGCCGAAATCTCCATTATTAAACGTTACACTTGAATCGATAGTGTTATTATTTCCTGTTTCGTCAACTGTGTTACTTTCGTTAACTGTTTCTTTTGACGTGACAGGATTTAACACATCATATTCGTTATTAAACACTGTAATCTGTTTTTGCCATTCGTCAAACTTAACTGTAATGATACCTTTAATAATATCGGTTGCAGTTTCGTTTGTGATAGCGTCAACTAGTTCCCTATTTCCATATTTGAAACGCAAATCAATATCGATTAAGTTTGGTGTATCTTCACCGAAAATCGATTTGTACAAAACAGGAAAATTCGGCTCAAAAATGGTTTCAAACAATCCATTATCCACCGTGAAAAATTCTTTAATCTTCATCTTCTTTGTTCTCCTTTTCCTCTTCTGTTTCTTCTGTTTCTGTTTCCGTTTCTTCTGTTTCTTCTGTTTCTGTTTCCGTTTCTTCTGTCTCTTCTGTTTCTGTTTCCGTTTCTTCTGTTTCTTCTGTATCTTCTGTTTCTGTTTCCGTTTCTTCTGTTTCTTCTGTATCTTCTGTTTCCTCTGTTTCCTCATTTTCGTTTTCGGTTACAGGGTCAACGTCTTCTGTTTCGGTGTGTTCGTGTCCGTCTTCTGTTGCTTTGAGTAGTGATAAATAGTTTTCGTGTTCAATCTTCCAACTAGACCCCAAAGTTACGGTAATGTCTGTACCAAACATTTCATTAACTCGCTTAACACCCTCAACACGTTCTGTTAACATTGAATCAACATAAGGCATTAACGCATCGATATTCATAGAAACTTCTTGCGTGTTCAAACGCTCACGTTTCATATTGTAATTTGCGTTCAAACCCAAATCGTTAAACATAGACGCTTTATAGTACTGCAAAAGTTCTATTAACTGCGTTATCTGTTGGGTACTCTGTGTCGGTGGGGTTTGCATATTAACACCTTTGAAAAACGCATTTTCACCGATAACTGAGAAATCACCGTCCAAAATCTTCTTTAAGAAAGATTCCGCACTCTGTTTCGTCTTATCATCACTAGCCGATATAAGCATAGTGATTCTAGTTAAAACGCTAGTCATATTTAAAGTAATAACTGCGTCTGTGTATAGTACACCATATTTCCCGATAACAGGGAGAATCGAATCTGCAAACGGTGTGTTATTGATAACAACAATATCTTTTCCGATATTGTATGTTTTATCCAACTTTAACCACGGATTTGCGACAATAAAATCTTTTCCCCTGTAATACGCATCACATTCGCCACCCCTGTTTCCCTGTAGCGCATACAGTTCACCGTTAACTTCTGCGATTCCCACATTTCCACTAGTTTGCAGAATCTTTTCAAGTTCTACCTGTGGAATCGAATCGGGCAAACCTGTGTACACAAACATCTTTGAAGTCATACAAATAACTCGCTGAAAGAACGTGTCTAAGGCTGTATCTTTGTCTTTGACCTGTGTTTGATACAAGTTATAAAGATTATCTTTTTTCATTACTTTACAAGTGTTTTAATCAATGTACAAAGTTCTGTCAACACTTTCGTATTACTCTGTACGGTTCCATTTAACTTGTCGGTTTCCTGTTGGTGACGTTCATTCTGTTTCTCCATATAAAAGAAAAGAGCGATACAGACAGCTACAGGAAAACCCACGTTACTAACTAGTGATACAATATCGTTTACTTCCATATAGCAAATTTTAACTTTGTTATTTAATGGTGCAAAGATAAACAAAATATCTGAAACAACCAAATAAAACAGGGAAAATGTTTCACGTGAAACAATTTTTACCCTGTCTTAACATATTTTAAGTAATAATATTACTTCTGCTACTAGCCATCAAGTAATTGCGCACAATTTCCCCGATTTCGTTATTCTGATAAAATACCTTATCGGTGGCGAAATACTTCGTTATCTGAGATTCCACATAACTAGCTGTTGACAATAGTTTGCGCCTGTAGTTTGGTTTTCCGTTCATCTGTAACGAATATATCAAACTGTTGTCTGTGTCTTTTATCGGGGTTGTTTTGTTATGGATATAAACAAAGTTGTTAACCCCTGTTTCTTCATCTTCTACCTGTATAACGTTGCCCTGTAGTGTCATTTCATTAAACTGAATATAGAAGACAAATAACACATCATTCGGACGATATTTAACGGGCAAATGCGGATAAACTGCAAGTTCCCATTTACCGCCCGTAATCATCTGCAAGTTTTGATTATCGAAACAGAAATATTTGTTACTCGCTTTTTGCTTGACAATAGTACTACAATATTCTACAGCCACGGTTGCACCGTGTTCACCGAATTTATAAATATCTATTGTGCCCTGTTCCATCACTCGCACCTGTTTCAATCCCATTTCCGTGAAATATGGGCAAAATTGGTTTACTGTGTTACCCAACATAAAAACCTTTACATCATTACGCTGTCTTATAATAGTACTCAACAGGTTCATATACAACATAAATTCATCAGGTAAATAATAACGCCTAGTCAAAAACTCATCGAAAACAATAGTAGTTATATTTGGGTAACTACTACTTTTTTCGTGTTCCTGTTCTGAAAGACAGAAACCGAAACAGAACGGCACGTTATCGGGTACACGTTTCTTTGTTTCGAAGTCATAGCTTGAAAGAAACCATTTTCCCGAAACGTAAAAGACTTCGTTAAACTTACCGTTTGTAAGTTCTTCGATAACACCGTTTGAAACGTGGTTTGCAAACAAACTTTCGGCACGTTTACCCCTCAAATCTTCACGCCATCTACGAATATACGCCATTTGTTTTCCTGTACGCAAATATTCTTTGATTCCGTACAATAAGGTTGCATAAGTCTTACCGTTTGAACGTTCACCAAAGATAACGTTATAATCTGCGTTCTTTGCTAAGATTCTAGACAAAGAATAAAATTTCGGTGTTTCCACCTTTTCTTTCTTCTGTTTCATATTATTCTTTCTTTAATCTGATTCCCATTAAATAATTTATATAAAGCACTGACAAACTCAAAGTGTACCCTGTAGGCTCTAAGTGTACCCCCGTCTTTGTGTCATAAGTGGAAACCGTCCCCAAATAATCGGTAATAGTTCCACTTTGTTCATAATCTACATAGGTATGTATATTCTTACCTGTTGCAGACGGTGGAATATCTAGGTAATTGGTGAAAGCGTCAAAGATTCCGTTTTCCCCAAATGTTTCTAACATGTAGGGTATGGCAGATTTCTTATTAACACCCGATACCGTCAAACTGTAATCGTAATCTTTACCGTTTACCGTCAACGCTCCTTTTTCCTGTACCATATAACGTTTTGAACCCAAAGTTTTAAAACGTGTGTATCGCCCCTCATAGTCCCAAACACCCAAAGGTTTTGCTATTCCCTTAATGGTTACAGGCTCAACCTTTTCAAACGGTATTTTGTGGAACTTACAGGCTGCACGTAACTTTTGTTGTGCTAAATCGTTATAGGCTTTGAAATACTCTTTGTGATTTTCACCGTTTTTTATTTTAACGCTGTCTGTATCGCTGTAGATGTAATCGTCACTACATTCTGCTATACCTGTAAACAGATTCCTACGTGCATAAGCTGTTACGTAAATTCCCCACGGATAGAAAAGAAACCTGTTTTTGCTGTCATTGTATTTATTTAGCATTTCCAAACGTTTTTCACCTGTTAAATGCTCAACGTCCCACGTTTCACCATCACAGACGATTTCGTCACGCAAAGGGTTTGTTACACTCATACCGTAACAACTGTTTAGCATTTCTTTGCTATTTAAATACTCTACTTCTTTTCCCTTAACCCCTTTTAGTTTCGTTTTCATTTCATACAGGTGCAAAATGGATTTTATAAACTCTGTGGGCAAATATTCTTTGCGGTAACAAATCATTTTGCCGATTCTTACAGATTCCCACATATAGAACTGAGAAAACACCCTGTAATCGATTTCCGTTATAGTCATACAGATTTTACTAGCACAAACCAAACGACCGTTATTTTCTGAAACGTTTTCTTTTACGAAACACTTACTAGCAGATATTGGATTCTCATTATCTGATTTTGCAAAGATATTCGTAAATTCCACGTCAAACACGCAGCAATATTTTGAGGTAATAAACTCAAATTGTTTCATAGACTTAACAGGAACGAAAACCCCTGTACTCATAGGAAATTTCTCGCTTACCATCACATAGGGGTAACTACTAGTAAAATCATAACTATCTACGTTTTCAATCACTTCATCTGTATATTTCGCATTTGCGTGCGTGAAACCGCCCGAAAAAGCCCTTTGCAGCATTTCAAATTCTTCCATACCTGTTATATTTAAGTTATGGATTTTATCCAAATACTTAAAATTTTGTACGGTTTTACCTGTTTCGGGGTCTGTTGTCTTGAAACACACAGAACGGCAATATTTGCGCACAAAGCCTGTCTTTGTTATCGGCAAATGGGTAATGTTTTTGTATTGTTCAATAAGTTCCTGTATATAACACATTACTACTTTAATATCGTTCAAACAATAACCCATTTCTTTTTGTGTCAACGGTGTTTTACTGTGACGTAACAGGCTGTAATCTAAATCACCGACCAACTTTTCACATTTATATTTGTGTAATTGTTCACCGAGTTTTGCAAGTGAATAACCCGACAACAGGTAACTACATCTAAACTCTATTCCGTTTTCCGTGATTCCGTAAATAGGTTTTCTAAGGTCTATTGAAAAAACCTTTGCCCACTGCAATAATTCTCTGAAAAATTGGAACTCATAAGCTAAATTGTGAACGTATATAATAATACGTTTCTTTTCAGACAGGTTTAAAACGTCTGAAATCGTATCTAACATAGTTATAAATTCGTCCCACGTTCTACCTATTATGCAATAACCGTTAATTCCAAATTGCCAAACGTACATTAAAGAACATTTTTCCATTTTGGTTTGCTTACCACCTAATTTAATATAACGGGCATAGGTATATGTTTCACCGTCCACGTCACGGTAAAAAGATGTAGTTTCTATATCGAAAGATACAGGAACATTTAAGAACTTTTCGCCCTTATTGTTTCCTGTAAAATTCTTATCGTTCACAGCCAAAGACAAAACTTTCTGTATATCTTTCGGTGTGAACGTTTCAGTATGTAGTGCAAAGGGTATCTTTTTCATTATAAACCAAAATTTTTAAATTCGTCTAATATACGCTTTAACGGTTCATCTGTGTTATAAGAATCCACGTCATTTATAAATGCTTCTGCGTTTGGGTCTTTGCCGATTTGCTCTAAGGCATCATCTAAGGCATTTTCAATCTTTACCGCATCGTCTTCGATTTGGTCTGAAACGTCTTTGGATTCCTGTTCTAATTCGCCTGTGAAATCTTTGTACTGCATTAAGTATTGTTCCAAAAAACGCTCATCTGAAACACTCGCAATTTTACCCATTAACTTATCTTGCATAAGGGCAAAACTTTTATCGTCCAAATCGTAGGCTTTTTTTAAGTGTTCTGAATATTCTCTCGTACCTGTTGCTGTAGATGTCGGCTGACGTAAAAAAGAAACCGCTTTTGAGTACTCAATCTTTAAATCCTCCCAACTGTGACGCATAGAGAATTTTGTAAAACCCTGTATATTGCCTTTGTTCAAAGCAACAACAGCAGGCGAAACTATACCCAAGTTCTCCACGTTCTGAATGCGTCTATTTGCTTGCTGAAATACACGTGCAATCTCTTTACGCAAATATCCACGTGATTCTACAGCAGTTAATATTTGCTTGTCTAATTGCACTTTACTTGTAAGTGCAAAGGTTTTATTTGTAAACCCTATAGGATTCTGTTTAGCCATTTTATAGAAAGATTTAAATTAAACAAAGACAGGGACGAACAAAATTTAATTCGCCCGCCCCTGTGAAATCAACCTTTACCTACACAACTACATATCTACAAATGTAATACCATAGCACTTTTTAGCGTGTGATTCATATTCGTAAATAGTATAACCCACCTTGTTCGCTTTGATAGCGTCAACAGCCTCACTATTAGCGAGAATCTCACGTACTGTATCACCCGTAAACTGTGGTAAGTTCACAAGACGTTTGTTTTCTGCGTCAATAATCACAGGTGAATCGCCCAACTGTGATTTGTGAACGTACATACCGTTGATAGGGTGTACCACATCGCCCCCACCATCTTTTTCGCTGTTGTAGATGTCTGTCAACTTAACAAATGGAAAATCTGTTGTATCAATTCCAAAGCTAGTCTTATTGAAAGTACTAGCAAAACTAAAACCATTTGGCATAACTTATAAAATATTTAACGTTAAACTTTGTGTTACCTGTATGTGAAGTTACTTAATTTCGTTCATACCGTTTGAAGCTGCAAACTCATTTAACCACTTCTTAAAACGGTTAAGCTTGATAACCGCCTTATCATCTTTGGCAACCTCATTTGAGGTTATCAAAGCGTTAACACTAGTAATGCAGTTAAAAACAGTCTCATTAAAATTTTCGTTCATAATTACCTAATTTAAAATGTTAAACTTATATGTTTCTTAAAAACGGTACAAAGATACGGCATTTTTGCGAAACCACCAAATTATTTTTGTTAAGAAATCTTAAAGAATAAAATTAATATCTG
>ERZ791736.434-NODE-434-length-11925-cov-3.994608_pt1 | contig 11925 bp, 12 predicted proteins | sample MGYA00509940_ERZ791736 | MGnify/ENA primary metagenome ERZ791736 (study PRJEB30046, sample SAMN00792014) | human gut metagenome | study: EMG produced TPA metagenomics assembly of the A metagenome-wide association study of gut microbiota in type 2... | reverse complement strand
GGGCTTTTTTTATCGGCGCTCCTATAGATTCTTATGCTATATGAGAAAGGCCGCGCCTCTATATGGAATAAAAAAACCGTGATACAATATGTTTAAGGAGGTTCCCATGACGCGAGAACTCAACAGACTCAACGACGTATTTTTCAAATATCTCCTCGGCGATGAGAAGAAAAAATCGCTGACCCTGAGCTTTATCAACGGCATCTTAAACCGAACGGGAAACGACCTGTTTACCGATTTAGAGTTTCTGGATAAGGAATTGACGCCCATCACCGAATCCGGCAAGGTGTCTGTCCTCGACATACGGGCCCGAATGAACGACGGCTCTCAGGTCAATATCGAAGTGCAGGTCTGCAAAGACCCCGATATGGCCCGCCGTTCCTTATACTACTGGGCGAGAATGTACGGCGGCGCACTTCATAAAGGCGCGCCCTACCATAACCTGATGCCAGCCATTTCCATCAACTTGATGGACTTCAACGCCTTCGAGCAATATACGACGTGTCATCACTCCTACCACGTACGCAACGACGAAACCCACGACATCCTCATCGGCGATTTAGAAATGCATTTTATCGAGTTGGAAAAAATACGCATCGGAGACATTCGGAAATTGCGCAAGTCTGAACAATGGATCGCTTACTTTTCTCATCAATGCAGCGACGAACAACGGGAGGTGTTAGCCATGAGCGAACCGGCCATCAAAGAAGCGATGAACTGCGAAATGCATTTTACCCAGGACGAAAAGCTGCGCCGTAAATACGAAATTCAAGAAAAAGCGCGGCGCGACTATATTTCCATGATGTACAACATCAAAAAAGGCCGCGAAGAAGGCTTGGAAGAAGGACGAAAAGAAGGACAGGAACAAGAGCGGCATCGCATCGTCCTGTCCATGCTCCAAAAAGGCTTTCCTTATGAAACCATTTCCCAAATTACGAACATTCCGGCTGAAGAAATCGCAGCCATCGCCCAATCGCAAGCGCGGCAAATCAAAGAATAACATCCCGCAGCAAAACAGGACAGCGACGCACAGCCGCTGCCCTGTTTTTTTCATTTCTTATTTATCATGAATACTCCCGCTCGATTCGGCTAAATCCAGCCCCCTCGTTTCAGGAGCCAGCAGTACCGTAACGATGAGGCCGAAGCCAAGAATGCCTACGATCGTTAACATCGTGGCCTGGATACCGAAGTTCTCTAAGAAATACGGCAAGCCAAAGGTTCCCAAAATGGGACCAAACCGGCTGATAGCCGTAACCGTACCGACGCCGGCAGCCCGTACCTCCGTCGGGAACAACTCGTTGGGATACAGCCAGTCCAGCACGTTAGGAGGCCCCGAAGCCAGGGCGTAAATCGTAAATCCCAATACGACGAGCCAAAACGGAGGTTCCTCTACTATCGCCAGAAGCAGCAGCCCCAAGGCCATGCCGACGAAGCTCCAAATCAAAAGGGGACGGCGGCCAAATCTCTCGATAATCGCAATCCCCGCCACGACGCCGACGATGAATATCAGGCCGATAATCGAATTTCCCAGTAGCGCGCCCCGCCCTTCTCCCAGTTGTATATCCTGCAGGAGAACTGCGCCGAAAATATACATGACGAACATCGGCAGCACCGACGTAGCCCAAAATACGCTGGCAAAGAAAATCCGCTTCAAATACAACGGCTGCAGCAATTCCCGATAGGAAGTCTTAACCGTCGTTTCTTCCACATCGTCCGTATCGGCGCTGAAACCGTAAACGGCTTTCATAATGACGCGTGCTTCGGCAGCGCGTCCCTTATTGATAAGCCAGCGCGGCGATTCGGGGTAGCGTCTGCGGGCCAGTGCCAGCGGAATCGCTACGACAGCCGGAGCGCCCAGTAAAATCTGCCAAGCATAGTCCGAATCATAGGTCAAATATCCGACGATTTCCCCCAAGGTCATGCCACCGCTCAGCATCAAAATCAGCACGCCGATCATAATCCCCCTCCGCCGGGGCGGCGAATATTCTGCTAAATACGCCGTAGCACTGGGATAGTCTGATCCTACGACGACGCCCGCTAAAAATCGTATAACAAAAAGTTGTGCAGCGTTCGTGACAAATATAGACGCAATAGATAAGGCGGCCATGGCCAAAGGAATCACGACAAAGGGCAGCTTACGTCCGACCTTATCCGATAAATACCCGAACACAGGTCCCCCTAGCAAGACTCCCATCAAGGCGGCGGAACCAATCGCGCCGGTCCAAAACACATCCAAATCCATCAGCGGCCTGAGGTGCATCAACGCCGGCCCAATCACCGTTAAAATATACCCGTCCAATAAAGATGTACCGCCGCAATATAAAGTCAGCCTGTTTAAAAAGGCGTTAAATTTCTCATGTTGTATATTGTTAAGTTCTGAATACGAAGGTTTCCTTTCTTGCATAAAATATTTCATTGTAATCTACTGCCTTTACAATACAAAAAGGACTGTCTGATAAGACCCAAGGAGCGCGTTTTGTTAGACCAGGATACGGAAAATTCTCCGCAATCGCCAGCGTTTTTTATAACAGTCCGTATCAAACAGTCCATTGTATTATGCCTATGTTTAGTATTAAGCGAAAGTATATCCAGCCTTCATAGCTTCTGTGTTCAATGCTTCAAATTTTTCCTTGCCCTTGCGGCGGAACGTTTCGTTCATGCCGTCAATGGCTTCCTGCAGCGTAAAGTCTCCCGTTTCCTTGATAATGACGCCGCTCATAACGATGTTTGCGCCCTTCGGATGCTGAATCTGTTCAGCCAGGTTCAAGCAAGGCACGGCAATGACCTTGACGTCCGTTCGGAAGTCTTCCGGAAGCGTAACCATATCAGAGTTGATGATGACCACGCCGCCCGGTTTAACCATAGCGGCAAATTTCGTCAGCGTTTCGTCGTTCATAGCTAAGAGAATATCTGGTTCTTCTTTTTCAGGGCTGTAAATCCGGCCTTCGCCGAATTTTACGACGCAGCTCGCCGTACCGCCGCGCATAGCCGAGCCGTACTCAGGGCTCCACGTCGCCTTATAGCCTTTATAAATTGCCATTTCAGCAATCATCGTACCGGCAGTCAATACGCCTTGACCGCCCAGTCCGCCTAAGAGTATTTCTTTCATTCCGATTCACTCCTCTCTCGTTATTCCTTCGTTTCGGGTACTTTAAATTCGCCGATTGGGAAATAGGATTTGACGACGTTTTCAATGTGTTCCATAGCCTGAATAGGCGTCATATGCCAGTTTGTCGGGCATGGAGAAAGAATTTCCACGAAAGAATACCCTTCACCGGATAACTGTACTTCAATTGCCTTTTTGATGAATTTCTTTGCCTGTATAATATCCTTGACGCTGGCAACGCTGCCGCGGGCGACGTAGGACGGATGGAAACTGTGCGCGATCATTTCCGGGAAATGCATCGGCATACCTGTCAGGTCGCAGTCGCGGCCGGCAACGGTCGTGCTGGTTTTCTGTCCCGGCAGCGTCGTCTGGCTCATCTGGCCGCCGGTCATGCCGTAGTTCGTATTGTTGATGACGATCGTCGTAAACCGTTCGTTGCGGTACGCGGCACTCGTGCTTTCGCCGATACCGATACTATAAGCGTCACCGTCACCCTGATAGGAAATGATGACATTATCAGGGTTCACGCGCTTCATGCCGGTGCAGACAGCACCTGCGCGGCCATGAGGACAATGCTGGCGGTCGCAGTTCAAGCCGCCGCCCAGCAAGCTGGAGCAGCCTACGCCGATACCAAAAATAACGTTCTTATCCTGCCCCAATTCTTCCAGCGCTTCTGTAATCAAGCGGATGACTACGCCGTGACCGCAGCCAGGGCAGAAACCCATAGGTCTATTGGCAATATACGGAATTTTTCTTGCTACAGCCATATCAATATACCTCCTTTAACGTCCCTTGCAGCACGCTCTTGTAATCGTCGAGAATCATCTTGCGCGACGGAACTCCCCAGATATGAGGATTCGTAAATACAGGTACATGGCCTCGCTTCTGCCGTTTCAATGTCAACGCTACGTCGTCGATGAGCTGACCTGTCGCATTTGCTTCTACAGTCAATACGCCTTTTACGTTCGGATTGATCTTTTCAAAGGCTTTTTCAGGGAACGGCCAAACCGTAATCGGGCGGATGAAGCCGACCTTTTCACCCTGCGAACGGAGATATTCGACGGCGCCGATGACGCTGCGGCCCGTAAGACCGTATGCGACAAACACGTAGTCGGCGTCTTCCAGGTATCCGTCTTCCCAACGCTGTTCGTTTTCCTTAACCTTAGCGAATTTTTCTATCATCCATTCTTTCGCTTCCTGCACGCTGTCGCGGTCGAAAATACCGATGCGCGGATGCGTATAATGGCCGTCCATGCCCCATTCGTAGCGGTGCGGTTCCTGCATCGGCGGCAGTTCACAGTCTTCCATCATGTGGCTGAGAGCCGCTTCGGTCATGAGGACGCAGATCATGCGGTATTTTTCTGCCAAATCAAAGCCGAGACCTACTAAATCTACGGCTTCCTGTACGCTGGCCGGGCACAGTACTAACTGGCGATAGTCGCCGTTGCCGCCGCCGCGGGTATCGCGGAGGTAGTCGCACTGAGACGATACAAGCGTGCCGATGCCATTGCCGTAGCGCACCGAGTTGACGATAAGTGCCGGCAGTTGTTCGTCAGCCAATACGGACATGCCTTCCTGCTTCAAGCTGAGACCCGGGCCGCTGGACGCCGTAATAGCCCGGACGCCGCACGTTGCCGCGCCGACTACCATATGGATACTGGCAATTTCCGATTCAGCCTGAATAAACGTACCGCCGACTTCCGGCAACCGCCACGATAAATATTCTAAGATTTCCGTCGTCGGAGTAATAGGATATCCGGCGAACATTCTCGCACCTGCCCGCACTGCCGCTTCGGCAATCGCTTCGTTACCTTGAATAAATTGTTTCATAGTTCCACCTCCTATTACCCTAACACTTCGTATACGCCGTCGGGACAAACGATGTAGCAGGTCCCGCAGCCAATACACTGACTGTTATCTATAACTGTAAAATGGTATCCGGCCTTGTTCATGTCGTCGCTGAAGGATATGCATTTTTTAGGGCAATTTGCTATGCAAAGCTCGCATTGCTTGCACCGTTCGGGGCTCGTTAAAACTTTTACATCTTGTTCGCTCATTCTGTACCCTCCTCGTCATAGGCAATATGGAATTTATACTTTTTTCTGGCTCTTGCGCCAAATATGCATCTTTTCTGCTTCCTGAATCAATGCTTCCCTGAAGTCCGGATGGGCGATGGAAATCAGTAATTCCGCCCGTTCCCACGTAGACTTGCCTTTCAGCTGTACGGCGCCGTATTCCGTGACGACGTAGTTGGTAATCGTCCGCGGCGTCGTAATGATCGTACAGGGCTCAAAGCTGGCGCGAATCCGGCTGATAACAGTTCCGTCTTTTTTCGTATACGTCGACGGCAGGCAGATAAAGCCTTTTCCGCCCTTCGAGCGATACGATCCTAACATGAAATCAACCTGCCCGCCGGTCCCCGAAATCTGGAACATGCCAGAGCTTTCGGCGGACACCTGGCCGTACAAATCTACTTCAATGGCCCCGTTGATAGCCATGAAATTATCATGCTGGGCAATGATAAAGGGGTCGTTGACATAGCTTACAGGGAAGGTGGCGCAGGAAGAGTTCCGATTGACGAAGTCATAGCAGCTCTTCCTGCCCATGGCAAAGGTAAATACGTGTTTTCCGGGATTTAAGGTTTTCTTTCTCCCGTTGACGCGTCCCGACTGAATCATATCGACCATAGAGTCAGTAAACATTTCCGTATGAATCCCCAAATCCTTTAAGTCCGACTGGGAAATCATGGCGCCGATGGCATTAGGAATGCCGCCGATACCTAACTGAATGGTCGCGCCGTCGCACAGCTCTTTCATGACGTGGCCGGCAATTTGCTTATCAATATCCGTCGGCTCTACCGGAATGGCTTCTACCAGCGGATGAGACGTTTCTACGATTAAATCGACTTCCGAAATGTGAACAGTTTCATAGTAACCGCCGTAGCAGATAGGCATTTGCTGGTTCACTTCCAGAATCACTTTATCGGCCAGCTCGATCATTTCCTTGTTATGGGAAACCTGCGGCCCTAAATAGAAATTCCCATGTTCATCCATCGGCGAGACCGGCACCATAGCGACATTGCTATGAAGGGTCTTTTTGAAATACGACGGCAATTCATGATACAGCATCGGCACGTAATAGCACTGCCCCTTTTTCATGAGCTTCCGTTCGACGCCGCTGAGATGGAAGCTGTTATACGTAAAGGCTTCCCCCTCTGGATCGGCTTCGACGACGGCCGGCATGATCGGGTCAAAGTCCGTTCTGATTTTCACATCCCGCAGTTCGTCTTTTCTCGCAGCCAGCGCCCGGTCTAATACAGTCAAAGGGCTTCCAAAGGAACCGTATTCTACCCAGTCGCCGCTTTTAATAATTTTCACCGCTTCTTCAGGAGTTGTTAATTTTTTCTGATATTCTTCTTTATAATTCATACGACAGCCCCTTCCATATATAATGACTATTCATCGATAGTCTTCATTTCTTTCGTTAACGCTGAAATACGTTGAGCGCATTGCTTCAACAGGCTGACTTTCTCTTTAAAGTGATCGTCAAATACCCTAGCCTTAGGCCCCGATATTGAAATGGCTGCTATAGCTTTTCCTTCTTTATTAAAGATAGGAGCGCCTACGCAAAATAATCCGACTTCACGTTCTTCATTATCTATGGCATATCCGCGTTCTTGTACTTGCCTTAGTTCAATTTTTAACGCTTCTGTATCGGTAATCGTGTGTTCCGTATACGCATAAAATCCTGTATTTCGAATAATTTGCCAATCAACATCATTGAAAGCCAGCATGCATTTTCCAACAGACGAAGCATATGCATCCATATTGGATCCGATTTCCGGGTTCATTCCCAAGATTGGCTGCGGCCCGCGAGCTTTATAAATAACGACGCTCTTATATCCATTCAGCGAATCTACATGTAAAATCGAAACATTAACAATATCCTTTACTTTCATGTATAGAACATCAGCTTCCGGCGCAACGATATCCACTAAGGAATATGTATTAGCTACCATCATTCCAATGGCATATAAACTACCTCCCAGCCAATACTTGTCCGTTACCTCATTTTTTTGTACAAAGTGTTTCGATTGCAGCGTAACCAATGTCCTATGAACAGTGCTTTTATATACACCCAACTGATTGGCAATTTCTGATACACCCATTTCTTTCCCTTCGCCGTATAAAAGCAGTAAAATATCTAACGCGCGTTCAACGGAAGCGATATTGCTATTCATCATCATCTGACAGCACTCCTTTACAATTCAGTCTATATCTAAATTGTAACACTATTTCACATATATTTTCAAAAATATCTGCCAGACGTGAATAACACCCTGCATCAGATTTTAAATTCCCGCTTTCTCTCCAGTTATGATGTACATGGTATATTTAACATTCTGTTTGGATTTTCATACACATAAAACAGAACGATGTTCTATTTTATGTGTATGAAATGATAAAAGGGTGAATAGGAAACTTAGTCAAATACGCAGCCCGGATTCAAAATGTTATTCGGGTCAAACGCCAATTTGATATTCTTCATAATCTGCATAACTGTCGGCGAATACTGCAAATTCATATATGGTTTTCTCGTCTTGCCGGTGCCGTGTTCAGCCGTAATTGTTCCGCCGTATTTCAAAGCAGCTTCATAGAAATCTTTTCGCATGTCGTCAGCCCAGCTGGGTACATTGCCTTCTTCGTCGCGAAGGATGAAGTTGTGGAAGTTGCCGTCGGCAACGTGACCTACGCGCGGCGTCGTCGAGCCATATTTCTTAGCGATTTCATCAAAATCAGCCAGCAATTCATTGACATGACATACGGGAACGGCCGTATCCAGCGAATCTACGAAATACGGTTTAAAAACTTCATACATTGCCGAGCGGATATCCAAAATCGTTTTCTGATCTTTTTTGCTTTCGGCGATAATGCAGTTGATCGCGCCGTTTTGTTCAGAAATAGCGTCAATTTTTTCCGCCGTATCATATACTTCGTCTTCCGTTTTGCCTTCCAGCATGTAGATAATATCTACCTTTCCTTCATCCTTTAACGGCCAGGTCTTGCTGATTTCTTCGCCCGTCTTCAGCGCGATGGAACGGTCCATGTATTCTACAGCCAGCGGAACGATGCCGGCTACCTGAACCGCCGATACGCAGTCGACGGCGTCTTTCGGATTGGCAAAGGACATAACCATCGTGCCGGTATATTCCAGTCTGGGATGCAGTTTGAACGTAACTTCCAAGACAACGCACAGCGTTCCTTCCGAACCTACGACTAAATGCATCAAGTCATAGCCCATATTGTTCTTCAGCAGCTTGCCGCCTAACTGGACGATTTCTCCGGAAGGCAGGCATACTTTCAAGCCTTTGACGTAGCTTCTCATGATACCATGTTTTACAGCGCGGACGCCGCCGGCGTTTTCAACGGCCAGACCGCCTAATTGCGCGCCTTCGTCGCCAGGGTGACACGGGAAGTATAATTCATGTACTTCCTTATCGAGATATTCGTTGAGCTGATACAAGGTTACACCTGTTTGCGCCGTAACCATCATGCCCGTTTTATCGACTTCCAGAATCTTGTCAAACCGTTCCATCGACATGATCACGCTGGGCTGTGTCGGGATAACTGCGCCGCAGGCGCCGGTACCGCCGCCGCGAGGAATAACGGGGAACAGCATTTCGTTGGCCAGCTTCAAAATTTCCGATACTTCTTCATTGGTGCCTGGGCGAACGACGACGCAATCCGGTTCCGCTTCGGGACGAACTAATTCTTCCGTTTCGTCATACAAATATCTGCTGACATCATCAGGTTGCGCATACACATATTTTTCTCCGCAAATAGCTTGTAACCGTTCGATAATTTTCTGATCCATATAAATTAGCTCCTTTCTAAACACGTTTTGTTATGTATGTATTACGCCGCAGCACTGGATTTTCCAATCTTATGCTTGCGTTTGTAAATCTGAATCGCGATGGAATTCAATACGCCAATAGCCATTACGACTGCCGCAAATAAGAAGATTCTGTCGAAACCGGCGTTTCCGTATACGTCGAGCCAGTACCCGTAAAGCACGAAAATGAATAAGTCGGGACAGTAGCCGATGCAACAAACTAAGCCAGACGTTGAGCCGGCGTATTTACGAGGAATTTCCAATTCAGACGGCACGGCAAACATCGCACCGCGAGCCATATAGGTAAATACGCCCGTAATGATCGTCATGACGATCAGCAACGTCGCATCCGTTCCCGGCGGCACCGACTTAAAGACGACGACGAGAATAATCGCGCCTAACAATGAAATACCGACAACAGCCGACAACGAACGGAACTTATCGCCTAACCACCCGCCTAAGGGAGCCCCTACAAATCGCGTACCGTAAATCCGGACAATAGCCAGGCCGCCGGAAAATACGACGGATGCGCCTAAGACATTGCTGAAATACGGCGTGTAGTACGAAAGGGTGCAATACATCGTATACGTAGCAAATACGGCGATGCCGGACATCCAAGTGCGCGGATCTGTAACGACATGTACCCAGTCTTTTACCGTCATCTTTTCTTCCGGTTCGCCTGCCGCATCGCTCTTGCTCGGGCTTTCCGGCTTCGGAATCAAGAAGTACAAGCAAACCAAGGTGATAATGCCGATGACTGCGTAACAAATAATAGCCGCTTTCAAGCCGTTGACGCCATATGTATCCGTCGCAAACTTAGTGAAGAAATACAAGGCGATGAAATTAACGATTACGTTAGCTACACCGCAGAAGGCTTCGACAAATCCGAAAATCGTTCCCTGCTGCCGTTCATGCCCCACTAAGCGGCATAATTTGATGTGCGCCGGAAAGTAAAGGAATAACCCGGAAAAAGCAAAGCCGGCCCATACGACCAAAGCAAAGGTATAATTCATATTAAAGGCAAACAAAATGCTCAAAATACAAATCATGCCTACGCCGACCATATAAATCGTCTTAGCGTTAAACCGGTCGCTCAGCATCCCGCCAAAAGCAGCTAAAATATTCCCGACGCCAAAAATCGTAATGAGATATCCCAATTCTTGCTGCGAACATCCTAAGGCAGAAACAAGAGCATCGTAAAACACGTACTGGACAAACGGCGTAGCGTATACTACGGTGTATCCAAGTCCTAAAAAGAAAATAATCACGAACTGTTTAATAGACAATCTAATTTTTTCTTGCTCACCTGACATTAAGATTCCCTCCTTTATTCCGTTCCATTAAATAGAACATCGTTCTATTTTTTATCTTGACTTTATGGTATCACAGCTATCAGCATTTTGCAAGCATTTTTAGCATATTGTATATTCTATTTAGTAATTATTTCGTCTTTACCTAGTATATTAATGCAAGTTTAAAGAGTATACTTATTTTATACATTCAAATATAACGTTTATATTGATATGATTTAGCAGTTGCACAGCATCAATTCTAGCAAACAAAAGAAAGATTTTCACATTCGATTTCTCTTTCCATCCAGTCGCATAGAGCCGATATATTAAAAGGCATCTTTCTTCATACAAAAATCTATTATACATACCAATTATTTTCTAAACTCCATTGTGGTCCTACCATCTCTAAGCACGACTATACAAAATAAAAAAGAAAATCCCGGCGCTGCTATGCAAGCAGTACCGGGATTTTCTTTTATTAGAAACCCGCAAAAAGGTTTTCCGCTATGTAATTATAATCGAGCGTCCTTTATCCTTCTACGCAGGCGATGCCGCGTTTCAAGGCTTCCATGTTCAGCGGAACGAGCTTTGCTTTCTTGCCCGTGAACATTTCATGGATCATGTTTTCGATGGTTTCTACTTTCAGCACCTTCGTAGCCGCTACGTATGCGCCGAGCATAACCATGTTGCTGACCTTGGGATTGCCCAGTTCGCGGGCAATGTCGTCGCACGGTACATAGTATACCTTGACGTCGTCACGGTCTACCTTGTCCGGCACAATGCTGCTGTTGATGAACATAATGCCGCCTTTTTGTACGTGCGGGCCGAATTTTGCCAATGCCGCGCGGTTCATGACTACGACTTCCGACGGATATTCTACCAACGGGGAACCAATGCGTTCATCGCTCAAAATAACCGTACAGTTCGCCGTGCCGCCGCGCATTTCCGGGCCGTACGAGGGCACCCATGAAACCTGCAGATCTTCTTCTACCCCTGCTTCTACAAGGTTTTTACCGATAGACATGACGCCCTGGCCGCCAAAACCGGAGAGTATGACTTCGTGTTTCATATTATTGCACCTCCGCATCTTTAATTACGCCAAGAGGATAGTACGTAGCCATATTTTCCATGAGCCACTTGTTTGCTTCATGAATATCCATACCCCAGTTCGTCGGGCAGGCGGCTAATACTTCGATAAAGGTAAATCCGTCGCCGTTCATCTGACGTTCAAAGGCTTTCTTGATCGCCTTTTTCGCTTTCATCAAGTGTGGAATATCGACAACGCAGACGCGTTCTGCATAGACGAGGCCGTCCAACGTCGACAGCATTTCTGCCACGCGCATCGGTTTGCCCGCCTGTTCTACCGTACGGCCCAAGGGAGCCGTCGTAGCGCGCTGGCCAATCAGGGTCGTCGGAGCCATCTGGCCGCCCGTCATGCCGTAGATTGCGTTGTTGATGAAGATCGTCGTGAATTTTTCACCGCGCATGGCAGCGTGTACGATTTCTGCCGCGCCGATGGATGCCAGGTCGCCGTCGCCCTGATAGGTGAAGACGGGGACGTTCGGATGGGTGCGTTTTACGCCCGTCGCTACGGCAGGCGCACGGCCCAGCTACACCTTCTGAACCACGTCCCAC
>ERZ791736.428-NODE-428-length-12037-cov-4.562344_pt1 | contig 12037 bp, 13 predicted proteins | sample MGYA00509940_ERZ791736 | MGnify/ENA primary metagenome ERZ791736 (study PRJEB30046, sample SAMN00792014) | human gut metagenome | study: EMG produced TPA metagenomics assembly of the A metagenome-wide association study of gut microbiota in type 2... | reverse complement strand
GAATAAGAAAAGAATTACCAAATAAAACAATATGGTGTTTTTCAGGCTATACATTTGATACTGATATATTAGAAGATATGTGTAATAAATATGAAGAAACAAAAGAACTAATATCATATATAGATGTTTTAGTAGATGGTAAATTTGAAATAGATAAGAAAAATTTTAAACTTAAATTTAGAGGTTCATCAAATCAAAGAATAATAAATGTTAAAGAGAGTTTAAAAAATAATAAGGTTATACTTATGGATGAGTATATGTCTTATTAGTTTAATCTCTTTTTTTTTGATTTTTATTTACAATTTAATTTATTAATGTTAAAATGTATTTAGAATAAAAGGGAGCGAATAAAATGAATGAAACATTAAATAATATTATGAAATTTATTAATGATAATACCTATTTATTAATAGGAATATGTGTATTTTTAATACTTGTCTTAATTGGATATCTTATAGATAATAGTGTTAAATCTAAAAAGGTAAGAAAAGATGTTAAAAATGAAACAATGGCAAAAGAAGCACAAAGTAATAGCGTAGTTAATAATATTTCAATAGATAAAAAAGAAGATATTATGACAAAACCATTTGAAGAAGAAACAGAAAATTTGATTATTGATGATAATATTAATAAGGTAAATCCATCAGTAACAAATGAAACGGTAAATCCTACTTCTAATGAAATAACAGAACCGATTAATTTTAATTTTGATTTAGATAGTATTAAAACAAAACAAGAAAATGTTGAACCTAAAACAGAAGAGCCAAAGTCATTAAATAATAGTCTTGTAAATGATAACGGAGAAATAAATGAACCAATTAGTGTTGATTTAGATACTAAAAATGAATCTGCAAATAATGTAGAAAAAACAGATGCTTTAAGTAATGATAGTTCGATAATAGGAATAAATGATTTAAATAGTGCAGATAAAGTTTCAACAAATAATGAAGTTTCTATAGAAGGACCAAAAGCAGATAATACTAATATTCCAGATGAAATAACAGGCCCAATTAATTTCAATTTTGATTTAAATAGTATAAATACTAAAAAAGATGAAAAAGTTAGTGATTTAAGTTCAAACTTGATAGAACCAGTACCTGTAATAGAACCAAAAGATCCAGATGCTGAAATAATGAAAAATTCGGGAAATAATACTTATAGTAATAGCAAATCATTATTAGAAATATTATCAGATGTTGATAAAGCTAAACCATCTGCTGATGTTAAAATGGATAATAAAGAAGAAACAGAAAATATTTTTAGTAATAAACCAAATATTGAAATAGATACAAGTGTTCAAAAAGAAAGAGTTGAAATTGAACCAAAATATTCATCAGATGATGAACTTGATAAAATAATGAAAAAATTATCTTCAATGAATAATGATGAGGAAGACAATTATACAAATATTTTTTAAAAAGGTTGATACCTTTTTATTTTGTAATAGTGTAAAAGATAAAAAAATATGATATAATTTTATAGTACTAAAGAAAATTTAGTTAAATAGGAAGTGAGTTATGAAAAAAATAAAAATATTTATATTCCTATGTTTAATTCTTTTACTTTCTGGTTGCTCGGTAGAATATGACCTTACATTAAATGATGATTTGACTGTAAGTGAAAAAGTAGTCGCAACAGAAAAAACAAAAAGAATGGAAGCTCTTACTAAACAAAAAGGCAAACAAGCAGTTAATTATTTATATGATATGTTTAAAAGAAATGGTGAAGATATTACACTTACATCAAGGGAAGATGAATATAATACCTATGCAACTGCAATAACATCTCATGATGATATAAATGATTACGCATCAAAGTTTTCAAGTGATGTATTTGATAATATAAATGTAACAAAAGATGGCAATATAATTACATTTAGTGCAGAGCAGAAAGAACTGTTATCATCAGACACTAATTATTCGCTACTTTATGATGATATAACAGTTAATATCACTATTCCATTTGAAGTTACTAGCAATAATGCAGACAAAGTAAATGGTAATACATATACATGGAATATTAAAAAAGATTCTGATTATAAAACTATAGAATTTTCATATAAAGAAGGAAATAAAAAAGATGAAGTTAATATAAATGTTAACAATGAAACTTATAATATTCATTATGGAGTTGTTATAGCAGTTGGAATTGTTATTATAATTGGTTCTATAGTATTATTTGTATATATAAAGAATAAAAAGAACAATGTAGTTTAGGAGGATTATATGAGTTTTGAAAATATTGTAACTATATTAAAAAATATAATAGATATATGTTTAGTATGGATTGTATTTTATTACATACTTAAAAATGTTAGAAAGAATGTTAAATTTTCACTTTTATTTAAGGGAATACTTGCAATAATAGTAATAAAACTTATAAGTGATTATTTTGGTCTTACAACAATAGGCTTATTATTTGAATATGTTATATCGTGGGGACCAATAGCAATTATAATTATATTTCAACCAGAAATTAGAAATGTACTTGAACAACTAGGTAAAACTCATTTACTTGGTAGACATAAAGTATTGTCAGTATCAGAAAGAGAAAGATTAGTTTCTGAAATTGGTTTATCAGTTGATTATTTAAGAAGAAATAGGATAGGTGCTTTAATAGTTATAGAAAGAGATACATCACTATCTGAATATATTGAAAGAAGTAAAAAAATATATGCAGAAATATCAAATGAATTACTAGATGCAATATTCTTTCCAGACAATCCACTTCATGATGGTGGTGTAATAATACAAGGTGATAAAATATCATGTGCAGGAGCAGTATTCCCAACAACAGTTGATATGAAATTTAGTAAAAGACTAGGTACTCGTCATAGAGCTGCTATAGGTATATCAGAAGAATCTGACTGTTTAGCAATAATTGTTTCTGAAGAAACAGGTAGAGTATCACTTGCTGTAGGTGGTAAATTAAATTACAATCTATCAGTTGATGAATTAAAATTAATGATTTTAGATGAATTAATGCCAAAATCTGAAACATTTGTAGTAGAAAGTGATGAGGAGGATGACATAGATGAAATTAATTAAGAGATTTTTTAGATTTATAGATAAAAAAATAATAGTTCCAATAACAAAGTTTTTTGTGTCAATTGGAGAAAAATTAAAGTTATCTGATAAACCTTTAGAGAAGGCTTTATCAAAGAAGAGTAGTATGATAATTTTATCATTAGTACTTGCAGTTATAGTATTTTTTATAATTGATAGACAAAATACTACATTACTTGAAAAAAATGCTGAAGTATTATATGATATACCACTTTCTGCAACTTACAATGATGAAGAATATGTAATAGAAGGATTGCCAAAGAAAGTTGATATAACATTAATTGGTACAAAGGCAAATCTTTATTTAGCAAAGCAACTTCCAACGCAAAAGGTTACGGTTGATTTAACTGGTCTTGGTGAAGGAACACATAAAGTAAGTTTAAAATATAAACAATCAATAACATCTGTTGAATACAAACTAGATCCATCAGAAGTAACAGTTGTTGTTAGTTCAAAAAAATCTGAAACAAGAAGTGTAGAATCTGATATAGTAAATTTAAATAAATTAGATCCAAAGCTTGCAATTAAAAATGTTAAACTTAATAAAAATGATGATAGTAAAAATAATAAAAATAATAGTACCAAGAGTGATAAAAACGATGAAGATATAAATGAAGTAATTATTAAAGGAACTGAAAAAAGTTTGGAAAAAGTATCAACAATAAAAGCGTTAATAAATGTAAATGAAATAGTAGATGCAAAGGCTGGAATGAATAAACTAAAGGATGTACCTTTGATTGCTTATGACGAAAAAGGAAAAAAAGTTAATGTCGAAATTGTTCCATCAAAAGTAACCGCAACTATAGAAATAGAATCACCAAGTAAAACAGTACCTCTTGAAATAGAACCAACTGGAAAGGTTATATTTGGTAAAGCTATAAAGAATATTACATCAAGTGTTCAAAAAGTTACAATATATGGAAGTTCAAAAGTCCTTGATAATACAAATAGCATAAAAGTTAAAATAGATGTTGATAATTTAAAATCTAATAAGGATTATACAGTTACAATAAAGAAACCGGCAGGTATTAGAGAAATATCTGAAAAAGTAGTAACTGCTAAGGTAGAGCTTGATGATGAGGTCACAACAGAATTATCTGGTGTAAAACTTGGAGTTGAAAACTTAGGATCTAATTACACTGCCCAAGCAACAAGTGAAAATGCAACAGAAGTAACAGTTATATTAAAAGGTGTTGAATCAATAATAAAAAATATAACCCCTTCTGATGTAGAAGCATATGTTGATCTTAATGGATTGGGTGTAGGTGATCATGAAGTTAAAATAAATGTTAAAGGAACTGATCCAAAAGTTAAATACTCATCAAAAGTAACTAAAACTATAATAAAAATCGCTGAAAAATAGCGATTTTTTTCTTTTATTTATTGACTTTATAAACAAAGTCTAGTACAATTTTAATTGGTACATTTATAAAAACCCCACATATAGATTGACTGTGGGAGGTTGATCTATGAGAGAAAGGGAAGAAATTTATGAAAACATTTATGGCAAAACCAGCCGAAATCAAACGTGATTGGTATGTTATTGATGCAACAGGTATCAGTTTAGGTAGAGTTGCAACAAAAGCTGCTAATGTATTACGTGGAAAACACAAAGCAATATATACACCTAATGTTGATTGTGGAGATTATGTAATAGTAATCAATGCTGATAAGGTTAAACTTACAGGAAATAAACTTGATCAAAAAATGTATTATAATCACAGTGGATACACTGGTGGATTAAGAGAAAGAACAGCTAAAGTAATGCTTGAACAATATCCTGAAGAAATGATGGAAAGAGCTATTAAGGGAATGCTTCCTCATAATAGACTTGGTCGTAAAATGGGTAAAAAATTATTTGTTTATAGGGGAAACGAACATAAACATATTGCTCAACAACCAAAAGAAATGAAAGTAGACTAAGGAGGAAAATTATGGCAAATAAAATTTATTATGGTACAGGTCATCGTAAATCTTCAATAGCAAAGGTTAGAATGACATCTGGTAAAGGAAATATCACTATTAATGGTAGAGATGTTAATGAATATTTACCATTTCCAACATTAGTTATGGATTTAAAACAACCACTAGAAGCAACTAATACATTAGATAAATTTGATATCAATGTAGAAGTAAAAGGTGGAGGATTCTCAGGACAAACTGGAGCAATCCGTTTAGGAATTACAAGAGCATTATTAGAATATGATAAAAATACAGATCCATCAAGCGAAACTTCATTTAGAAGAATATTAAAAGCTAAAGGATTTATTACAAGAGATTCAAGAATTAAAGAACGTAAGAAACCAGGTCTTAAGAAAGCACGTAAGGCACCACAATTCAGTAAACGTTAATATTGCAAAAAAAGAGCACATATATATGTGTTTTTTTTGTTATGTTTAAGTAAAGTAACTAAAATATTACTCTGTCAATTTATCTTTAGTAATATAACCAATAACAACTCCATTAGATACAAAGTATAATTTGTCATTAAAAGAAAGATTATGACCAATAAGATAATTTTTACATTCAGAAATTATAGTATTTTCTTTTTTTCTTCTTGTATTAATGTCACTTGCAAATTCATATTTATTATCTAAAAATAAATAAATATAATTTTTATTTAAAACTCTAAATCCATTAAACATATTATCACCATTTATATGTTGTGGATAACTTTAAATTTTATACATTAATATTCAAAATATCTATTTTTTCCTTTATCATTACATTCTTTTCCACTGGTTAAAGATAAATTTAAGAATACATCATTTAATATTTTTATATCTTTATTTTCAAATAAAACCTCATTAACTTTATTAATCATATAAACTGCATTATCCACAGCATTATTATATAAATCAATAAATGATTCAGTATAAACTTCATTATTATATCTTGGATGACACCATTCGTTATTACATAAATTTAAGTAATAATCATTTTTATCTAGTTCATAAGAATAGGTAATAGGATAAAAATCTTTAATACTTCTTGGATGAAGTTTATCAATAAATCTATATAATTTATTCCTTATTCCATGAGGATCATATCTTAAAAAATGATATGAGTGTTTCATGAAAAATAAACCTTGTTTATAATATGTGGATAACTTTTTAAAACCATATGTTTTATCAAAAGTATAATCAATTACTGTGGATAAATCCTTAGAAATTTTATTGTTATTAAAACAAAATTTGTGTATTTTAAATTTATTAGGTTTTATATTTTCATGATAGTTAATCATATATGCATCAATATAACTTTCAATATCACTATGCTTTGAATTATATTTATATGTATCTTTTTTCTTTTTATTAAATATACCTGCTTTATGTATTACATAAGGATGAACTTTTGTATCAAGTGCATAATGCATTATATAACCATATAAAAAAGTAAGTACATCATTATTTTTTTCTAAATTATTTTCTTTTATATAAGACACCATATTTATAAAAAAATCTCTAGTATTATGTTTATGAACATAGTTACCAATTTTTTTAACCTTTTTAAAGTTTTTATAATTAATTGAGAAAAATAATATATCTGGTCCTTGTGAATAAGTTTTTAAGTTTTCTTTATAATTTTTTAGTCTTTCCTTTAATTTATCATCAAACTTATTATATACATCTAATGCAAAATATGCATGAGTTATTGTTCCTGCCATACTATCACCATAAATATTATAACAAAAAGTAAATATACTTTATACATATTTTAACTTTTTTTATATAAATCATTTAAAAAAATACTAATTTCTGATAAAATAGAATAAGTGATTAATAGTTAAGGATGTGTTTTAAATGGGAAAGATTATATCATTAGTAAATCAAAAGGGTGGCGTAGGTAAAACAACAACAAGTATAAATTTAGCAGCATCTTTAGGTATATTAGGTAAAAAGACTTTATTAGTTGATTTAGATCCACAAGGTAATGCAACAACTGGTGTTGGTATTGAAAAAGGAGATTTAAAGATAAGTCTTTATGATGCATTAATTGGTGCGGTTGAACCTAGTAAATCAGTTAAGAAAACCAAGTTTAAAAATCTTGATTTAATTCCATCTTCGATGAAACTTGCTGGTATCGAAATAGAATTTGTTGATAAACAGCATTCTGATCCAACATTTTCAAAAGGATCACAATTAAAAAGAGTATTATATGAAATAAGAGATAATTATGATTATATATTAATTGATTGTCCACCATCACTTGGTGTACTAACAGTTAATGCTTTGACAGCATCAGATTCAGTATTAATTCCAGTACAATGCGAATATTTTGCACTAGAAGGAATAATGCAACTTTTAAATACTATAACTCAAGCAAGAAAAAATTTAAATCCAAAATTAGAAATAGAGGGTGTCGTTTTAACAATGCTTGATTCAAGAACAAATTTAGGACTTGAAGTTGTTGAAAATGTAAGAGGATTCTTTAGAGAAAGAGTTTATGATACAATAATACCAAGACTTATAAGATTAACAGAGGCACCAAGTCATGGTAAACCAATCGCAAATTATGATCCTACAAGTAGAGGAACAGAAGCATATATAAATTTGGCAAAGGAGGTTATTGCTAGAAATGAATGATAAGAGAAAAGCTTTAGGAAGAGGTTTAGAACAATTATTTAATGATGAAGGTTTAAACTTTGATACAATAGAAAATTCAATTATAGAAGAAGCAAAAACAAATGATCAAATAGTAGAAATAGATTTAAGTGAGTTAAGAGCAAATCCATATCAACCTAGAAAAAACTTTGATGAAGAAGCACTAAATGAACTAGCATCATCAATCAAAGAACATGGTGTATTTCAACCTATTATCGTAAAAAAGAGTATAAAAGGCTATGAAATAATAGCAGGTGAAAGAAGATTTAGAGCATCTAAATTAGCAGGAATGCAAACTATACCTGCGATAGTAAAAGATTTTTCAGATGAAGAAATGATGCAGATTGCATTACTTGAAAACTTACAAAGAGAAAATTTAACTTCAATAGAAGAAGCAAAAGCATATAAATCAATAATAGAATCTATGAATATTACTCAAGATGAACTTGCTAAAAAGGTTGGAAAAAGTAGAAGTCACGTAACAAATATACTTGGTTTATTAAAACTACCAGCTTCAGTACAAGATATGGTTTTATATAATAAATTATCAATGGGACATGCTAGAGTACTTAGTAAATTAGATGATCCAAAAACTATAGAAGATTTAGCACAAAGAGTAATTACTGAAGACTTAAGTGTTAGAAAACTTGAAAGTTTAGTATACGATAATGAAGAAAAAGAAGTAAAGACTAAAAAAAGTTCAAACAATGAATACAAATATATGGAAGACTTCTTAAAAGAAAAACTTGGAACAAATGTAAAAATAAATAATAATAAAATATCAATTAAATTTTCAAATGTACAAGATTTAAATAGAATTTTAGAAATAATGAATATTGATATTAATGAATAATAGGAGGCAAATATGACTATATTTGGAATAGAAATATCTGATAAGATATATTTACCTATTTTTATTGTATTAGGTGCTTATGTACTTGATATGATTATTAACAAAATATTAAGTTTAAGAATAGTTATAAATAAAAATTTAACTAAACATGAACAAAGAAGTAGAGAAACAGTACTTATGATGTGTAAAAACATTATTAAAGTATTAATTGCAATTATTGCAATATTGTATATACTTCAGGTATATGGTGTAAATACTAGTGCGTTAGTTGCAGGAGTAGGGGCATTCAGTTTAGTTATTGGTCTTGCTTTTCAAGATGTATTAAAAGACTTACTTGTAGGAGCAACTATAATACTTGAAAGTCAATTTGCAATAGGTGAAATAGTTGAAATAAATGGTTTTAAAGGTGAAGTTATATCATTAACACTTAAAACAACTAGATTAAAGTCATATAAAGGTGAAGTAAAAGTAATTGCTAATAGAAATATTGGTGAAATAACTAACTATAGTTTAGATAATGTTCTTGTTAGAGTAATTGCATCTGTTTCATATGAAGCAGATAATAAAAAGGTAGAAAAAGTATTAAATGAACTAATAGAAAAATTAAATACAAGCATACCTGAACTTAAAAGTAAGATAACTATTGAAGGAATCGATTCATTATCTGATTCATCAGTAGATTATTTACTTACAGCAAAATCATCTGTTAAAAATGAATTTGTAGTAAAGAGAAAATTATTAAAAGAAATAAAAAATGCATTTGATAAAAATGGTATTGAAATACCATATCCACAAGTAGAGGTACACAATGAAAAATGAGTATAATGTAGGAACAAAAGTAATAATGAAAAAAGGTCATCCTTGTGGAACTAACCTTTGGGAAATTACTAGAGTTGGCGTTGATATAAAATTAAAATGTATAAATTGTGGAAGAATGATAATGATGCCTAGATATGAATTTAATAAAAAGATTAAAAAAATAGTGGAGGATTAGTATGAATAAAGAAAATAAAAAAGGTGAGTTACATCCAGTTTGGTTTTTTGTTATATTATCTGTTATAACAATAGTGCTAAGTGCAGTTTTATCTTTCTTTGGTTTCCAAGGAACTCAAACGGATGTGTCACTTGGTTCATCATCGACATCCATTTTAACTGTGGAATCATTACTTAGTGGTAGTGGTATAAAATTTATAGTATCAGAAAGTATAAATAACTTTCTTAAATTTACACCCCTTGGAACAATAATTATTGGTCTTGCTGGTGTGGGATTAATGATAAAAACTGGATTATTAAAATCAATATGTAAAAGATTAAATAAAATAATACCAAGAAAAACAATGTTTTTTATATTTTCATTATTATGTATAATAATGGGATTCAGTATTGATTTTTCATTTGTAATAATGATACCTGTTGCAGCAATATTATTTACAGAATATAAAAGAAGTCAAGTAGTTGGTATGACAATGGCATTTGCGAGTGTTGCAGCAGGAGCAAATATAAATATATTTTTAACATCTATAGATTATAGTTTGATAGAACTTGCTAAATCATCAGTAAATTTAGTAGATTCAAACTATTCATATGGATATGCTGGTAACTTATTTTTTGTAGTAATATCAAGCTTATTACTTGCACTCGTTATATCTATAATAACTGAAATAATTGCAAGAAAAAAACCAGTTAGAATTGGAACAGAAGAACTTGAAATAAGTGAAAAACTAGATAAAATTGGATTTAAAAAATCATTATTAGCATTTGTAATTATGTTTGTTTTACTTGCATATGCAATCATTCCAGGACTTCCTTTATCAGGATTCTTACTTGATTCATCACAAAATATGTATATTAATAAATTATTTGGTGCTAACTCACCATTTGTAAAAGGATTTTTATATATTGCATCACTAATATTCATAATATGTGCATTTATATATGGTACTGCTACTAAACAAATTAAAAATGGAAAAGATATGATAAAACATATACAAAGCAGTTTAAATGGACTTGGCGAAATGTTATTACTTATATTTGTTGCATCACAGTTTGTTGCATTATTTAAATATACTAATATAGGTAATGTTGTTACAGTTAATTTATTTAATTTAGTAGCGGATATTAAACCATCATTTATAATTTTATTATTATTATCCTTTATTGTAATAGCAATTTCTAATATATTTGTTCCATCATTATCAACAAAATGGACATTATTTGTTCCAAAGATGATGCCACTATTTATGAAATCAAACATAACACCAGAATTCACTGGAGCGATGTTCCGTTTAGCGTCATCAGTAACAAATATAATTTCTCCAATATTTTCTTACTTTGTTGTATATTTAGGATTTATTGGTTTATATAGTAAAAATGATTTTACAATAAGAAAATGTTATAAGATGTTAATGCCATATTTTATTGCAATATTAATTTTATGGTTATTCATAGTATTTGGTTGGTATGTATTAAAGGCACCTATTGGTCCAAATGTATTCCCAACAATATAAAATATTTAAGAATTTACTTAAATATTTTTTTTATATATGTTATACTATTAAGGAAGAAAGAGGTAATAGTATGAGTTTAAAGGCAGGAATAGTAGGTCTTCCAAACGTAGGAAAGTCTACATTATTTAATGCAATTACAAAGAAAAATATATTAGCAGCAAATTATCCATTTGCAACAATTGATCCAAATGTTGGTGTCGTTGTTGTTCCAGATAAAAGATTAGAAGTATTAGAAGAAATGGTTACACCAGAAAACGTTGTACCAACTTCATTTGAATTTACTGATATTGCTGGCCTAGTTAAAGGCGCATCAAAAGGTGAAGGTTTAGGTAATAAATTTTTATCACACATAAGAGAAGTAGATGCTATATGTGAAGTAGTAAGATGCTTTGACGATGCAAATATTACTCATGTTGAAGGTAGTACTGATCCAATAAGAGATATTGATATAATAAATCTAGAATTAATATTTGCAGATTTAGAAGTAATTAATTCAAGAATTGGTAGAATAGAAAAAAAAGCTATATCAACAAAAGATAAAGATGCATTATTTGAACTTGAATTAATGAAAAAAATAAAAGATGCTTTAGAAAAAGATATACCGGCAAGAAGACTAGAATATACTGAAGATGAAGAAAAAGTTATAAAATCATTTAATTTATTAACTAAAAAACCAGTAATATATGTTGCTAATGTACTTGAAAATGAAATAAATGAAGAAAACGATTATGTAAAAAAAGTAAGAGAATATGCTTCAAAAGAAGGATCAGAAGTAATTACACTATGTGCTAAAATGGAAAGTGAACTTAGTGAACTTAATTATGAAGATAAATTATTATTCTTAGAAGAACTTGGAATAAAAGAAAGTGGTCTTGATAAACTTATAAGAGCTGCATATTCATTATTAGGTCTTGCTACATTCTTTACTGCTGGGCCTAAAGAAGTAAAAGCGTGGACATTTAAAAAAGGTATGAAAGCACCGGCATGTGCAGGTGTAATTCATAGTGA
>ERZ791736.426-NODE-426-length-12085-cov-3.296675_pt1 | contig 12085 bp, 9 predicted proteins | sample MGYA00509940_ERZ791736 | MGnify/ENA primary metagenome ERZ791736 (study PRJEB30046, sample SAMN00792014) | human gut metagenome | study: EMG produced TPA metagenomics assembly of the A metagenome-wide association study of gut microbiota in type 2... | reverse complement strand
GAAGAAGAAGCGGCTAAAGAAGAAATCACCGACGAAGTGCCCACAGGCTTATACGGATTCGCGCCGAAAACACTAAAGGCAAACGCGAACGGGTGGTCTGCTACGGCCCGGCGATTACGCCGGTACTGGCAGCACATCTCAGGAACCTGAGGCAAACGGGTATTACTGGTGGAGCACTGTTCCGTTCGTTTTCTGACAGAAATTATGGCTCACCGCTTTCATACTGGAGCTGGAGTAAAACGGTTCGCGAGTGGTCAACAGGACCAGCATGCCATTTCTGACCACGCACACCTTTCGTCACCTGCGACTGACACATCTTGCCCGGGCGGGATGGAAGCTGCATGAGATAGCAACCTATGCTGGTCATCGTGATCTACGCACCACGCAGATATATATCCATCTTTCAGGCACTGATCTTGCGGCCAGAATGGCGATGACTGTTGCGGAGACTGACCGGAAAATCGCAGCTATCATGTTTGGCCCGGAGAGAGAATGACAGGCAAGCGTGATAAAGGTTTCATATACGCGCATTTTTGCCGTGCAGATTATGACCTGCACGCTGGCTTTAGTTCTGAGCAGAAAGAAGCGCTAAGTACAAGCCATAAACGCTCCCGTAACTATGGCAGGTCCGGTTCCCTCTCTTCCCTGATCACCCCCCTGCTGGATATCGCCAACAACAGTGGCACCGGCTGTAGACTTACCCGCACTGTAATTATGGCGATGCTGACTGAAATGCAAAATGTAGGGCAACCCTGCTGGAACTGGCGGAAAGACCAGTGGATCTCCCTGTTTGATAAATATCGTCGCGGTAAACCACTTATGATGGCATTTGCATATCATCTCGATCCATTCACGTCGCCGCTTCAGATCCCTCATGAAAACACTCTGTCGCTTTACGCCAGTGCCATCTACGGCAACGCGATTTTCCGGGACCAGCTGAACCGGCTGTCGGAAGCACTGATATCACTGGGCTATTCCCCTCAGCACCTGCGGCATGCCGTTTCCTCCCCCCTAGGTCTGCTGATGCTACTCAATGATAATCCCAGGCTTGAAGAGATGACCACAGAGCTTCTCTGGCAAGCTCAGCAGTACCACGATAAGCGCGTATCAAGACACGTAGGGAAAATTTCTCATGGGCTTGCCGCACTTGGCATTATTGCAAAGCCGGTACGAATGCGTAACTACACCGAATGGCATGAGAAGCCGGTCGAAAATATCAGCCCTGAATGGGTCGCATGGTGCAGACGCTGGCGTGAGACATCTGTGCTTCGTCCCAGAACCCGTGAAAACCAGTACAGCTTTATTCTTCGCTGCGGCCTCTGGCTGGCAAAGGAGCATCCCGAGGTGAAGGTCCCGACAGACTGGTCTATTGAGACATGTGCCAGTTTTATCGCTGCTGTGGGGCGAATGAAAGTGGATGAGCTGTCTCTGGGGACTGAACATGGACTGCGGAAGTCCAAACGCTCCGGAGAGCCCATGATGCCACATTCACGTGCACATTTTATCTATTCGCTGCGACGATTTATGAGCGATTTCGAACTCTGGGGCTGGGGACGCCTTAATTTCAGCCCCGCCCGTCACCTTTTCACGCCGGATACCCCACTTTTTCGCCGTGGTGTAAATCCAAGAGTGATAGATGATCCCGTCTGGCTCAAACTCATCTGGGCCAGTCTGAACCTGCGCCACGAAGACCTGCTCAGTGAAATTCACTATCCCCTTTCCATGCTTCAGGCAATGGCTGTTATCTGGACCCATGCAGGTTTACGACAGAATGAACTCCTGCGCCTGACTACGGAATGCGTCACGCCTCAGTCAGAAGACATTATCAGGGAGGATGGTAGTGTCGTTCCTGCCGGAACACTATGTTATCTAAACGTCCCGGCAGGAAAGACATCGAAAGCATTTGTTAAACCCGTCTCTGTCATTGTAAAAAAATATGTAGACATATGGTTGAACGTCCGTCCCGTGGATCAGGCAAAACTGAATGATGATCGCACCGGAGAAAAAGTCCGTTATCTCTTCCAGTATCGCGGCAAGCCGGCAGGCAGCGATGTGATTAACCGGACGGTCATCCCAGTCCTCTGCGCTAGAGCGGGGCTGCCGGTTGAAGACAGCGGAGGCGCCATAACCAGCCACCGTGGACGGGCTTCAGCCCTGACTGCGCTTGCCAGCGTACCACAGGGCATGTCGCTGTATGAACTGATGCAGTGGTCAGGTCATTCATCACCACAGTCAACCCTGCATTACATTCGCATCCGCCCTACACAGCTGGCAGCGTCATTTGTGAAGGCCGATCGGATAGCCCATATGATAAGCGTACTGGTCGATCACGATCCGGAAGCGGTCTCGCCCACTGGTCCGGCAACCTATTATGACCTTGGTGAGTCCTTCTGCATGAATCCATTCTGGAGCAGTTGCCCGCACAGAATGGCCTGCATTGGTTGCGATTTTAATCTGCTGAAAGACAGTGCGCGCGGACTGATGCTGGAGAGTAAAACATCTATCAGGCGTTATCTCGAAGAGGTCCCGCTCACGCCTGATGAGAAAGCCATTGTAGAGCAGGATATTAAAAAAGTAGAACAGGCTCTTGCAAAATTAACCGGTAAGTCCGGAGGATAAAATGAACCAATATGAGCAAAAAGCGAAGATTGCGCACATCAGAGCATATTAACCAATAGGTTGCAGATCAAATCGCCTGTAACAGCCTTTCTGGCTGTTTGTATATAATTATGAAAAAATGGTGAGTAGAGTTTCAGGGTAACAGGGGATGCTTATGTCGGTTTTCCACAACTGGCTACTTGAGATCGCATGTGAGAATTACTTCGTCTACATCAAACGCCTTTCCGCCAACGATACCGGCGCAACAGGTGGTCACCAGGTAGGGCTTTATATCCCTTCAGGTATCGTTGAAAAACTGTTTCCGTCTATCAACCATACCCGTGAACTGAACCCTTCGGTTTTTCTCACCGCACATGTGTCATCGCATGATTGCCCTGACAGCGAAGCCCGGGCAATTTATTATAACAGCCGTCATTTTGGTAAAACCCGGAATGAAAAAAGGATTACCCGCTGGGGTAGAGGCAGCCCACTTCAGGATCCTGAAAATACAGGGGCTCTGACGCTCCTGGCTTTCAAGCTTGATGAGCAAGGGGGGGACTGTAAGGAAGTAAATATTTGGGTATGCGCCAGCACTGATGAAGAGGACGTCATTGAGACCGCTATTGGTGAAGTTATACCCGGAGCGCTTATATCCGGCCCCGCAGGACAGATTCTTGGCGGACTATCTCTACAGCAAGCGCCAGTAAATCATAAATATATTCTACCTGAAGACTGGCACCTGCGCTTTCCGTCGGGAAGTGAAATTATTCAGTATGCAGCCAGCCATTATGTGAAAAATTCCCTTGATCCGGATGAGCAACTTCTTGACCGCCGGCGCGTGGAGTACGACATATTTCTGCTGGTTGAGGAACTGCATGTTCTGGATATCATCCGGAAAGGATTTGGCTCTGTGGATGAATTTATTGCGCTGGCCAATTCTGTCAGCAATCGCCGTAAATCCAGAGCCGGGAAGTCGCTGGAACTGCACCTGGAGCATCTATTCATTGAGCACGGCCTGCGACACTTTGCGACGCAGGCCGTCACAGAAGGTAATAAAAAACCCGATTTCCTTTTCCCTTCCGCAGGGGCTTACCACGATACTGAGTTTCCCGTAGAAAATCTGCGCATGCTGGCAGTCAAGACTACCTGTAAGGATCGCTGGCGTCAGATACTGAATGAGGCCGATAAAATTCATCAGGTGCATCTGTTTACACTCCAGGAGGGAGTTTCTCTGGCTCAATATCGGGAGATGCGGGAGTCGGGTGTCAGACTGGTCGTGCCATCATCTCTGCACAAAAAATACCCGGAGGCGGTGAGAGCTGAGCTAATGACGCTAGGTGCGTTTATTGCTGAGCTGACAGGGCTTTACGCAGATATTCCATAGATAATCTCCCGGCATAAATACCGGGAGGAGCGATCAGATTCGTTCAACCTTGCACGAATCGGCATAAACCGCTTTCAGGATATAAGGTTCAAGCAGTTTGGCTACGGCTTCAAACACGGGCACCACTACGGAGTTACCGAATTGCCTGTACGACTGAGTGTCTGACACAGGAATGCGAAAAGGCCTGCCATCTACTTTTTCAAAACCCATAAGGCGCGCGCACTCTCGTGGAGTCAGCCTGCGGGGCCGATGCGCCTGATTTTCTTCGTTCGCGAAGTCTGTTTCACCTGTGGCCATATCCCAGCCACGGTCTATCAGAATTTCAGACCCGTCTTTGTGATAGCGAGCAGAAAGCGTACGGGCAATGCTTTCTTTATTTTCAGGATTAACGAGGCCAAAACCGAATCCGTTACCCTTAGCTGCGTGCTTTTTGGCGTAGTTATAGAGATACTCCCAGAGTTTCGGCGTCAGTATATATTTGCTGTCAACCACGGGTTCCAGCAGTTCGCCAAATGACGGACGTTGTTCCGGATAAAAACGACTAATATCGCGCAGGGTAAAGCCCTGGTGAATATTCAGATCACGACGGAAACCGACCAAAACGATACGTTCTCGGTGCTGAGGTAAAAAGTGCTTTCCGTCGATAACTTTAGGATCGTTTTTGCCCATCTCAGCTGCATCCGCAACTTCATAGCCCAGTTCGTCGAGGGTATCCATGATGACTTTAAAGGTTTTACCCTTGTCATGGCTCTTCAGGTTTTTAACGTTTTCAAGAACAAAGATGGCAGGTTTTTTTGCGCGGATAATACGCGCCACATCGAAGAAAAGCGTTCCCTGAGCCTCACATTCGAAACCATGCGCGCGCCCGAGCGAGTTTTTCTTGCTTACACCCGCAAGGCTGAACGGTTGACAGGGGAAACCTGCCAGAAGTACATCATGATCCGGCACATGCTCATTAATGTAAGCATAGGCATCGTTTTCAGGTACTTCAGGTTTATCACTGAGCGTGACTTCCCGAATATCGAGATTGAAAGTGTGTTCCTGAGCATCGTTAAACCAGTTAGCTTTATATGTGCGCACAGCCTCTTTATTCCATTCACTGGTAAAAACGCACTGGCCACCGATGGTTTCGAAGCCCTTCCGTATACCTCCAATGCCAGCAAACAGGTCAATAAACCGGAAGGCATAGTCAGGGTGATGTGCAGGCGCTTCCGGAAGCATTTTTCGTAGAAGTTCCTCTTCGGCTAACGTCAGCGACTTAGGTGAGCACTTACCATTAATCCAGCGATTAAGAGTCTCGCGACTCCACTCATTTTTACCAACTTTTCTAAGCAGTTCAGCCACGTACTTCTGGTCATAGATTTCCAGCACCTGCCCGAGCAGCTTTTTATCATTTTCCTGTCGCAGTTGTTCTTCCGCCTCTGCTTTCTCAAGCAGATCCTGCGCCAGTAATTCAAATTCAGACATATTGCCTCCATTGGGTCTTATGGGTGAAACTGTATCACTCATTTGACCCAGAGGAAATGTTTTTATCTGGATATTTAAACAGGGTTATTGTTAACGGAAATCAGCTTTTTGTCATTACAGGACCAGAAAGATACTATCTGGCGGCATAAAAAGCGCCATGTCTCGCATGTCCCAACTTTAGAGGCTTCTGTGTCTCGCCAAAAAGGCCTGCTTATCAGCAGGCTCAATTGAATTGGAGATCCAGGCAGGTGAGTATTACTACTCACCTTCACTGCTAAGAAGAGTTACATCTAGACCATACGTTCAGGCCGTTTCCAGTTCAGCATCATCGTTCGACGCCCCGATATTAAGGAGCAGCCTGTCACATTCAACAATAACGTATTCCGGGATAAGATCGAATCGTGTGGGGTCTAGTTGGCAGATAAACTCGTTTTCAATATGATAGGTTTCATTCACAAACTTGCGAATGACACGGTTATCGGCCTCAGGTTCCAGTAGTCGGAACACCTGAAGTTTTTCATAGCCATTCGTGCAGCTTCGATATAACGACAGAATTTTGTCAGGATCATTCAGCAAGCTCAGCATATGGGGGTAATCAAAACCAAAAATATTTTTAGTGATTAAACAGCATCCATTAAGGAAGCTCTCCGGGTCCATCATCGGGTACCCTGTTCCTTCAATCAGAGGTAGGCGTGTGTCGATTGGTTCCTCTCGGCGGTGAAACAAGTTAGAAAGTACCTGATAAACATCACCTCGATTGTCCATGATTTCATAATGCCTGCGAAGATAAATGAGCTTGATCAGGTCATCACAGTCGGATTCGAGAACCACTTTGCAGATTTGGGCAAACGTCAGAATATCGCTTTCGCGGATAGGTAATTCAGTTATCGTGCCAGTGCTATAACGTAAATAGGATGCAGTAACCTGGTTACTAAACAACTTCTTCACCGACTTCAGAGTATCGATGATTGGCTCAACGTCATGTGTAAGCATCAGTACCGTCTGGTTTTTCAAACACTCAGATGAGTCACGGCGGAACAACATTTCTAGGATGGCAAATTTTTTGTTTTTATCAAACGAAGAGATAGGATCATCGAGAATAATCAGGTTGGGCTTACGAGCCAGGCATTCGTACATAAAAAGAACGATCGAAAAGGCATTACGCTCGCCGTAGCTCAAATGTTGGCTACCTCCACTGAGATAGTCGGTATAGTCGACATGGCGAAGCTTAAGACGGCACTGTTCTCCATCGCCAGATATATCTACCTGATAGCGGTAACCCGCATATGCCAGAAAAGTGTTGATATCCTTCTTGTGTTTCTGAATGAGCCGCTGCATGCCTGCGCGCTGCTTGTTGATTTGCCCCTGCAGCAAACCAGCCTGGGAAATGAGGCTATCTAACGAGGCGTTCAGTCGCCCAATTGTTGCAAGAGTTTTATCAGATTGCAGCTCGGAAAAATACTTCACATCCAAACGAAAAGAGGCTAAAGAGGCACGAATATTTCCGGCGTCGTTAAAAGTAAAACTGTTCAGGGTTTTTAATGTTAAGAGCATGGCCAGAAGATTTTCTGTCTGCTGCTTTACGGTAACAAGATAGTCTTCATGCTTCTTCTCCAATCCTCCCTGTAACGTCGTTATTTCCCTCAGACGGGAGCGTGCGGCTTCGGAAAAATACTCGCCTAATTTATCAAGTACTGTGATGATACCAACCAGATTTTTGATCACTGCTTTGTCATATTCAGCGCTTACTTTGCTAATTTGTTCTGCTTTTTCGTGAGAATCACCTGTGCAGAAAGGACAGCATCCCTCAGAGAGTGAGCAGAAATTTTCATACCCTTTGGTCTGCCACTCGATCCACTCTACATTACGAGGACTCTGAATAAATGGCTGATAAGGCTCTAGCCCGGAGGGAATATGCTGAAGCTTGTTACCCCCTGCCAACCCCTTCATCCCCGTAGAGGCTTTAGATAAGCCCTTGCTTGTCAGCTTGAACGCACCACTAAGCTCCTGAAGATGTGTAATAAATAGCTCAAGCTCATCATTACCACTGAATTCCTGCCGGATTGCCATTACCATCGAGTCGATCTCTCGCTCCGTTTGGTTGTAGGCTTCTGTTTTGATAAAGATGTCAAAGCTGTTACTAATCAGTTCATCAGGCTGAAATGTGAACTGAGATACGTACTTTTCATCAAAGCACATTACATCCTGAATTTGCTCTGTACCCGTTACACTGGGCTGAAATTCGTCGGGATTCGCTGCTCGAAACTTAAAAGGTAGCAGACTGTTAAGACCAGCGGCATCACGAGAAACACTGTGCAAAATGGCACGTGATATGGTGCTTTTACCCGTGCCATTTGGAGCGAACTTAATGTTAAGTTTATTTTCAGAGAGTGTAATGCAAGCGTTATCTATGTTATTGCAGTAGTTGATTTCAACATCCATAGAAAAATCCTTCTAACATGCTGAGCTGGAGAAGACTGCATCTTTTTATTAAACCCATAACGGTGGTCTTTTCATTTTACCATCGCATCAGGGAAGCCAAACAGATAGCTGACTACCTGCCCTGGAGGATTAATATACGAAATTATTAGTTGTGAATCTTGAGATATGGTAACAATTTCGGACGTATGCTTTTAGTTCATAGTAATCTTTTAAAGCATGCATTATTTATATTGATTTTCTATTCCACATAAATGCCTCGATGTCGGCGCGCGTGATGAACTGCCTGGAGGAACTGGCCCCCAGGGTGGAACAGTATTCAATTGATGAGATGTTCCTCGATCTGACCGGCGTGGAGCACTATATGGAGCTTGAGGACTTCGGCCGGCAGCTGCGTCAGCACGTGTATGACTGTACCCGCCTGACCATTGGCGTGGGGGCCGGACCAACGAAGACCCTCGCAAAATCAGCCCAGTGGGCCTCAAAAGAGTGGAAACAGTTTCGTGGCGTACTTGCTCTGACCAGGGGAAATCCGCAGAGAACGCGGAAACTGCTTTCACTGCAGCCGGTTGAAGAAATCTGGGGGGTGGGTAACCGTATTGCACGCAAGCTAAATGTGCTGGGCATAAAGACCGCGCTCGATCTGGCTCTGACGAACCCGGCCTTCATCCGCAAAAATTTTTCTGTAGTCCTTGAGCGAACGGTACGGGAACTGAACGGGGAAAGCTGCCTTTCGCTTGAGGAAGCCCCTCCGACGAAACAGCAAATTGTCTGCAGCCGCAGTTTTGGCGTGAAGATCACGGAGTACGAGTCACTCCGTCAGGCTATCTGTCAGCACGCAGAGCGGGCCTCTGAAAAGCTGCGTAAAGAGCACCAGTATTGCCGGCATATTTCCGTTTTCATCAAAACGTCTCCGTTCGCCGTTAAAGAGCCTTACTACGGCAACGTGGCTACGGAAAAACTTCTTACACCCACTCAGGACACCAGGGACATCATTGCAGCCGCCACAACGGCTCTGGAGCGTATCTGGAGGGATGGGCACCGGTATGCCAAAGCCGGAGTTATGCTGAATGACTTCACCGGCTCTGGCGTTTCGCAGCTGCAGCTGTTCGACGAACGCCCGCCACGCCCTCACAGTGCTGAGCTGATGAGGGTTCTGGATGGGATCAACAACTCAGGGCTGGGTAAAGTATGGTTTGCGGGGCGGGGTATGGCCCCGGAATGGCAGATGAAACGGGAGATGCTTTCTCCTGCTTATACGACACGATGGTCAGATATTCCTGCAGCGAAACTGGCGTGAAACTATGGCGATTTCACCTTGAAATTCTCAGCCTAAACTGCCTAATTACAATAAGTTAGATGTGAAATCGCCATGGCGAAATTATTGACTCAAATTTCTGTCAAGGACCTCGTTGATAGCCTTGTCCAGTTCATCCTGAATCACTTTTGACATACGGCTAAACTCATAAGTCAGCGTACGCCCTTTCACACGCTTACGCGCGAACTTGTCCTTTTCTTCAAAAGACCAGAGTGGGGAAACCACTGACTTTTCCTTGGGAGATGGATCTATCAATGCCTGAGATGCCTGAGAAATCAGCTTAAGAATACTGGCTTTCTGTTCGTCTTCTGGTCGCTCGCCATCACTCAAAATTGCATCGAGCTGAGCTGATACAGACTGAATGAGTTCTTCAGGCGTTAATCCCTTTTCACTGAGTTTTTCATTAACTTCCAAAAGAAGTTTATAGTCACTAAACGATAGCTCCGACTGAACCGGGAACAGAGAAATCAAGTCTTGCGGTACGGCCGCCGCCTGCAGCGCCCTGGTAACTTTAGCCTGAGATAACCCCTCCAGTTCAGCAATTTCCTTTTGATTAAATCCGGACTCTTTAAGAGCGATCAATCTCAGACCAATCTCCCGAAGATTATGTTCTTTAGCTGTCTGGATATCTTTAGCCAGTTGGCGAGCTTCATCAGCTGATAAATGTTCTTCGGTAACCATTACATCAAGGCCTGTACGGACAAAAATTGCTGAGGCTCGCCGTCTTGAACCATCCAGTATCTCAATCCTTTCACTTTGCTTAATACCAATACAGGGAAAGAACTGCTGAAACTTAATCGTCTGGATAATGGATTTCAGGGACTCCCTGGTCAGTGCAAGTTGATCTCTTCCGTTGTTTTCCTGGTTTACGAAGGTCTTACTTTCAACTTCAGATGCAGGCACCCGAACAAACCTGAACGTTACCTTCCTGCCGGTTTTTAAGGTAAATACCTGGCTTCTACCGGTGTCCGTCATTTCCGCCATTGACGCCTGGGTATTTAACTGTCTGCCGATGGTTTTTCTTTTCTCATTCGACATCACATACCTCCGTTAGTACGAATGAACTCGATGCGATCAAAGACTGCCTTCGCAAAGTCTTCCGCTGCTGATTTTGCGCTTTTTAGTGCCTCAGTACTTCCATCATAGGTTGCTGGATTTGCTGAAATAACTGTGTCAAAAGTCTCCCCACAGCGTTCGAAACCATCCAGTCTCGGCAGAACCATGTCTAGCATATCGGCACCGAAAACCTCTTTGGCCTGACTATGGCAAATTTTGTGATCAGACTTGTTCAGGATCTTGGACATGAAGCCGACATTACCGATGAGATTGCAGGTGTGCCCATCCATTTCGATGGAATCTATGAGGGCAGGGAGGCTGGCCACAAACTTCAGGGAAGAATGAAAATCAACCGTCGCCGGTGGAAGAGGGGTCAACATCAGGTCTGCCGCCCCAATGCAGTTTTTCAGGAACGCATCGAGGTGAGGACCACTATCAAGGAAAATAAAGTCGTAGTCATGCTGGAGCTTGTCGATAATGTTCTCTTTAAGCACCGCATGAATATTTTTCCCTGGCAGATGTTCTTCACACAATCCCTTCCAGCCTTCAGCAAGGAATGCATCGTCAATGGAAGCGGGGATTACATCAACACCAGGGATAATAGACGGTACTATAAAATCGGAAAGTAATTCTTCACGAGACACGTTCTGGAGCATGGCCTGAGCAGCCGTATTTTCAACCAAGCCCACTGAATTCTCATGGCTCAGAAACATTGTCAGAGATGCCTGCGGATCGAAATCGATGGCCAGAATACGCAGGTCTTCGAACAGAAGCTGAGGATGAGCTCGAAAAGCATGTGATAATGAAGCGGTAGAAACTGTCTTGGAACCACCACCTTTAAGATTACATACAAAAATCGTAAAGGCTTTATCGAAGCGATCCCTGTACTTCGGTACTTTACGATGGTTATACAGATCGATGACATTCTGAATCGTCATCGCGTATTTCATCGTATTACCAGAAGGTTTCTTTTTAAAAATGTAGCCACCGGCTTCCATTTCGGACACAGCATACTCAACACTGCCTTTACTGAGCTTAGGCAGCTTATACAGAGCGGCTTTGCTGTATTCCTGATAGAACTCAGTAAGCTTCAATTCCTCTTTTTGCTGTCGGATACTTTCGCTCAAAGATGTCAGAAGCTTACCTGCACGTGTAGCGACTTTCCGTAACTGCTCAATATTGTCCATTTATCACCTCATGACGTTTTTTGTCATTTTGAGCAAAAAGAGTCATGTTGCAAGCAAAAAATCATATTGTTTTGATTTCGCTCTCAACAGAAGGGGATGAAGCTCGACGGGCGTGCTACTAAATCACACTGCAGCAACACGCAGACGCACTTTTGACCATCAACAGCAACTCATACAAAAGGGCTTTGAGAAAGGTATCCAACTTGCAAGACAGGAGGGTCATTCAGAAGGATTCTGATTTTAGTTACGACCAGTGCAATGCTGAGCCTTATGTATCAACGCTCGCCGCAGCCATGTAACCGAGCGTAGCGAGCGAACTGGCGAGGAAGCGAAGAGGAACCGTTCCGGCAGATAGCTCTTACGCTCAGCACAAGAAGAGTTTTCCATCCTCTGTGGGAAACAGGTCAACTTTAATGGACGCTCCGGACTATGGGAAACAGGTCAACTTCGCGGACGGCCCGGACTATGGGAAACAGGTCAACTTCGCGGGCGGCCGGGACTGTGGGGGACAGGTCAACTTTACGGACCGCCCGGACTGTGGCAAACAGGTCAACTCCGCGGACGGCGCGTACTATGGGAAACAGGTTAACTTTGCAGACGGCCCGTGCTGCGGCAGATCTCCATGATCGCCATTCT
>ERZ791736.425-NODE-425-length-12103-cov-47.254233_pt1 | contig 12103 bp, 15 predicted proteins | sample MGYA00509940_ERZ791736 | MGnify/ENA primary metagenome ERZ791736 (study PRJEB30046, sample SAMN00792014) | human gut metagenome | study: EMG produced TPA metagenomics assembly of the A metagenome-wide association study of gut microbiota in type 2... | reverse complement strand
GGAGATAGTAATTATCGACAGTCAAATGAATTACCGAGGAAAACTTGACACTTACTACAAAAATAACATGTGTTGACATAAGAATCGTGCGGATTTATCATAAAGGCATAGCAACAGCTTGGTGTTGCACAAGATAGCAATGAGAGCTTTTACTCATTGCACCCATGAGTCTTCCGATTCATGGGGATTATCCCCCGTATCGTAGCAAATTTGCATTCGCTACAGCGACGATTTATTCATCGTCGCATTATAAGTCTCCCTCTATAGGAGCAGGAAGGTTAGTTCTATGTTACAACAAATTTTTACGGTCCTCAATTTGACTCCCCATCAAGTAAATATTGTCCGGGAAAGCCAGACTGTGCAGAGTCGTCGCGGGAAGATTCGCATTCAAGATGATTTCACACCGGCAGACATCTTGGCATCTTACAAACCAGCACCTCAACCGTTGTCTATTTCGGATGTTGGGATGGGTATCAAGTGTGAAAGTGTTCCATTCTATACTCCGATCGCATCGGCTAATGCCTCTTTGATCCTGGACTACAGTATGCTTGAGGAATACGATGTTGTTATTGTTAGTCAGAAGTGTGCCAATTTCATCAATGCCCGTGTTCCTCTTGTGGGAAATGGAGTCACACCTTCGAGCTTTCCAATGGATCCAATCACGCTGGATAGATTCTACATTCCCTACGGGATTGTGGAAGGTCCAGATTGGAAACCAATCGGCGCACTCGGACTTCAGAAGGTCACAGCGTATCTGCCATTAACTTTTTATGCACAGGCACTTCAACAGGGCAGAAAGGTTTCCTTGCCAGGTTTATGTGTTGCCTGCGGCTTATACGCAGCGAAACCCGACTTCGAGCGGCGGATGATTTGCTTGCAGGATGGAAACCAGACAGAGAATGCATTAAGAATCGCCAACCAGTATATCGCACAACGTGGGTATACCCAATACAAAGAAATGGCACCTGCCGCATATTAAAAAATCGCCTAAAAAGGCCCTCTATTGAGGGCCTTTTTATATTATAACAATGCATCCCAAAAAATTGGCCAATTTTCCAAAAAGCAAGCATAACAAAAAAGGACCTTGCCCCCTTGATTGGGAGCAAGGTCCTTTTTTGTTAAATCTGATATAATTAAAGACATAGCGTATAAGTCACGATGGCATATGCGCACAAATAAGACAAGGGGACGCTAAGACGGGCTATCACCCCAGTTTTAAGCGGCCTCTGGGCGTATTGTCTGACCGAACAATACGCCCTTTTCTGCTTTAAGAGCAAAATCAAAAGAGCATTGTCCCCCCCCTAAGTTTGACAATGCTCTTTTTTCTATTTCCATTCCGGAACAACGGAACGTCACGCCCAGGCTTCCATGGGAACCTGGGCGCCGTCTGCTTCCACAAGAGCAGAACGATTGTGGGTAAAATCAACAAGATAAGTCTGTAAAGATTCGTTTCCATCGTGTAGCCGGACTACAACCCGGACTAGTTTCCACTCTGGATTCAGGGGAAACTCCCCCACTTCCCTATCTACCCACAATGTGGCTCCATTGTCCGAATCGGCCTTCACCAAATTGGCCGCTTTTACAGTAAAAGCAGAGAAATTCAGGGGTATAAGTACTAGGCCTAGAGCCAGGGAAGCCATCAGAAGCCAACGTCGTGCGTCCATTTTTCCTATCTCCTCACCAAATCAGATCAAGAAATAAAAACGTAGCATATCGTACAGATATCCGACGTCTTTATTGGCATGCCGGATAATCAGATTAACCCATTGTTCAATCCGTTTCCGATAATCGGCGGATGCCTTAACATGCCAGGTATCACTAAAAACGTCTGCCGGGGTGTCCTTGATGATATTAATGACCAAGTCTTTTTGCTCAAGCAGCTTTGTATAAATCTGTGGGAAAACATGGCTATAAGATCCATACCGAATCTCCATACGACCGCCAGCGGTGAAAGTATCACGCAGGGATGGCGATACAATCCCATAATGGATAATCAGATACATGGTAAAGTTTTCATATTTAGTCTGTCCGGATCCGTAGATTTCAGGAAACAAGGCCAATCCCAAAGCGCGGTAGTAGGATTTTTCTGCAGCAGACAAAAGGCGCCACATCTTCAATTTATCCGGAGCTGCGTCCTGGGATCCTGTCCACCATAAAGATTCTCCGGGTTTAAGCTGACGTTTATAGTAATCAACAACCGGTTGAATGGGGTTATCAAGCGTCCTCATGGTGTCATAATCAATGCCCATTTTCTCGAAAATCGTATCACCTGCAGGGAGATCCATGTCAATTTCATACCGCGGACTGTGGGTAACCTTGATGCTTTTCAAACAGTCCTGGTAACGTCTGGCCCTGAATGCAACGGGTTTGCATAATCTCCCAAACATAAAAAATATAGTCTCGACATCATCAATACGGGTACTCTCGAGGATGGAGCTGCCAATGACGCTCCAGCTATTGTTTTTGGTGGACTTTACTTCGACCCCATAGTATTTATCTGCCACGATATCCGGGAATGCGGCACCACTCACGAGCCGGATCGTGCCCTGAAAAACGGTTCCTTTAGCGGCCATATTTAGTGCGCTTTCGACTTCCGGCTCAAGTTTGGTACCATTTTTATCCAGATAATAAGCTGGTTCACGCAAGGCGCGGTTGTTCATCAAGCGGCACGCATGATTGCAAAGGTTCTCAAAATCGGCCAACGGCGGCTTTTTATTAGTAGATACGATGATGCGTTTATTTTCCGGTTCCAAAGTATAACCCCCAATTTTCCTGCAGCCGCCGCGCCAGGTTGTATGCCAGGAAGGGCGGTACCGCATTACCGATAATTTTATATGCGTCCGAAGAAGTCACGTTTTTCATCCCATCGATTGATGGGAGAATGAATTTATAATCATCAGGGAAAGTCTGTATCCTGGCACATTCGCGGATAGTAAGACGGCGCTCCTGCATGCCGGATGAAAGTTCATCCAGATACTTACCGCCATGCTCTGCAGAAAGTCGCCTAAACTCAATGTTCCCATGGTGTTCGGATCGAATCGTAGGCCCAATACCGTCCAACTTTACTTCCTGCTGCCCCTGCAGCCGCGGATTCAAAAAACGGGCGCCGGAAAACTTCTGTTGCTCAAGTTCCTGCGCCTGGTCAGGCTCCTGTAATCCGGCAAGCGCTTCACGTACTGTGACATATTTGGATAAATGATTTCCAATAGCGTTTTCTGAAGGAAGATAATGAGTAATAACAGGATATGGATCATACTCATCAGAAATTGTATCAGACTGTAAAGCGGCCAATGCGTCAGGGGTCAGTGCGGCTTTTTTAAAGCCAATGAAAATAACTCTTTCGCGGCCCTGGGGAACCCCATAATGAGCCGCATTAAGCACCTGAGCCGGGATAATAAGATATCCACTATTGGCGATTTTAGAAAAGTCACTTTCAATGATTTTCTTGGTATCTCCTAGGTTAGTCAAGCCCTTGACGTTTTCCGCATAGAAAACCTTGGGCTGAACAATGGATATGACGTCACGCATCCACATATACAGGTGCCCGCGGTTCTCGATCGTGGGTTCATCCTCTTGCAAATAACCGCCGGACTGGCTTTTGTCAGAATTAAAGCCCAAACGCTTACCGGCCACGGAAAAGTCCTGGCAAGGAAAACCACCCGTTACAACGTCAATATTGGCTGGAAAAACGGACGTATCCCCGGCCCTATACCTTTTAACAAGGTCAACTATGCTTTCCAAATGGTATGTGCCTTTAGGAATACCTTTATTTACAAAGAAATTAGTCCAGGCGGCCTGGGCGTCCGGTCTAATGTCATTGGCAAAAACCGTGTGAAAAACATTATTCCTCACGCGGACCCAGTCTTTATCAATAACACGAGAGATCCAGCCTTTATGGTAATGGGTGTTCACGGCGCGGCGCGGCACCGTGAATCCCCCCTCAAATCCTAAATCCATTCCACCACAACCAGAAAAAAGGGAAAGCACATTGATTTTTTTATCCTTTATCATATTTCACGTCCAATTCATCGTTTTTCATATTTAAATAATCCGTATACGCTTCATCTTCATTATAAACGCTCTGCCTAGATTGAACGGCATCATCTACCGCCGCAACGCATTTATCCACATGGTGTTGGATATCAAGGCCCCAAAAACGCAGGACAATCCACCCATCCATCATCAACTCGTTATTTACACGGATGTCACGGCGCATATTCCTTTCAACCTTATTGACCCAGAAATCAGGATTTTTCCCATGGGCAAGCTTGTAATGCAGTTTTCTCCCCCAGTCTTTTCCGTGAAATAATTCACCATCACAGAAAATGGCAATCTTGTACCTGGTAATTGCAATGTCGGGAGACCCGGGGAGCTTTTTATAATTCTTCCGATACCGGTACCCCTTATGCCATAGGGCATGACGCAAGGACACCTCAATAGAGGTGTCCTTGCTTTTTATATGGGACATGGCCTTATGCCGCTGCTCAGGGGTTAAAACGTCCATTTTCTAACCTTCAATCCTTAATGGAACCGTATTTCTTCGGAAACGGTAGACAAAGAACCATAAATATTAATCAGTTGAATACGATCATACATCATAGGATAATCAGGATCCGGATCATTCCTGAAGAAATCAAATTGAGCCCGGGCATCTTCATGATCATTAAAGTAGTACATTTCCACCGGTGGATTAGCACCATCACGACGGATAAATTTCACGCAGTAAGTTTTTTCCATGCTATCACCCTTTCTTAACTTTAACAAAGGACACCTTACGGCTAACGCCACGCCGTCCCCAACCGGAACGATTCTGGGCCTGCCCATACGTAACAGTTTGTAATACTTTGCCAACGGCGGTATCAATATTGGCTATCCGACCAGTAAGCATCTTATGGAGCCGTTGGTTGTCTGATTTAACTTGATCAGCGGCAATTAACTGTTGTTGCATAGAAGCCAACTGGCTTGCCAGGCTTTTATTTTCTTCCATAAGCGCTATCGTTTTTCGCTGGGCATCCAAAGCCTGATTCTGTGCGGTCAGTAATGCGGTTTGGAGATTGGCAATGGTGGTGTGCAGGCCATCAATTTCGACAGATTCCGGGGTTAATATAGGCTGATTATAATTTTTCAAGCGATCTAAGACACCTACCGCAAACGCGTCAAAAATCCACCCATCTGATGTTTTAACCGCATGATCAGCCAACTCTGCTTTATGCCTGGCAATAAATTGAGAAAGGGCAGATTGCTTAGAATTATACCGTTTCATTAGGTCAGAAAACGTGTATTTTTCCATTTAAATCACCTGCTTTAGTATAGATTAGCTACATTATTACCATTTGACTATTGATTTATAGCCAATATATTTTACTAGATTTTATCGTGTATTCGCTTGCATTATATATATTATATCAGCTAATGTAGCATAATGGATAAGCAATTTGAAATTAAGAACAATAAATTGAATCAGCAGCGTTACAAACTATTACATTTGAATTATCTTTCCTTTCCGCCCCGTCTCATCAAATCAATTATAGGCAGGGCGGAAGCCGGGATGCGCCAATACTTGCCTACTTTTTGCACAGGAGCCGGAGCAGACGCATTAATAGCATCAAGATTTCGGTTTAACCAGGTTGTTATCCCTTGAGGAGACTTAACCCCATATCTATCCTGCAAGTCCTTGATAGATAATGCCGCCATAGAAGATTCAACCGGTTTAGTAGGAGCGGCATTCACCACCTTCAGAGCCTGAATTTTGAAGAAAAGGATGCGGCGATAAATCATCGCCGCACGAACCACGTCAGCAGCTCCCTTGGCGTGTGACTTAAATTCGTCTATAACCGCCCCCAAACGGTCATATTCCGCTTGCAGTGTCTCTAACACATTTTCATACCCCTCGGCGCCGCCAGGCGTTATAAAAACGTCTAAAAGCTCTTTATCTGTCCACTCAGGCACCTTGCTACGGCCATCAATGGCATAAGATAGTTTTTTCATGTTTTCCTCTCTTTTTATATTACATACTATTATATACTATTACATACTATTACAATTATTATATTACAAACTGTTACATAAAACAATAGGGGATAAAAAAGAATCCCTATAATATAGGGATTCTTTAGTTACAAAAAGTCGCATTTTATTTATTTGAATCATTTGAATCATTGCTTTCGCTACCGTTTCCATAGCTACCGAAAAGCTTTCCCGGATCAAAATCAGCAGGCAAATCCGGTTTAACATCACTAAACATCGCTTGATAAATCGGGTCGTGTTGTGCCGCAGCAATAGCGGCAGATTTATCATGACATGCTTTATCAACCGCCGCAATATGTTTCTGCAAGTCATCCATATCATTATATCCCTTAATTTTACAGGTAGAATGTATAAAATCACGGTGTCCGATAAAAGTTTTCCCGGTAGATCTATTTCTACGCCAAATTAATTCCTTCTGACAGTACGGGCAAAGTGGTAACACATCATGAGATTCGATCACGCGCCCAGGACGTTCGTCATAGGAGAAAGTCAGCGATTTGTACTTACCACCCCTACCGCCACTGCCTTGCGATCGATCTTTATTAACTTTGTAATCAATCACCCCTGTAAAATCTCCCGTCTTATCTACAATTTCCTTCAGGAAAATCGGCAAGCGATAAATAAATTGCTTCTGAGAGGATGGTTTATCGGCAATGCCAAGCAAATCAAATAGATCCGACGTGCTGATTTCCAAATGCCCCCCATAGTTATCAAGGAAAAGGCGATAAAGTACCTTCGAATACCGGCTTTTTAGGTTTAAAAATCCACGAAGAGCAAAACGAGTAAAAGAAAAATCTTCGATGTTAAAAAAATAGTGTGAAAAAACAGGCGTTAAAGATGCGGTAAAATCAGCAGTATCCCTATTAATTTCAAACGATTGGAATAAAAAAATTTTACGATCAATATTACGAGCATTATCATGCATGAATATATAGCAACCGTTAATATGATCGGTCATTGTGTCAATCATCTGTACAAGATTTGTGCGCGTAAACTTATTTGTATGCTTTTTAAGGTACTCAGAGCGCCGTATAAGCTCGTCACCTTTAATAGTCACGGTTGTCTGTTTACGCTCCCGGATTATAGATAGTGTCGAAAAAAACAAATCCTGATCAATTTTGCTAAATGTATTAATCTGTCGGAATTGAGTCGAAAACCGCCTGTCATATTTAACAAGTGGAGCAATATCATCAGTTTTATTCAAAAAATCATCTCCATTTACAATAATTTTCTTTTTACAACTCCATTATACCTTAAGTATCATAAATTACAAGTTACAACTATATATTTTATGTTACTTGTATGCGACTTTTTGTAACTAGAGGGGAGTAAAAATGCGACTTTTTGTAACTAGAGGGGAGTAAAAATGCGACTTTTTGTAACTAGAGAAAGCAAAAATGCGACTTTTTGTAACTAGAGAAGGGCAAAAACATCGATAAAATCGAACAATTTCGCTCCTCTATACCTATTAGACTATATATTATATAGACTAATAGGTCTGACCACTTTTTTCCTTTTATCCTGTATAAGGAATATTGCTAATAAAAGCAGGTGAACACTAGTCAAGATTCCGAGGTACCGAAAAAGTCGCTTGGCCTAATATACGCATACGGTGAAAATACACCATCACTTTTAGGCAGCAAATCCAGTTTATGTTTCCTCTGAAGAGAGAGTGCGATCTCTGTATAAGGGCACCCCGGTGCCAGTTCATACTCTGCTTTGATATGCATCTTCTGGCAAAAGCCAGTGGCGACCAATTCCCGTGCAAAAGACATCCGGCGGTGCCAGAAGGTCTTTTTTGCAGATGCTTTTGCAATGCCCATGGCCGCCCAGAAGTCACCAACTGGGACAGTTACAGATTCCCGGAAGCCTAAGTAATGGAGTATTTGCCTTGCATAAATGGAGCGGACGGGAAAAAGAAAGTCCAAGATTGTGTCCTCACGATAATCCGGATTGTCATACAGCATTTTTAGAAAAGCTGCATAAAAAATCGGATGTATTTTGATCACGGGTGCATTATCAATAGGATAAAAAATGCCATCAAAAAATTGACCGGTGAATTTCTTGAACCTCAAATTTTGCCCTTTTGAACCATCAAGTGACACCACAAAAGTCATAGATGAAACGTCCTGCAAAAAATCAGAAATCTCAAAATAAGGAAATTTATCCGTCACCTTTTGTGGGTTGATTTGCAAATATGGATTTTGAAAATCAATCATCGCATCCAGGGCGTCAACTAACAACGCCCTGGATGCTTTTGGAAATTTTGAAGTACTTGAAATCTGGATTTTCATAAAAACACCACCTTTGAAAATTACAAAAAGACAACCAGATTAAAAACCAAAAGAACTAAAATGGCAAACATCAAGATGCCCTTATACAGAGAAAAATATGATTAGTAAATAATTAAATCAGAGCGTCTGAAGCTAAAAGCTCGATAATTGGTTTCATAAAAATAAATATGTAACCATTTGCTTTTATAGTATCACTGAAAATAATTGGTTGCAAAAACTTTATATTGTTACCAAATCTCGCAATTACAAAAATCTTGATAGTTTTTTTGCAAAATTTGACAATCAAAAAAGTGGGGGTACAATGATGATAGAAGTCTGAGAAACAGGGAAAAAGAAGAAAGATCGCAAGACTGGCATTTGTAGCTACAAAGTAGCTCCATGCCTGTCTTGCCAAGGGGGCTGAACGCCCCCCTGGACCCCCTGTAAAACCATATGAGGAGAGCAATAAAATGAAAGAAACTAAAACCGTTATGCTGCGCATCCGCGTCACCGAAGCTGAAGCCGAACGCTATAAAAAAATGGCACAAAAAGCAAATATCACGGTAAGCGAACTGGTTAGGAAATCATTAGACAAACAAACCATAGTTGTCATCCCACAGGGGGATGACATCAAGGATGCTGCCAATAATATCATCCGCATCGGCAACATGATAAAGAAGATTGAAAACGATTATGGAAAAATCTGGATTACCGTTGCCAAGTACCAGACCAACCCAGAAATCAGAAAAAAGGCAATGGAAAAACTGAAAGAAAAGAGGGCAGATTTTGAAGAGCAAAGGAAAGAACTTGTATTTCAAGCCACCCTTTTAAGGCAAGAGTTTCAGAAAAAGGAAGCGGTAAAATATCATGGCGATATTAAAAATCAGGGGTAAAGTTGCGTCAGTTGGACATATCAAAGACTACCTTGAAAAAAATGACCGGGCTGTAAAAATATCCCTGTTTAATGTTGGGGATGAGGAAAACTGGGCAGAGGATATGCAGCTAGTAAAATCAATTAACGGACAGGAAAATGGCATCCAATTTTACCATCTCATTCAAAATTTTGAGAGACAAGAGGACAATCCTCACTACACCGTGAAAGAGATATCGGCCTGCGGAAAAGAGCTGGCACAGAAAATTGCGGACAAAGGATATCAGGTTGTCGTGGTCACCCACACTGATTCCGGATTGATTCATAATCACATAATTGTAAATTCCGTCAACTTTGAAACCGGAAGGAAAGTCAGGTTTTCCACCGCCAAAAAGGAACAAACCAAAGGCCCCCATGTGGATTTTTACAATCAGAAACTCTACGAATTAAATGATGAAATTTGCAAAAAACACGGGTTGCGTACCCTTACAGAAAGTAAGGAACTGAAAGACGCAAGAATGAAAAAAGCCGGTCTACAACCGGAGAACAGGAAGAGCGATGAGAATTATTTAGCGGCAAAAAAAACGTCATATAAAGATAAAATGCGGCAATCACTACAGAAGATTTGGCAGGATGAAACCATTCTTGATCAGGAAAACTTCAGAGCAAGACTTCTGGAAAAAGGTTTGACGATATCCCGTAAAACGTCTACCGGAAATATTACTTACCAGGATGAGGAAGGGCATAAGGTAAGAGCAAAGTCCCTGGGAGACTTTAACTGGATCGATGTTACGCAGTTGCTTCAGCGTAACCGGCAGAGACAAAAAGATAAAGAAGAAAAGGCCCGCCAGCAGAAAATCGAAAGGGCTGAAAGGGAAAGAAAAGAAAGAATCCATCAGCGTAACAGGAACCGGGGCGGAATGGAGAGATAAATATGGACTATAGCATTTTATGGACGGATGACCTGATTATTACTTTTGTAGGAGTCAGTGGACTAGTATTTACAGGTTATGCAATCAATGCCAGAGTTAATTGGAAATATATCCTGGTGTTGATATTGGCTTTTTTAGGATTGACGTACTATGCTGCAGAAGTCTGCTACAGCCGCACATTGAATCAACATGATGATGCACTTGCTTACCTGTATAAGCAGGCAATCGAGGTTTATCCGGAAAGTAATTATTCGCAGAAATATTATGAGATGAGTCCGGAAGAGCAGGGAGAAATTAATAATCTCATTAGCAACATGGACAGTAACCGAGGAAAAATAGGGTATTACTATGGATATGCAACATTAGGCAGTACCAGGGAAGCGGCACGACTTTGGGGAACATCCATGTTTAAAATGTACGGCACGCCGGCCATTATCCCCTTTATCCTTGTCCTAGGCCTAACGGTCGCTGGCACAATAATAAGCAAAGGGGTACAAGATATAAGAGACTACAATAGGCACCTCAAAGCAGAAAACAAAAATTTGAAAGAACAGAATGAAAAGGCGAAAATTGCGGCGAACCAGTCGCAGGACGCATTGGACGATGTAAATAATCGGCTGAAACAAAGAAAAAAGGATTTGCGGAACATTGAATTATCAAAAGAGTGGCAGGACGCAGAAAAATACCAAAAAAAGCTGAAGGACTATAAAGACCAGATAAATGACGCAATCACAATAGGACTAGATTATGAAAACAGAAATAATCAGCTGAAAGAAACCAATAAACAGTTGCAGAAGGAATATCAAGACCTTGTAGAAAAGAAAGAAAAAATGAAAAAAGAGATAGCCGACAAAGAAAAAAACGAAAAAGAAGCCGAAAAAGACGCATACGATATGCTTGATGCCCTATAAAAAATGCCAGGTAAAAAAATCACGAGGATTTGTTTTGCCTGGCAAGGCGGCTCCGCCGCCCAGGGCTGATTATGAGGTAGAGCCATTGCCGCCGGTCAATGTAGTATTTGCTCACGCAAATCTCCACATTGACCGGCGGCTCCGGAGTGGCATTGTCGTGAATAATAAAAAGCACCGCCTATCAGCGGTGCCTTTTATCATGATGTATGTCATACAAAACCAATGTTTACGATGTCATACATACTTGCGTCAAGAATTTTTCGGACGTCCCGGACGCTTGTTAGGGCTGAAATCAAATAAGGACTGCTCATCTTCCGGCCCCTGAGATCCCTTACGGGGTACCTGCAGGAGTGCCGCTTGTTCCTCATGACGGCGCTCACGTAAATAACGCTGAAGCGTGGATTTTGATATTCCCGTCATTTCAGAAACTTCAGAATAAGAATGTGACACCAGCAGATTCATGGCATGATTGATCTTTGCCCTGGCAATCCTGGGGCGTCCTTCGCAATAACCTTCTTTTGTCCTGGCAACGGCCCTTCCTGCGGCGGTTCGTTCAAGTATCATGTTCCGCTCAAATTCAGCGAAAGCAAGCATAATCGTCAAAATTAGCTTACCGGTAGCCGTGTTATCAATACGTCCCAGGTTCAAAATATCGACTGTAACACCCTGCTCCACCAGTTCACGGACGGTTTTAAGGCCATCTTCTACATTACGAGCAAACCGGTCTAATTTACAGCATACCAGGCTATCGCCGGACTGCAGTCTACTTAAAAGCTCCTTGAATAAAGGCCGGTCTGTGGTTTTCCCTGAGTATTGTTCTTCCACTATGTTTTCAGGAAGTACACCGGCTTTCAAGAGCTCCTGTTTTTGTTCTTCAAGAGAATTTCCTTTTAATTGAACCAATGAAGAAACCCGGGCATATCCATACTTCATTAACATCACCTACTTTTGACTACGACTTTTGACTATATTTTATGCCCCAATTTTACTGTATATGAAAATTGTAGTCAAAAATCAACAGTTTTGATACAAAAATCTTAGTGTAAAATTTTACTCGGTAGGGGAATTTTTCCAGAAACAATAAAAGAG
>ERZ791736.416-NODE-416-length-12243-cov-11.369708_pt1 | contig 12243 bp, 9 predicted proteins | sample MGYA00509940_ERZ791736 | MGnify/ENA primary metagenome ERZ791736 (study PRJEB30046, sample SAMN00792014) | human gut metagenome | study: EMG produced TPA metagenomics assembly of the A metagenome-wide association study of gut microbiota in type 2... | reverse complement strand
AAACCTAAGAACCCTCGGGGCGATAGCCCCGTCAAACTTTAGAACCCTCAAGCCCATAGGGCGCCAGGGCGGTTGTACGGTTTTCGCTGCCCCAGGCAGCGGTATATAAAACTCCCCTCTGAACCTGGTCCGCAAAGCATTCCCATAGGATCCGCACGTAAAAGGCCTTCACCGGATGGCAGCCGGTGAAGGCCTTTGTATTTTTGGAGTTTGGGAATGGTGTAATCATGGACCCATAGAAAATGAGCCTATGAAGAGGTATGGGGAGAATCCCTGCAGAAAGGGGAAAGGAGGAAACTTTCCATTTCCTGCGGCTGTCATACCGTCAGCCGGGTACGGGAGAAAGACAGGGCGCATGCTGAATTTGTCACTTCTGCCGAAACACTGACCTGTGCGGGGTGAAGGAATGAATGCATTCCTGTGCAATGGCCAATCTCCATCTGCCCTTTTCTTCTGTCAGCCCCTACGAAAGGCTTGGCCGAAAAAGAGGAAAGAGGAAGATGCCTCTTCCTTACCTTCAGCAAAAATGATTCCGCTTTGAAACCCTGTAACAGTCAAACGATTTCAAAAGCGGCAGATTCGCGGACCCTTCCAGCCGCTGCCCCTCCAGCCTGCCTGTGGCAGAGTGGCTGAGGAATCCGGATCTCACAATCGAAATACTTCGGAGGATAGACCTCAAAAGGTTCTCATTTCTCCCCTTCCCCAAAGGATCGTACGTTTCATCTGCCGGGAAACCTGCCGGAAATCAAAGGGCCGGGCCAGCGGGAAAAAAGAAAAAGGAACCGGCGGTACAGCATGGAAACCATACTTATCACCTTAACCTGTCTCTATTATACATCATTTAGGATTTTATTAAAGGCGATTGTTATCTTTTAAAGGAGGAAATGGTAAAAAATGCCGCTGCTGCCGGCAAAAAGGGCTTATTGAATTTTTCTTTAAGCAGTTCATGAGAAAGAGAGAGTCCCTCACTGAAGGGGGCAGGGAGCCTGCCGCCATAGGCTGAAGCCTATGGGGAAAACCTTTCCCGAAAGGCCTGGAGATTCCTCTTGTCTCCAGGGCAGTATATGGCAAAGAGGATAGAATCGAAATAAAAGCGATACCTTTCCTCCACCAGTACCCTGTAAAAATCAGAGGCCACCTGGTCCGGGGGATTGAGAAATACGCCGCAGCCCCAGGCGCCCAGGGTCAGGGTCCGGATACCCTTTGCCACTGCCAGGGCCAGGATGCGTCGTATGCGCTGTATCCGCCGGCGGCTGATTTCCTCTTTATCCATTTTTCCTGCCGGTCCCCGAAGGTCTATGGCCGGCGCCGTGATGACAGCGGTTTGGCGGGGCGGCCCGAAAAGAGTACCGTCGGCGCTTCGGAAGATTTCTACAAAAGGAGAAAAGACCATGCCGCAAGAGCCGTACATACTCTGGCGCCGCCGGTTCTCTTCATAATAGGGAAGTCCCTTTTTCCCTGAAAGGGATGCATAGAGGGTACTCTCCCGGCAGAGGGCTTCCTCCTGGGAAGAGGCGCCGTAAAGATATCCGCCGCCGGGGGTAAAGGCATTGGCAAAATTCAATACCCCCTCTGCCCCGTAGGCCAGGGTATCTCCTTCGACCACCGAAATTCTTCCTTCCCCAGAGGGGACGGAAAGAGAAGAAATCAGACTCTCCAGCGCCTGGTGCCCGTATATGTCCGCTTCCTCCAGCCTGGAAAGGGGAGAGGCAAAATGAAATACCTCTCCCCCTGCTTCATAAACTCCCTGGTTTATGATTTTTTCATTTTCTCTGGCCATCGCCATATAGCGCATTCTTGTGTCCATCTGTTCCCTCCGTGAACACGCTCCCGGGGGCCTGTCTGGCGTCCCATGGCAGGCCGCAGCCTTTCCGCAGGGGCCCTACTCGATCCAGTCCTTATATTTCTCCAAGAGTTTCTGACAGGCAATGTCTGAAGCCTGGAAGGCTTCTTCAAAGGAGGCCTCTTGATAAGGATTGGCAATGCCGCCGTCATAACCGGCTGCTGCAGAGAGGAGGGAAATCTTATTGTCCACATCGCCGCCCATGGTATTGAAAAGCCGGGGATCCTGGGGATTATCCATGAGGAAAATATAGTTGAACTGGTCATAGGTACTCCATTCCAGAGGAAGGGCTTTCTTATTGGTGGCAGGGATGCCGTGGGCTGCCAGTACATCCTTCCCTTCCTGGCAGAGAGGAGAGCCTTCCTTTTCCAGGCAGGCGGAGGAGACGTAGATTTTCTCCGACAGGCCTGCTTCTTTCACCAAATGTTTCATAATGAATTCCGCCATCGGCGGCTCACCGCTTCCGGTGTGAGACAGGAACAGAAGTTTAATCATGGAAAGGCTCCTTTCACTGATGAAATCAAAAGATATTCTGTCTTATTATATAACATTCCTGTAAAAGAAAGGTAAAGGAAGGGGGAATCAGACGGTGAGACGCCGCAAAGGAGCTGGAAGGTAAGGAAGATATAACAGCCACGCAGAACCCTAAAATGATTCCACGCCCCTATGAGAACTTTCCTCCTTTAAAAAGATTATATAGACAGAGAGAACTGAAAGGGCCCGGAAGGGGCGCCCGCCTCCCTGCCTGTTACGTGCACACACCTTATCAAGGGACAGGTGATGGAGGTGGGAAGAACTTCCTCATATGAATCAGAACTCTCCGACGCGTCAAAACTTCACAAAGAACTCCTGAAGATGACCTGCTAGACATCCTGGTGGCAACTATGGCTATACCAGTTCTTCCTTGACGACACAGATATTCCGCTTAGGCGGCTGCTCCTGGCCGATTCATCGAAGCTGAACGCCTGAGTCCTACCGCGCATCGGCATGGGACGAATCAGGAGTTTTTTGCGTGGCACAAAGGAAGGCAGAAAATCATATACTTGACATTGGGGAGATTTCCGGACCTGCCCTTTGGAAGGCGGTGAATCATTCCGGCCTGCGGCGTAAGGGAGTCTTACGCTGTTTCATCCCCATACGCAGGAAGGCAAGCAGCGACGCTGTGAGTTTTTTCCCTCCGTTTCCCTGAAAAAAAGCAGTGGAAGAAGCATCGGTAAAGGCCGGTGCTTTTTTCACTGCTTTGATTTCATCCATGAAGCTGGGACAGGTCGGCTTTGGCTTCTTCATAGCCTGCCTCCGCCGCTTTTTGGTACAGCTCTTCGGCTTTGGCTGTATCCTTCGGGCAGCCCAGACCCTTTTCATAGAGTCGTCCCAGCCTTGTCATGGCAGGGGCGCCGATGATGTCGGTGCGCTCTGCGGCCCGCTGGTAGAGGGCGAAGGCTTTCTCATAGCTTTGGGGAAGGCCTTCTCCTTTTTCATAGAGTTCGCCTAAAAGCCAGGTGGCGGTGATGTCGCCTTTGTCTGCCGATTTTTTATACCAGCTGGCGGCTTTTTTGAAATCCCGGGGCACCCCTTTTCCATTGGCGTAGAGAAGTCCGATCCAGCGGCCTGCCTTCATGTGGCCCAGTCTGTCTGCTTCCCGGAAAAAGGCCAGGGCCTTGGCGTCATTTCTGCAGGCGCCCTGATAGAAGCCGATGCCCATGTCCAGATAGGTTCCGGCAAGGGAGCGCTTTTCCTCTTTGCTGAGCCCTCTGGTTGAGGCAAAGGCAGGGGCGGACAATGATGACATCCGGTCCGAAGGCGCCAAACCCTCATGTCGGCAGGACATGTCCATAGGGAGCATGACTACCGGTTGTAATAGATTATGATAGATTTTTTGTCTCAGTGGAATTGTACTATTAGTGACAGGTGTATCATATTGTGAGATTGATATTTATAAATATATCGGGGGGGGTAAAGAAGCATGGATATAGAAATGGTGGATCTGCTCCGGAAGATGGTGGATGAAGCGCCCTTTGGCATGTACGTGCTGGATGGGGAGCGGAAAATCATATTCTGGAGTCAGGGAGCGGAACATATTATCGGCTACAGCAGGGAAGAAATGGTAGGAAAGCACTGTTTCAACGGCGGCCTGGATCATATCGACAGCACGGGCCTTCATTTATGCCATGATTTTTGCCCCATGATGGCTACCATTTTTGACGGCCAGTCCCGGGAGCAGCCGGTTTTCCTGAAGAATAAGGCAGGGAAGCGGGTGCCGGTTCTGGTGCATACGGAGCCTCTTTTCAGCGGGGATAAAGCCCTGGGGGCTATCGAATATTTCCGGGTTCTTCCAGAAAGTGATTATCCTATACCAAAGGAACGGTGATTGATTTTGTCAGGGATAGATGAAACAGGTACGCTGCTTTCGCAGCTGGGTAGAAATCTGCCCGGCGGGATTCTGATTTACCGCGACGATGGAGAGCAGACAATTTTATATGCCAATCCCTGGATGATCCGTATGTTCGGCTGTTCCTCCTTTGAGGATTTCATGGAGACCACCGGCGGTTCTTTTGTGACCCTGGTGCATCTGGAGGACCGGTGCCGGGTAGATAAGGATATCCGGGATCAGATTTCCGGCAGTCCGGAAAAGCTGGATTTCGTCAATTACCGCATTGTCCGAAAGGACGGTTCTATCAGGCGGGTGGAGGAGTTCGGCCACCGGGTGTTTGTGCCCGGTGTGGGACCTGTGTTTTATGTGTTCTTCCTGGACAATGACACCAAGTACAAGATTTATGATATTGACGCCCTCACCGGCCTTCCGGGAAAGACCCGGTTCCTGCAGCATGCGTCCATGACCATGGCCATGGCGTCTCTGGATCCAAAGTCGCCGAAGCTGGCATTTATTTATATAAATATCCACAATTTCAGTTTCTACAATCTTCGGAACGGCAGCGAGAAGGGAAATCAGTTCCTCCTTAAAATGGCAGCGGTGTTGCAGAAGAATTTCCCCAATAATCTCATTTCCCGCTTTGCCGATGACCATTTCGTCATTCTGGCATCCCTGCCTTCCGTGGAGGCCTTGATTCCCTCCATTACCGAGCAGATTCACAGGCTCTATGATGCCAGCCGCCTGGATGTGAAGTTTGGCATTTACCGGGTGGATGATTTTCACGTGCCTGTGGAAAGTGCCTGCGGCATGGCCCAGATGGCCTGCGACAGCATCAAGGAGCTGCCGGATCAGTACGTCTGCTTCTATACGGAAGATATGAGCCGGCGGAAAGCCCTTCGGAGCTATGTGATCGACCACTTCAGGGAGGCTTTGGAAAAGCGGTGGATAGAGGTCTATGTGCAGCCAGTCATCCGCACCGTGTCCGGCACCCTGGCCAGCGTGGAGGCCCTGTCCCGGTGGAAGGATCCCGAGCGGGGCATGATTTCGCCCGGCATTTATGTGCCTCTTCTGGAAGAGAGCCGGCAGGTGAAGAAGCTGGATCTTTATGTGCTGGAGGAAATCTGCCGCTGCTACCGCGCCCAGATAGATGAAGGCAGGGTGGTCATCCCTACTTCCTTTAATCTGTCCCGGGTGGATTTCTTCCAGGGCTCTATTTTTGATGAGGTGGAGGACATACGGAAACGGTACCAGGTGCCCCGGAATATGCTCTATGTGGAAGTGACGGAAAGCGCTTTCGTCCGTGAAGGGGACGTGATCCGGAAGGAAATCGAGCGGTTCCGCGGCGCCGGCTATGAAGTGTGGATGGATGATTTCGGCAGCGGCTACTCTTCCCTGAATACCCTCAAAGATTACAACTTCGATGAAATCAAAATCGACATGGCCTTCCTTTCCAGCAGCAGTGAAAAGTCCCGGAATATTATCAAGGCCATTATCCGCATGGCCAAGGAAATCGGCATCCATACCCTGGTGGAAGGGGTGGAAACGGAGGACCAGGTGCGCTTTATCCGTTCCATCGGCTGCGAGCTCATTCAGGGCTACTATTACGGAAAGCCCATGACTCCGGATGAACTGAAAGAGACGCAGAAGAAGAAGGGCTGGGTTGTGGAGACACCGGACCTTCGCCAGTACTACGGGTCCCTGAAAAGCGTAGATTTCCTCACCGATAAGTCCATGGCAGTGGTGGAATATACGGGGACAACTCTTCATTACCTTTTCGCCAATCGGGAGTTTATGAAATCCCTTCACTCTGCTGGCGTGGAAAGCCTTGAGAAATCAGAGAGCTCCATCAATGGCTCCGCCGGTCCCATTGGAAAGAATATCAGAAGTTTCATGGAAAGCATGGCGCAGTCAGCTGCTGACAGAACCATGACCTATACAGAAAACGGGCAGTACATGAAACTGGAAGTGCGTCATCTGGCGCAGGAGGGAAACACTCATCTGGGACTGGCCTTTCTCACGAACATTACCATTAATGAAAAGGAAAACGAGGCAGTGTCCCTGGACTGGGTGATGCGGAATATTTTCTATCTCTACCAGGCTGTGGGCCTGGTAGACCCCGAAGGAAATGCTGTCATTCCGCTGGTGAACAATTCGCCTTACCAGACATATTTCCACCGGCGCCATGCGGGATTGGCGGAAATGGCCAAACAGTATGCTTCCGTCATGGTGCATCCCGACGACCGGCAGCGGTTCCTGGAATTCTGCAATCTGTCGAATATCCGGCAGCGCATCCACGAAGACTCCTACGGCACCGTGGTGAGCTGCTTCCGCACCCTGGGCAATGACCACCAGTACCACTGGAATATTCATTCCATCCTTCCGGTGCAGCGGAAAGGGAAAACCTATCTCCTCTATACTGTGAGGAATTCCCCGCTGGATGAAAAGAGCTTCAGGAAACCGCTGCTGAAGCTCCTGAACCGCCTGCCCTTTGAAAAATAAAAAGAACGTAGCGAAATCCATAGCCCGCGCAGGAGACAGTACTCTCCTGCGCCATTTTGATGGTTAAAAGAGAGAAGCCCCATCTCACTCCTCCCATGACAAAACGCTGCCCCACCTTCGTCATTTCGACGAAAGCGGAGAAATCTCACTTCCTAAATGACAGAAACGACGCCCCGCACCTCCGTCATTTCGACCGGAGTGGAGAAATCTCCCATTCTTATGGTACATGAAGCATTGAGGCAGGAGATCTCTCGACTCAGCGTTTCATGAGTGCCAGGGTCTTTACCATCCATATCAACATGCAGCTCCGCTCGAGATGACGTTGGCAGCGGGCACCCCTATCGTCATTTCGACTGGGGCGAAGCGGAGTGGAGAAATCTCACTCCCTAAATGACAGAAACGCCGCCCCCCACCTTCGTCATTTCGACCGGAGCGAAGGGGAGTGGAGAAATCTCCCCCTCTGATGGTACGGGCGGCATTACGGCGGGAGATCTCTCGGCTCAGAGTTTCATCAAAGCGTTTTCCATCTGCCCCATACCGACATGCAGCTCCGCTCGAGATGACGGTGTTGGCGAGCAGCATCCAGTCATTTTAGAAGGGGACGAACCCCATTCCCGTCATTTCGACCAATGAAAACATACAAAAAAGCTGTGAAGAAATGGTTTCCATTTTTCACAGCTTTTTTGCGTGGGCTCCCGGATGACTTCTCCGGGATTTTATTCCTTTTTATCCATCCATTCCCTGCAGAGTTCCAGCATAGGTTCCCGGAATTCTTTGCTGCTCATGAAGGACAGTTTGCAGGCGTAGAGGAAGATCTTGAAATCGGTATTGGGCACGGCCATAATGGTGTGCACGTACCAGCGGTAGGTGCCGTCTTCGTCCAGGGTGCGGAAGATGCCGGCGGCGGTGCCATAGGGATCGCTCTCCAGAAGCTGGTAGAGGTGATGAAATTCCGTGAAGCGGCGGTAGCGGGGAAGATCGTCCGGATGAATCTGGGATTCCGCCGCTTTGTGCAGGGCTTCAAGGCCCTTTGTCTTTTTGGAAAGATACTGCCGGAAGGGGGTATTGGCGATGATGGGGGTGGCCGTATCGTCCTTCAGGTTCAGCACCGTAATGCTCTGGTACAGGTAGTACAGGTTCCGCAGTATGTCATCCAGCCGGTGGGCTTCTTCTGTTTCCCGGCTGATGGAAATATGGGTCAGGTGGACCTCAAAGAGGTGACGGTCTTTTCCCGCCAGGGTAGAAATGTGGTGCCCTGTGAGATGCATGTAGCGGTTCTTTTTCGGATAGGTGATGGTCTGGTCCTGTCCTGTGCGGAGGATATTGAGGAAGAAGGCGTGAATGTTTCTGCCCAGGGCGGAGGAAGGACTGTTCAGCTCCTCTTCCGAATGGCGGGGCGTGCTGGTGCCGCCGGAAGCCAGGGCCCGGCGGAATTTATGGTTCGCAAAGAGGTAGGTCAGTTTCCCCTCATTGAGCTCTACCAGAGCCATGGACTCATCGGTGAGAAAATCGATGGAACCCAGGGGGTTGTAGTAATTTTTAAGGGCCCGGTCCTCCGGAATCCATCCTTTTTCCTGCATGCAGTTTTCCAGTTCCGCAAGAGGCATGGGTCTGCCGTAGTACCATCCCTGGATTTTCTCGCATCCTATGGAGCGGATAAACTGCAGCTGCTCTTCCGTTTCCACCCCTTCCACCAGGGTGTGGATGCCGATGTCCTTGGCCATGCGTACCGTGGATTTGATAATGTCCTTGGCTTTTTCCGTAAAGCTGGAGAGAAAGGCCATGTCGATCTTGATTTCATCGAAATGGTAATCCTTCAGCACGTTCAGGGAAGAATAGCCGCTGCCGAAGTCGTCCATCCACATTTCATAGCCGGCGTCCCGGAATTTGTCGATCTGGGTGCTGATGCTGACGCCGTCCTTGATGAAGGCGCTTTCCGTGATTTCCACATTAATCATATGGTGGGGCACCCGGTACTTCCTGACGATGGCGTCCACTTCTTCAAAAATAGAGCCGCTGTAGAAATCGACGCGGGACAGGTTGAAGGAAATAGGAATCACCGGCAGTCCCTGGCTCACTCTGGCGCGGTAAGTTTTGCAGATTTCTTCCAGCACATAGAGATCCAGCTTCTGAATCTGGCGGCTTTCCTCCAGGGCAGGAATGAAATCGGCCGGCGAAAGGAGTCCGTATACCGGATCCACCCACCGGGACAGGGCCTCGGCGCTGGCAAGGGTGCCGGAAATGGAGCGGATCACCGGCTGCAGGTAGATTTTGATGTATTTCTTATCCAGGGCTTCCTGCAGATGGTCCATGACATAGCTCCTGATAAAAGCCTTTTCACCGATGGCATCGGTATAGGTCTGGCAGTGGATATCATAACGGTTCCTGATGCTGTCGGCGGCGGCCTTGGCCAGGTCACAGGCGGTCTCCGGCTTCGTGTAAACATCATCGATGGGGTAGAGGCCGAATTTCACGGCCAGATCCACATCCTCCCTAAGGCTCATGATTTCCCGAAAGGCCCGGTCAATGCGTTCATGGACTGAAGTTTCCTCTGTGAGGATGGCAAAATGGTCGTCGGAAAAGCGGGAAATGAGGGCATGGGGGAAGGTGCTTCTCAGGATGAACGCTGCCTTTTTCAGAAATTCATTGCCCCGGCGGCTGCTGTAGAGAAGATTGAACATCCGGAAATTGCGGATATTCATGTACAGCATCACCGGCCTGCCGGCAGAAGAAGGGGAAAAGGCCAGGCGCAGGGCCGCCTCCTTAAGGAACCGGGTCTGCCCCGGCAGTCCCGTAATGCCGTCAATGTCATGAAGCACATACTTGGCGTCGCTGTCCAGAAAGAATACGTAAAATACAGGTCCCACACCGGGTACATGAATCCGATGGCCGAACTCCTCCACCGTCTTTTCCGTGCCCTCCTTTGTGAGGATGCGGTAGTTGACGTAATCAAATACATTGGTTCCGGAAGAAATCTGGCGCTCTATATCCTTCTCCACCTTCTCCGCATCCCGGGGGTGGACCAGACTTTTGAAAGATCCGCCGGTGACAGCCATGAAATCGTCCATATCATGGCAGCCGAACATATGAATCAGCCAGGAATTGGCATAGAGAATCTCTTCCTTTTCATCATCCCGGTACACAAGAACACCGCCGGGCATGCCATCCATGACGTGCTCCATAATGGCTGTATAAGTCAATGACTCCTGGGTCATAAAAGCTCCTTCATGAATAAAAATTCATCTATTAAAATATTTGCAATAAAAGGTTGTTATAGATTAAGATACATTTATTTTTTATAACACTCGAATAGGATAGGCTTAAATTCACAAACCTTATTATAAATGGTCCGGTATATAAAAGCTATAGAGGGAACTAAAAGACCTCTACAAAAAATTTTACATCGCCTGTCCATGAAGGAAGGGGGACAGGAAATAGGAACTATAGATTTGCAGAATGATGAATTTATATACTTTTGATGAACATAGGGCTAGAAGTTTCGCTTCCCTTCTCTCCGGAAGGGGCAGCGGGACGGGGCTTTTTGGCTTTCTTTTTTCTTGACGGCCCTGATAGAAAAGCGTAAAATCAAATTTGTTTTATTTGATTGTCTCTATAGGAAAGCAGAGAGGTAAGGCATGGGAATTCTGGATGTTTTAATGGATGTGGTGAAGCAGCCGGCGCTGATTGTGGGGCTGTTTTCTTTTATCGGCCTCATGGCTCTTCGGAAGCCTTTTCACAAGGTACTGACAGGAACCCTTCGGCCGGTTCTGGGTTATATCATGATGATGGCCGGGGCCAATATCATTGTGGCAAACCTGGAGCCCCTGGGGCAGATGATTCATGAAGGCTTCCATATCACCGGCGTAGTGCCCAGCAATGAAGCCATCGTAGCGTCCGCTTCCCGCCTTCTGGGCACGGAAACCATGTTTATCCTGGTGGCGGGGCTCATGATGAACCTGGTCATTGCCCGGCTTACGAAATTCAAATATGTGTTCCTCACGGTGCATCACAGCTTCTTCATGGCCTGCCTTCTGTCGGCAGTGCTGGGCACCATCGGCCTTTCCGGCGTGGAACTGGTGCTGGCGGGAGGATTCCTCCTGGGCGCCTGGAGCTCCATTTCACCGGCCATTGGCCAGAAATATACGAACCGCGTCACCCATGGAGACCACATCGCCCTGGGCCACTTCGGCAGTCTGGCTTACTATATTTCCGCTTGGGTAGGTTCTAAGGCCGGCAAGGCGGAGGATAATATCGAATCCATGGAAATCCCGGAAAAGTGGGCCTTCCTGAAGGATACCAACGTGTCCACCGCCCTTACCATGATTGTGTTCTTCCTGCTGGCTGCCTTTGCCGCCGGCCCGGACTATGTATCCACCATTTCCCACGGCATGTCCCCGGTCATCTTCGCCATCATGGCGGGCCTTGAATTCGCAGTAGGCGTGGCAGTGGTGAGCAGCGGCATCAACATGATGCTGGGCGACCTCATCCCCGCTTTCAAAGGGGTATCGGAAAAGGTGATTCCCAATGCGGTGCCGGCAGTGGACTGCGTGGCTTTCTTCAACTATGCTCCTACGGCGGTGGTGCTGGGCTTTGTGTCCTCCTTCATCGGCGGCGTACTGGGCATGCTCATCCTGGGCTTTGCCGGCGGCGTTCTCATCGTTCCCGGCCTGGTGGCCCACTTCTTCTGCGGCGCTGCGGCGGGCATCTTCGGAAATGCCACCGGCGGCCGCCGGGGCGCGGCCCTGGGGGCCTTCACCAATGGCCTCCTCATCACCTTTGCCGCCGCCCTTCTCATCCCTGTATTTGAAGGACTGGGCTTCAAAAACACTACCTTCGGCGATTTCGACTTCAACGTGGTAGGCATGGCCCTGTCCATGGCCTACCGTTTCCTTGGCACCTTCGGCATTTACGCCCTCATGGCCCTGGTTCTGGTGGTCCTGGTGGCACCGAATTTCATGAAGACAAAGAACCGGGTCATCAACCAGGAGGAAGATAAGTAAGAGTTGTCAGTGTTATTTAAGGCGGGTGGCTGTATTCCCGAAGGTTGACACGCCTTATGGACAAGCCCTGACGGGCTTGAGGGTTCAAGCGCCTTCGGCGCTCGGGTTCAAAAGGTTCAAAGGGTTCAAAGGGTTTTGGTGGGCGCCTATGAATTGATAGAAGGCGCCCTCTTATGATAAAACCTTTACAACCGCACTTATTAAAACGAGTGCCACCTGCTTGCAAGGGGGAGAGGACCATGAAGTGGCGATGGAGGCCGTCGATTGGTGGTCAGGATAGCGATAGAGTATCACATCGTTGCTCTGCCCCGTACACCCTTTTGCCACTACGTGGCATTTCCCCTCAAGGGGAAACAAGAAATTTGAGTAGAAAAGCAGAGAGTCATATACTTCATGTACCACTCCGGCATTCCCCCTTTGGTGGCTGGCGCCACCACCTTTCCCCCGCAAGCGGGGGCACTATGGGTGCTTAGCAATGGAGCCATGTCTCTGCAGGAAAGCATAGAAACCTATTCTGCCCCCTGAATAGG
>ERZ791736.409-NODE-409-length-12360-cov-3.734742_pt1 | contig 12360 bp, 9 predicted proteins | sample MGYA00509940_ERZ791736 | MGnify/ENA primary metagenome ERZ791736 (study PRJEB30046, sample SAMN00792014) | human gut metagenome | study: EMG produced TPA metagenomics assembly of the A metagenome-wide association study of gut microbiota in type 2... | reverse complement strand
CATATTTATTTTTTTCTTTAATTGGAACACCTACAATATGCATATGAGGAGAAGATTCATCAAAGTGAATAATTGCACTTGCTATTTTAAAATTAGGAACTAACATTTCTAAATTATCTACTTGTTGTTTGTAAACGTTAGTCATTTTCTTTTTAAAGTTTATATCTTTTGTATCCCAATATTTTTTATTTCCAAGTTCTATAATAAATTCACAGGCTAAATCATTTTTAGAATTATCTGATATATGAGAAAAATAATCATTAATCTTTCTTGTTTCCCTTTGCTTTTCATTATACTTGATTCTTGCTTCTTCAAATAAATCTAAATATAACTTTTTAACATCTTCATAAAGAGAATTAGATCCTTTTACTATATAAATATCTTCTTGATTATAATCATATTTTCTATAATTATGTTTATCGACTCTTGATAATTGTTTAGCATTTTGAATAGCATTGTTACTTTTAGAAGTAGTTCCACTTACATTATTTTTAGCACTTACTCTTACAGAGTTCTTTTTATTTTTATCACTACCAAGATGTAGTGAATATGCCATACCATTATTCATAAAAAACACCTCACTTTTTAAACTATTTGGGATTCATCCAAAATGTTTAACCCCCTAGGTATTTCGGCAAAGTCAAAATTCCAGTGGGCTAAGGAATATTCCTTAGAATCCTTTATAATTATCTATCGCTACTTTCATTGGTAAACCAGCAAAACGTACCACGATAATTATTAAATAAACTTTTCCCACTTTCATCAGCATAGCTGACAAAACGTGTTCGTTTGTTTTATGAAGAAGAAATTTCATCTTCATAGTAAGGAACAGGTTTTGCCTCAACCACTATAGGTTCCTTACTATATACAACATTACAATCACATTCGGCTGGTATGTATTTAAATACATCAGCCTCATTTTCAAGTAATGTTCCATTATCTTCTTTTACATATATAATACCTAGATTATATGTATCCATTTTCATATCCGGATCTATCTTTCTATAATCTTCTAGTGGGAATACTCTTACAAGTGCTTTATTGTCTTCAATAAAGTTAAAATAGAATACTTGATTTTTAACATTATAAGTTGCTTCATAATAACCAACATCATAGAATTGTCTTAATCTCATTATTTGTTCTCCAACTTCTTTTTCAGGTAGATATTCACTAAATCTAATTTGACCATAAATATTCCCAAATATAGATGGAACATATCTATCATAATATCCGTTAAAGTATAATTCATTTGATACATTAGCAACACTTTCTCTAAATTTTATATAATCTATATTTAGAAAACCATACTTATCAGTCAGTTCTATTTCTTCTACATATTTAGTTAATAATTCTGCTTTTTCTTCTCGAGTATATTCATTCCAAAATTTAGTTTTGCTTTTGTATTTTTCTGGATATTTGATAGAATTGATAAAGTCTATATCTCTTTTAACTAAAATATCATTAGGAGTAAATTTTAACTTTTCACATACCTCACTAGTATTTAATTTATCTTCTATGTCTTCAATTACTTTTTCAACTTTTTTTCGTTCTTCATTATATTCTTTTAAAGTAAATACTTCGTTTATATATGCTTCTTTAATTCTTTCAAATTTAGATTTTTGATTCTTTAATTCCTTTTGTAATTCTTCAATCGGATTTTCAATTTTTTGTTTTATCATAGGTAAGAAATATTGATTTACCACAGAATCATATTCAACAATAGAATCCATATATTGATCTATTATTTTTTCTATTTCATTTTCTTTATAAGTTATCTTACAATCATTACAATAATAGTAATAATAAGAGTTATTATTCTTTTTAGTAGTTGCTTTACCACCTAATATTCTTTTACATTTAGGACACTTTAATTTTTGCATAAATAGATAAGTTAATTTTCTTTGATAACTTCTTTGATTCTTTTTCTTTTGAACTTGGCATTCTTCCCAAAATTCTTTTGTAATAAGTGGTTCAACTACATCAAAATAATAAGTAGGTTTCTTTGTCTTTTTACCATGAACAAAATCTCCTTTATATATTTCATAACCTTTATATTCACACATTGTTCTTAAACGTTTTTCTTGTTCTGGTAAACTAAATCCTTCTCTTGCTTGATCTTCGGTACTTACACGAATATATAGCCCTGCGATTTTCTTTTCTTCATTCATACTTTATCACTCCTTTTTCTACGAAAAAAGAGGAGACAAAAGCATTAACAAGTAATACTCTTGACTCCTCTTATATTTCTATTATTAATTTTATTTAAATGAATTATGTATTTGACCATAGATGTACCTCGCTTTCTAATAAAAGACGGATACTGCTTGTCATTTATTGGTTATTTATAATAATAGTTTTTATTTTAAAAGTCAAGACCTATGCTTGTTTTATATAGTTTTCAAGTTCAGATAGTTTTATTTTTTTACCTAAATTTTGAATATATATTTCATTTGAGTAATTAAATGCAAGATATAAATTATTTTTAATATATATTCTATGTGGTTCAATATAAGTAAGATTTGTATGTTCTACTCTTCTAATACTTCCGTTTATTATTGTTGGAGTAGTATTACAAAAATCACATATAATCTTTAATCTTGATTCTAATGATTCTTCAATTTCTATTTCTTCCTTAATAATTTTAATCATATACACCAACCTTTCTTTTAGGTTGACTTTTTCATAAAAAGAAAAAATCAATCATTTCTGATTGATTCATATATTTAAAGTTCGAATAGTTCGAACAGATTCGCCAATGGTGCCAGTAAGGAGCAGGTCTAACAACTCCTAAGCTAAAAGATGATAGCAAGTAATAAACTTACTAACTAATTACATTATACACATCAACAAAAGAAAAGGAAAGTATTTTATCCTACTTTCTTGTTTTCTTTAACATTGGTCCTTGTTCTTTTTCAAATTTATCATATGCTAATGCTGAATATTTTTCAATTTCATAATTACAACTTTTAGGCAATTTTGAACTTCCTAAAATACTATTATCAGTTCTTATTAATTCAATTTGTTTCTTTGCTTCTTTTAAATCTTGTTTAGTTACATTTGGATTTAATCTCAATGATATTTTAGGTGTTTCAGTTAAAATTATTTTTGTGGATTTTTTCAATTGTTCAAGAGTATATTTTGTTACAGGAATATCATAAAAATTAACTTTATAATTATTATGATTAACAAAGAATATTTCAACACATTGAATAGAAATTTCCTCATTATTTGTTTTTATGATTAATAATGGTTTATCATAAAGTGGTATTTCAAAAGCAATGTCACTAATATCAAAATCATATATTTTTTTCTGAATGAAATCTAAAAAACATGAATCTAAATTCAAATAGTCACCAACTACATTTGTTGAATTACACTTAGTTTTAATGTTTTCTTTTAAACTATCAACATTTTTTTGCATATATTCCTTAGTAGATTGAGTTATCTTTTCTTCACTTGCTATTTTATATTCATTTTCTGGATATATACCACCATCCAAAGTAATAAAATATATATTATCATTTGGATATGAAGATTTATCTAATAATTTTTCTAATTCGTCTCTTGTTCTATAACCTGTTCTTTTAAAAATGGACATAACTTTATTAATTAATAAAGCTTCATCATTATCTTTTACAGCATAACTTTCAATAATGCTACCATCAACGATTTTAATATATGGTTTATCATATTCAAATAATTGATTTGCATAACTTATTCTGTCAAATAATCCTACTCTTGAATAATGTGTTGGTATATTTGAATAAGGAAATTGCTTTCTTCTTTCATCTTGTAAATATTTATTAATGTAATAATTAGAATTTTTTTTGTAATGAAATAAAATATCATCTTGACTCAATATTGTAATCCCATCTCTATATGGCGCCATAATTTGAATACAATCATCTGCTACATAACAACTCTCTATTCTTTGTATTATTTCGTTCGTTTTTTTCATGACTAAACCTCCGTTAAAGTTTTGTTTAATATTATAACACATTTCTATAACCATTTTAACACAAAAAATGAAAATATTTTTACTTTCAAGTTTTTTATAAATTTATAATTCAAAGTCATCATCTTTTTTATGATTTTCTTTAGATTCTTTTCTAATATGTAAATCATATATTTTGTTATATTCATTTTCAGTTATTATATTACTTTCTCTTAAATCATCTGCAACATCTTTATATTTATTTTTTAATATATTGCCAAAGAATCCTTTAACTCTTTCAGATATAAAATCTAAAATTTCATTAACTCTTTGTTTCCATGATTCTATTTTTGATTCAAGTTCAATTACTTTTTTATTTAAATCTTTTATTGTATTTTTTGCTACTATTAACAAACTTTCTTTTTCTTCTAATTTTATTTTTAAATCTTCATTATCGTTGGTTAATGTTCTAATAGTCTTATAATTATCATCTAAATCTTTTTTTATATTTTCAAGTGATAAATTATAATTACTTATACTTTTGAAATTTTTATTATTCTTATCAATATCTTTTATATATTCTAATAATTTATCTTTTTTATCAGAAGATATTATCAAATTATTTTTTGATAAAGGTTGTTGTTTTAAGTTTTCTAGTATTTCTTTAACTTCATTTGATTTAACATTTATCTTATCTACATTTTTATTTATTTCAGTTATTTTCTTATGTTGCTTTTTATAAGAATCTTTTAATTTATCGTAATTATTCATTTGACTAACACGATAATCTTGATTTCTTCCTTGTTCTTTTTCTTTTAATTCCATATCAAGATTATAAACTCTATTAAAATCTTTAATACAACTTTCTCTTAATTTTTTTTGAATATCTTTTAATGATTCTACATTAAATACATCAGACTTTCCAACTTGTCTATTCATACCAGTTTTACAATTTTCTTTAAATGGTACACCTACAATATGTAAATGTGGAGAAGATTCATCAAAATGAATGGTCGCATTTGCTACTTTAAATGATGGTATAAGTTTTTCTAAATCAATCACTTGTTTTTCAAACACACTTACCATTTTATATTTTTCTTCTATTGTTTTATCAGACCAATAATACATATTACCAAGTTCAATAATTATTTCAACGGCTAAATCGTGTTTATTATCATTTGCTATTTTATTAAAATAATTATCAATTTTTCTATCATCACGAGTTTGCTTATTATTATAATTAATTCTAGATTCTTCAAATAATTCTAAATATAATTTCTTCGTATCATTAACAAGATTATTACTTCCTTTTATTGTATAAATAAGTTCAGGATTATTTTCATATATTCTCAAATTATGATGATTTACTTTTGATAACTGAATACCATTTTGAATAGCATTATTATTAAAGTTAGTAGGTCTTTCTTTTGCTATTTGTTTTGCTTTACTTGTTTTATTTTTATCATTTCCAATATGGAATGAATAAGATAGTTCTTCAATCATATATTTCCCCCTCTAAAATAGTATCTTGAATAGTTAAGACAAGATATATAACTCCCTAGATATCTTGACATTCTATCAAGATATGGGAGCTAAGGACACCTTAGAATCCGTTAAATAAACTTTTCCCACTTTCATGAGTAAACTCACAAAACGTGTACGTTTGTTATTAAGCAAATGTTTCTTTAAACATTTCCTTAAGTTCCTTTTTATAATCGATTGATAGTCCTATAATAAATTTTGCATATTCTTCAGTATAGTATTCTTTTACTTTATCTAGATTAATTGTTATAACACCTAGTTTTAATTTATTTTGTTTTAATGCTTTCATATCTTTAAGTAGAATTAGTCTTATTATTTCTTCAGTTTCTTCTGCATTAAAACTAGCATCATTTTTTTCACCATCATAATATGTTTCATAATAATTTAATTCACAATCAGTATAATCACTCATATAATTTTTTAACTTTTCAAAATATTTTTTTGCTTTATCTGATGTTCTTTCTTCACTATTCATAACTATTTTATTTCCTTTATCATCTGTAAATAAAGCAAGTGATAATGGAGTTTTACATTCTTTATGATATTTAACTTCATCACTTAAATATGAATTTAATATATCAATATTTTTAAATATATAATTATCTCCATTTCTTTCTAGTTCAATATTATCTATATAACGAGATATTATTTTTTGTTTTTCTTTTCTTGATAGCACAAACCAATTAGTCATTAAGTTTAAATAATTACTAGGATTATTCATTAAATCTATTTTTTGTTTATCTTCAGATATTATTAAGTCATCTACTGTGAATGATAAACTTTCATATTGCTTTTGTTCTTTAATCATTTTTTCTAATTCTAGTTTTCTATAATCAATATGCTTTATCTCTTTATCAAAATCTTCTAATTTCATTACACCTTTTATATAAGCTGTTTTTATTCTATCCATTTGTTTATCTAATTCTTTTAATTCATTCGTATAATCCTTTGTATGATTATCTAATTTTGATTTAATAAATGGTGTATAGTAATCATTTAATAGTTCTTCTTGTCTTTGTAGTAATATCCAAGCGTCTAGTAATAAATCTTCTATCTTTTCTTCACTATAGTATGTTTTACAATGTTTACATTTATAGTAATAATACTTTTTACCAGTTTTCTTTTTACTAGCAGCACCACCTAGAAAACAACCACATTTAGAACATTTTAATTTATTAGTAAATAGATAAGTTGCTGTTCTTTCATAATGTCTAGCGTTCCTAAATTTCTGATACTGACAATTTCCCCATGTTTCTTTTGATACTATTGGTTCAACTACATTTTCATAATACTTAGGATTTTTAGTTTTCTTACCATGAACAAAATCTCCTTTATAAAGTTCATTACTTAATATCTTTTGAATAGTTGAATCTAGCCAATTAGTTCTTCCAAGCACTTTTTCTTCATTTAAAATATTAGATATTTTTTGATGTGAATTACCCTCTAAATATAAATTAAATATTTTTACTATTACATCTTTAGTTAATGGATCTGGTACTAACTTTTTATTATCTCTTTTAAAACCTAAACATTTACCAATTGGAATATGTCCTGCTTCAATTGCTCCAACCATACCAAATTTAGTTCTTTCAGAACATTTTTCTATTTCATTTTGAGATACACTAGTTATGATTCTCATTACCATTCTTCCATTAGATGTAACGGTATTTGATTCATCTGCCATACAATCAATTTCTGCTTCTGCATCATTTACTTGTTTCATTAGTTTTTCAACATCATAAACACTTCTTGTTAATCTATCTAATTTAAAAGCAACTATAACATTTATTTTGTCATCTCTCATATCTTGCATCATTTCTTGATATGCAGGTCTTTTATCATTCTTCGCACTTATTCCTGGGTCTTTATATACCTTATAAACTTCATATCTTTTAAACTTACAATATTCAATTAATCTTTCTTCTTGTTCTCCCATAGAAAATCCTTCTCGTGCTTGATCCTCAGTAGAAACACGAGCATATATACCTGCAATTCTTACTTTTTCATCCATTTATTTTCCTCTCTTTCTATCAAAAAAGAGGAGACAAAAGCACTAGTTTAAACTAATACCTTTGACTCCTCATTGGATACTTTATTAAATTGTTTTATGTATATTATATATTTGGACATAGTGTATCTCCTTTAACAAAAGACGGATACTGCTTGTCATTTATTGGTTATTTATAATATCACAAATTATTTTAAAATCAATAGGTATTAGTTATTTTTTAGATAGTTTTCTAAATCTTTTAGTTTTATTTTCTCATTATAGCCATTTATAAAGACTTCTTCACATTCTTCTAGTATTAAGTAATCATTTCCTTTAACTTTTAAAATATGAGGTTTTACATAGGCAATATTGGTGTTTTTAACACTCTTAATATTACCTGGTATAAATTCATATTTAACACAAGCAAACCGACATATCATATCTATCTTTCTATTAAGTTCTTCACTTATTTTCAAATTTTTAGTTTCTATCTCAAACATAATTATCACTCATCCTTTCGTTTTAAGCAGAAAAAAACTAACATTTCTGTTAGTAATCTATTACCTAAACTCGAAAGTGTCCGAGTTTCCTATCAATCTGGTGCTGAAAGCAGGAATTGAACCCGCAACCTACTGATTACGATTCAGTTGCTCTACCAACTTGAGCTATTTCAGCATTACAAGAAAATTATAACATAGATATTAAAAAAAGTTAATCTATTTTTAGATCAACTGTGGTACTTCCAATGTTTGGAACATTAAGTTTAAAATTAATAACATTCTTATTTCTTCTTAAACATTTATATACTTCATCTTTTACTATTCCTTGTCCAATACCATGAATAATAACTACTCTTTTATTTTTTAATTTTATACTATCATTTATAAATTCTTCTGTTTTTATTCTAGCACATACTCTATCCATGCCATGTAAATCTATACTAGGTAAAAAATCTATAAATGGATCAATTATTTTTTTCATAAATATCAAGTACCCCTTTTATATTGAATGTTTGTTTTCCATTATCTGATAAAAATTTAGATATCGTTGATATTTTTACTGTTTTATCTAATGTATAATCTTTATTAATACAATATATAAATGTAGAAATAAACATATCATAACTACTTTTTGATACTTTATTTTTATCTCCCATTTTAGGAATTATACTAATTAAATTATTATTTTGAAACAAACATCCTACTTCTTCAATATATATTATTATTTTACCAGAAAATAGTCTTTTTGTCCTACTATATAATTCAATTATACTATTTTTATTTGCAATATTTAAATTTATTCCTGTAAGTACTTGTGCATATTTAAGTGGAATTATTACATAATCTGATAGTTTACATACCTTTATTGACTCTTCACTTATTTCTTTTAAATCAGTTATTATCTTTGTACTTCTAAATTTACTTTTTATATCTAATATAAACTCTGAATTATAAATTGTACTATAAACTACATTTGGAATAAAATTAATACTTCTTATTAATTCATATTTATCATTATTTTTTAAAGAAAGAATTGTTTTTGAATTATTTTTTGTATTTCTAATTACATATTTATTATTTGTTTTTTTATTTAATATATTTACATAATCAGACCTTATTTTATTTGAATGAAGAAAATTAATTATTTCTTTTCCTTCAATATCATTTCCAACACATGAAAAGTAATATACATTTAAATCATATTTACTTAGAACTATTGGTACATTTAATATATTTCCTATACTTTTAGTTATATTATTTATTATATACTCACCATTTTCTTTTAAAAATGTATTTAAAAAAATATTTAAATTATAATTTAAATCACCAATTACTATTATATTATTCATATTCTTCACCATTTTTATTATAACCAAAGAAAAAATGGATATTCTACTTTTATTATTTTAAATATTTTTAATTATTTATGAAAAAAACTTTCAACCGAGACAATTTTATTTGACTATGCCGACATCATAATAACGGAACTATTTGTATCATTATCTTTTTAACAATTTTTTACAAAGTCCAATTTTTATTACTAGTTTCCTCATTTTGTTTCATAACCTGACTAATATCAGATCCTTTTGAAACCACATTAAATAATTTTTCTTTAGTATAATCATCCGCACGAGAATAAAAATCTGAAATACTTTTAATTGTTTCCTCATCATATTTATTAGAATCGATTAAAATTTTATTAAAATAATATGTTTTATCTATAACTACTAATGGAATATCAAATTCACTTGATGCTTTTAAACAATCTTCGAAATATTCTGATTTCATAATTAAATTCACTATATTGTTAACCATAGTATTTAATTCAATATTTTTACTTGCGGCTAAATTTGATATTGAATCTTCATATTTTTTCATAAATTCTTTTAATTTTCTTTTCTCTCCTATATTTTCAATTTGTTTACGATCTTCTTCACTGATAAATGATAATTGATTTTGAAATAAATTATTCATAGAATTAAAATTTTCTGATTTCATAGATTCAGACATCATAATAATATAATCTGGTTTTCTTTTGAATTCACGACTTTTCTTTTTATTCATATTTCTACGTTCTATTACTATTTCATTATATCCATCATTAATAGTTTTTAAAATTTCAGATGGAACAAAAAATTTTGCTCTATTTTTATTGTCTTCTTGTAATTTTCTAGAACCATTATATGAACAAGAATATTTTCCCAGTGAATCAATATCATGATTTCCCATTGCTAAAATTGAACCATCTTCTAAAGAGTCAAAACCAAATATTATACTTCCATTTGATCTAATAGAATATATTCCTTTCTCATTAATATAACTACATGCAATAAAATGATCTTGCAATTGTGGTCTATCTAACCAATCATCCCTATAATTTTTACTTGATACTTCAGAAGCTAACGAGCATGAACCAACGCAATGTATAAAGAAGTTAAAATTGACTCTTGGAACACATATTGGAACATTTTTTCCTTTATAATTATAAGAACTCATATAATTGTCCTTTGGACCGTACAATTTATTTTTTTCTTCAATTCTATATAAAGACTTAGAATATAACTTCGTATATTGTCCTCTTAGATATGATTCTAACGGAATTTCGTTTTTATATAAATCATTTATTGTTATATTTTTGTATATTTCTATTAACTCTTCCTTATTATTACATTCTATAATTTTATTTAAAGTTAATAGTAAATTATATATATTCTCAGGTAATTCACTATTTTTTAGATTAACAAGGATATTTTCATTAACATTATTATGATTATATTTATTATCAATATATTCTGCTTCTTTTAAATCTATATTAAATATTACTTTTAATAAATTATTTTTATTTTCTTCTAAAATATTAGAATTAAAGTTTTGTTCAAAATAATGTTTTCTTACATCAAAATATTTCTGTAATTCTTCTTTATCAGTAATATTATATTGATTTTTTGAAAGTTGAAACAAACCAACTATATTTCTAATATCTTGCTTACTTAACTCTTCAATATTTATTGAATTTAATAAAGCACTGTAATCATTCATATTATTAATAACATTAACAATCATTTGTGATATATCATATTCATCATAACTATATAAATCTAAAATTTTAGAAAATAAACTTAATTCTCGTTCAGATAGTTTTGACAATGATAATTGAACATCAACATCATTTATAAATCTTTCAAAGTGTTCACCATTAAGAGAAAATATATTATTTTTTAATGAAGATGCCAACATAGTATTAAATATATTTTTATTCTTTTCAAAATAATTGCAAATCCATTTATATCTCTCATAAAAAATTTTTTTATCAATATGTAATTCATTACAATACTTATCTACCAAAGATTCATTTTCTAACAGATTAGACGGAATTATACATTTAGAAGCTATGTCTATTCTATCTCTATTTATACATTCATCCCTAAATTCAGAAGATTCGGCTAAACAATTAGGAACTATTTTTGTATTAGTAACAATATTAATTAAATAATTAGTATTATTTTTTACCAAGTTTTCAAAAGAAGTTGATTCAGAATCCCTCATCTTCCTATCATAAAAATCTCTATCCTTTAACAAATTTAAAAGAACTATCATTTCCTCATCTTTTAATTCATCTTTCAATTTAATTATGTGCTCAGCAAACTCATTATTTCCTATATAGTATGGTAACTGAATATTTTTATTAAGTAACTGAACTAATAATCTTAAATTTTCTATAGAATAATTTTGAATATCACTTATTAAGTTTGTTTTTTCTTCTTCTAGTACTAAAGTAACAAAGTTATCGCAACATCTTAGTCTATATGAAACATTTTTATTTTTAATATTAATATAATCTCTAAAAAAATCCAAATTAATACCAATAAACTCATTTAATTCTTCCTTCGATTCAAAAAAATTGCTAAAAAATTTATCTAATTCATATGAATATTGATATTTATTAAAAACTATATTAAAAATAGTATTCCTTTCTAAATAAGAAAAGTTAAATCCATTTTTATTCATATAATAAAATATATCTTCGTCTGTTAATATTAAATCAATTAATTCCTCTAATGATGAACTATCATTTATATCCAATCTTAAATTAGCATCTTTTAACAAGTCAAATCTATTATTTTTAATAATTGAACATAATACTAAATTTTTATTCAAACTATCAATATCATCTAAATCTGATATTTTTTGTATATTTTTTATATTTTCTAATCCCATATATCTCACCACCTCATATTTTTATCAATTCTATCTATATTGCTTGTTTTTATTATAACAAAAAAACTAAGATATTCCTATCTTAGTTTTAATCTATTTACTATTTTTTATATTTGATTGCGCAGATGCTAGCCTTGCTCCTGGTACTCTAAATGCTGAACAAGAAACATAATCAA
>ERZ791736.395-NODE-395-length-12551-cov-4.391805_pt1 | contig 12551 bp, 12 predicted proteins | sample MGYA00509940_ERZ791736 | MGnify/ENA primary metagenome ERZ791736 (study PRJEB30046, sample SAMN00792014) | human gut metagenome | study: EMG produced TPA metagenomics assembly of the A metagenome-wide association study of gut microbiota in type 2... | reverse complement strand
CCGTAGCACTTGCTTTCTCCCGCCCTGCCCGTTGCAAGCGTCACATACACGCCTGCCTCACGCGCTTTTTGAATCGCTGCCGCATTTTTCTGCGAGATTCCGCCCCCGCGCGGCACAAGAGTGTCATCAATATCAAGAATCAGCATTTTATATTTCATGTTGTTTTTATTCCCCGTTATCGGCATTTCTCTTATTCTCCGCTGCCTGTAGCTGCGCTTTGTTATGTTCCGATTGAACCGCATTCCCCGTTTCGGCCGACGCAGCCGCGCCGGCGGATCCGTTCGGATGGAAAAAATCATAAACAGCCTGTGCCGCGCGGATATTCATCCCCGGAACGGCGCGCAGCTCATCGATTCCGGCTGCCGAAACAGCGTCTATTGTGATGAATTTTTCGTACAGAACGCGCTTGCGCTTGTCGCCAATGCCCTCGATTTCGTCCAATCGCGAATAAAGCGAATTTTTTGCACGCACGCTGCGGTGATAGGTAATCGCAAATCGGTGCGCCTCATCCCTGATACGCTGCAAAATTTGCAGTGCGGGGCTGCTCCGCAGAAGAATGACGGGCTCCTCCCTGTCGGGCAGAATTATTTCCTCATTTTTTTCGGCAAGACCTATTGCGGGAATATATGACAGTCCGTATTCGTCCAAAACCTCAAGCGCAACATTGAGCTGTCCCCTGCCGCCGTCCACAACCAACAGATCCGGCAGCTCGGCAAACTTTTCGTCACCCGCAAGCGTTCGTTCGAACCGTCTCGAAAGGTGTTCGCGCATAGCAAGGTAATCGTCCCCGGCCGTGTCCAGCTTTGTTTTAAAACGGCGGTACAGGCTTTTTTCCGGTTTTCCGTTGATGAATACAACCATTGAGCCAACGGTGTCCCTGCCCTGAAAATGGGAGTTGTCAAAGCACTCCACGCGATGCGGCAGCATACCGATGCCGATAATGCGGCAAAGCTCGGCCAATGCCCCCTCGGTGCGTTCCCACTCGCGATGCGCAAGTTCACGGCTTCTTGCAAGGGTCTGCGCGGCATTCATCTTTGCAAGCTCACATTGCTTAAGCTTCTCTCCGCGTTTCGGCACACGTATTTTAACGGAATGGCCGCATTTTTGAGAAAGGAAAGCTTCAAGCTGCTCACATTCCTGCGGCTCATCGGCAACATTTATTTCATGCGGCATATCGCCTGCATCATGATAGAACTGAAGCAAAAACTGCTCGATAATCTCTGAAAAACTTTCATCTTCCGCCTCTATTTTGTATCCCTCCGCGCTGATAACGTTCCCTCCGCGAACAAAGAGCCCGTAGGCAAGCGTGCCCAATTCATCCCTTGCAAGAGCAAATACATCATAGCATTTATCTGTTGCGGATGATGCTATCTGTTTTTCGGAAACGCTTTTTATTGCGCGAATCCTGTCTCGCAGCTGTGCGGCCTTTTCGAAGTTCAGATTTTGGGATTCTTTCTGCATCTGCTCCGTCAGTTTTGCAATATACGGCTTGCAATTGCCTTCAAACAGCGCGGCAACTTCGTTCAACAGCTCATGATACTGTTCCCGCGTGACCTTTCCCGTGCACGGTGCGCAGCATTTGCCGACATGGTACATCAGGCAGGGACGTTCGCCGCGGGCGATCATTCTGCCGATATCGTGTTTGCACTGACGCACCGGAAAGTTCTCGCGAACGGCTTCAATTGATTCGCGCAGCATAAATGAGCTCAGATACGGGCCGAAATACTTTGCTCCGTCCCTTTTATAGCGTCGGACGATTTCAACCCGCGGGAAATCCTGCCGAAAATCAATTCTGATATACGGAAAATGCTTGTCGTCCTTGAGCAGAATATTATAATAAGGCATGTTCTGCTTTATTAGATTACTCTCAAGATTCAAAGCCTCCGTCTCATTTGTAACGATTACAAAATCAAAGTCACAGATGTTTGAAACCATTGCCCGAACCTTTGCGGTGTGGTTCTTTTGGGATTGAAAATACTGCCGGACGCGGTTTTTCAGGTTCACGGCTTTTCCGACATAAATAAGCTCGCCCTGCGCATTAAACATTTTGTACACGCCGGGTTTATCGGGCAGCAGCTTCAATTTTTCCTGTATTTTTGTGTTCATGAGCTTATTATAAACTTTTTTTCGAAAAATGTGAACCGTTTTGCGTCCTTATTCGTTATATTAGTGAGGTCGATTTTCGGAGCGGCAGTGTTTACTCCGTTTTTCCTCCAGTTAACGTTGTGTTCAAGCTGTGCAGTCCGCTTTTTTGCCGCTCCGATTCAATCGACTTCCGTGACGTGCCGCGCCGCGGATTTGCCTCTCTGCGGCGGCATGAAGAACAGTCATTTTCTCTTTCTTCATATGCCTCGACAAAGATAGACGCGGGCGGTACCGCGTCTTTCTTTGTTTTTTATTCAGTTTAATTCAATTCATTCCGCAGCGTCCGTCAAAGGCAGTGCGGAAGCTTGAAAGCGAAATTGACGCTCACCCGTCATTCCCGAAAACTATTTTTCGGAGCTGTTGACTGCAAGCGGTGCACCGTCGCTGTCAAAAACGGTTCCGGGGAAATCATCGGGCTTGCTTACTTCGTTGATTTTGAACGTCGCAGCAGCAAACTCGAAACTGCCTTTCTCATCTTCCGTTTCTTCGGCGATTTTGATTGCATAGTGCATCAGCTCGTCCATGCTTTCAAAAAGAACATCTGCGAGCACCTTTGCATCAATGCTGCATCTGCCTTCGCAAACTTCGGTAACAAGGCTTTCGTCGCGGGATGTTTCAAAGTCACGTTCCTGAATTGAAAACTTGCCGCAGTCTTCTCTGATGTTGAAATTGATCTTTGCTTCCGGAATTGCGTTTTCGCAATCGGCCTCGGTGCGGAAATATCCGACGGTTCTTTCGCCGGTTACGCCGTTTGCGAGGGTTCTTGTGAGTTTAAGTCGATAAAGTTTCATATTGTACCTCTTTTCCGTGAAATTGAATCACTGATTTTATTTGCAATGAACGGAGCGTGCCGTTTATGCGTGAATACAAATCAATCGACTTTTGCAGAAGCGACACCGAATCCGCATTTACCTGATGGGGTGTTCTTGGGGTGGGTTTGATAAAAAAATGTTGCCGGTTGAAAAGTGAATATTCTGTAATTGTTGAATTTGTGTTTCCGAAAATCATCGAATGCGGCAGTTTTTGAAGAAAGTTGGTTCATCCTTCAAAAGCTGCCCCGAGTTTTTAAATGTCCAGCGAGCAGAAATGCTCTGCGAGTTCTGCCGCAATGTTTTGGTCTTTCATTTTCGAAAGCGCAGCTTTAATTTCTTCCTTGCGGAAATGCACTCCCGTCAATGCGTTTTCAATCTCCGTTGTCAGCTCGGTATCGAGACAATCGGAATAAACCTTCGTTTCGCGAATAACGCCGTCGCGCAAATTAAAATAAATCTGAGTATCTCCGAACGAAAAACGCTTGTCGGTTTCAAAATCAAACTGCGGAGTTTTTCCGAAACGCCACTCCCATGAGGCAAGCCTTTCGCGCCTTTCCTCAACTTCCGCAAGCGCCGTTCCGTCAAAAACATACTCACTCGCCGCGCCGTATTCTTCAATAAAGCTCTCGATAACGAGTCTGCGCATCGCCTCCACCGTGAGTCCGCTTGAAAGCTCGCAAAGATTGCACACGCGCGCACGCACGGAATCAATGCCCTTTGAGCGCATTTTTTCCTTTGAAACGCAGAGATAATTTGAAAGCTTCGTCAAGTCGGCGTTCACCAGTATCGTTCCGTGATGTGAACGATTGCCCTTTGCAAGGCTGAACGCATTGCCCGAGAATTTTTTGCCGTCAACGGTAATATCGTTGCGCCCGGACAGTTCCGCCTTAAGGCCGAGTTTTGAAACAGCATTCAAAATAACCCGCATCTGTCGGTTTAAATCATAGTGTTTTTCATCCGTGATGAACGAAAAATTAAGATTGCCGTTATCATGAAAGACTGCGCCGCCGCCGGAATGCCTGCGCACAAGCTGAACACCGTCCGCATCCATGTTTGCAATGCTGCATTCCTTCCATGCATTTTGGTTTCTGCCGATAATAACGGCATTTTTGTTTACATAGAAGTATAGAATAACATCGCCTTTTTTGTTGTTCTCAAGGAAACAGCCGTCCCTCGCAAGGTTCAGCCAGCCGTCACCCGTCGGGGCGGAATAAATATAGTTGCTCATTGTTTGTTTTATGATCGTTTTCAACGCTGCCGAAACGCATGGTCGTTCATGCATTCCGTGCAGCTTACCAAAGGATTATTCCGCAATTTTTCCGCAGCATTTTTTGTATTTTTTGCCGCTGCCGCAGGGACACGGATCATTCGGACCGATTTTCTTTTCGGTGTTTCTGAACTGTTTGGATTCGCGCCACTGTTTTGTTATCTCGCGTCGGCGTTCCGAAGAGAGCACGCCGTCCCATTCGCGAAGATTGTACAGCCAATCGGCCTTTGCTTCATGCATGTTGAAATAAAGCTTTTCAAAGTCGATATCGAGCTTGATTTCCGTATCCTTTTCAATTTCTTCAAGGGGCAACTCGCTGCGAAGGCTTGTGTTGATGCCGTCGATAAAGCCGATAAAGATTTCGGCGGGCATTCCGAAAAATTGCGCAAGCTCCTCTTCGCGGCCTGCATACTCCGCTTTGTGTGCGGAAAGAATTTTTTTGTATGCTTCAGTCTCCGCCTTAAAATAGCCGTCCCAAAACCTGCGAAGCTCCGCCTCGCTTGTGTGAGCATTTATAAGCTCCTGCCACTGTGAATATAAACTCATTGTTTTCTCCTGAATCATTTTAAATAAACTGTCGAACCCGAATCGATCGGTGTTTAAATCCGACTTTTTTCGGTGGGTTCGGCATCGAGAACGCTGGTGCAATGCGGGCAGCGGACTGCATCATCCGCAATTTCCATCTTGCAGTAAGGACAAATTCTGGGCTCTTTTGCAGGCTCCGCTTCCTCGGGTTTTTTGCCGAGTTCCTTAAGCTTGTTAATGAGCTTGACCATAAAGAAGATTACAAGTGCGATAATGAAAAAGTTGATTATTGACGCAAGGAATTTGCCGTAGCTGAGCACGGTTGCGCCGGCCGCGGCAGCATCCGCCGCCGTCATTCCGGAAAGATCAACGCCTTCAACGCCTTTGAGGACGATGAATTTCGTGCCGAGATCGGTCGTGTCAAAAATCAGTCCGAACAAAGGCATGAAGACATCGTTGACAATTGAACTTACTATTCCGTTAAATGCGGCGCCTATCATAACACCGACTGCCATATCCATCACGTTGCCTTTGAATGCAAACTTTTTAAATTCAGACCACATAACAGCCTCCCGTATTTTTGGATGCAATAAATATAACCCAAATCGAACGTAAATTCAATAGCTGTGAAGAATATAAATCAAAATTGAATGTTAAAAAGAGAAAAGGGGACCGATATCCCCTCTTCTTAACACAACGTGAATACATGCCGCATGTATTCACGTCAAGTGAACATACGCAGCGCGGCCGTTCCGCATTATTAAAAAGTATTTTACAGTCTGTTCAGTTGAATTGAAATGACAGCCGCCGCAACTGCCGCCGCAAGCAGAGCCATTCCGACGGCAGCACGGAAACGTTTGAATTTGAGACAATGAACGATGTATGCAATGTTATAAGCTGCGCATAACGCGGCAGGAATCCAAATCATGTTTTTTCTCCTTTTCAACAAAATTTGAGTGGCTGTTATTGTCTTGTTTCGGCAATGTATTCGTCATCCAGTGTCAATTTAACAATAAATTCCGCATCGAGCTCCGGATAAATGGATTTCCAGTTTAGATTTTCCCATGACTCCACGCTGCCGAATTTTTTTGACGCATATCTTCCGAACCCCATTGCATCGCAGCCGCAGTCGCGGCAAAGTTTGAACACTCGCGCAAGCTCGGTTTCAAAATACCGTTCCAGTTTCTGCTGCATTCCGCTTCGCCATTCCCTTCCGATTCTGCCCGACTTATCCTGTCCGACAGTCAGCGAGATTTCATATTCCGCTTTTGCGAAAGGAGCACCGTCGACATTGACCGAAATGCGTTTTTTTTCAAGTTTTGCAATCAGCGCTGCACACTCCGCACCGTCGGGCTCACCGTAATCATACATTATTGTTCCCGATTCAAAATCGCCCTTTCCGATATTCATGAACTGAGTGTCATCCGCATCAAGCCACCCTTTCATAACCCATCCGTCGAACAGCGCGGCGCACATTGTAAGCCCCTGCATTCCGCCCAGCCTTGCGCCCTTCTCGGCATCCGCCAAAGGATTTTCTCCCTCGGTCGCAGTATTTTTCTGTTTTGTATCCGTAACAACTTTCGGATCGTAAAAGCCCATTGGCAGCACGGGATCAAACCTTCCGCCGCCGCACGCTTCAAAGCAGCGCGCAGCATTTATCACCGCAACGCGCCCTGTTTTGCGCGCATCGTTAATTATGTCGTCCTGCAATGTTGAAAGGTTCGCGTTATTGTTTGCACTCAGGCCGCCGAGGTATTCACGAACGCTGCAATGCGTCACCTGAACCATTGCGGAGGTTCGTATTCGCAGTGTGTCAAACGAAAGTCCCAAAAAATCCGGTATCATGCCTTTTCTTGCAAGTTCCTCACCAAAAACGAAAATATGTGTTCTGGTAAAGCTCAGTTCGTACGGCACACCGTAGCTTATTTTGTCTATCGCATCAAAAAGGTTTTCGGCCTCCACCGAAAGGACTATCGCGCCGCCTTCATTCTCATCGGAGGCATTTGAACTTTCCCTTTGGAGCTCGAGAATCACCTCGTATTTCTCTTTTTGACCTATGTCAGCACCGACCGTAACAACATAACCGTAGTTATCAAGGCTCACCGGATTGAGGCAGCCGCAGAGCGGAAGCAATGCCGTGCAAACTGCCGCAGTCAAAGCCGTCAATGCCGCAGTGCGCAGCAGTGATTTTTGTTTATTTTCGTGCCGCTGAGTTTGTTTCATCAGTTTTTCTCCGTTTCTTTTTATGTTAATGTAAAATTCAGGAATGTTTTCTCCGTTTTTTCGCCGAAACGGCTCCGATGAAAGCCGCAAGCACAATCGGCACAGCAATGAAGATGAAGCCGTACTCGGCATTCGCTGCGCGAGGGTCGGGAAGAAAGCGCATGATTCCTTCAAAATCAATAATTATCAGCAGTCCGACAAGCAGAACATTCGAACTCAGCACCGGCCGAATATCACGAACGCCGAAAACCTGCGAAAACAGCAGCGAAGCCGAATAAATATAGAACGAACCCGTCAGCATGCCGCCGGTGAGCCACGCAATGTGTGCAAGTTTATCCATGCGCAGCAAATGCGTTTCAAGACTCTTAAGGTTGTTGATTCTGAACAGAGGCATAAAAAGATCGCCGAGCTCCGTGTAAGTGAACGCAAGGCTTACCGCAAATTGTGCAGCCGCGCAGACGGCAGCGGAGATTAAGGCGGCAATGACTCCTGCTTTTTTCGCGTGATGCGTTCCCTGAAGCCCGGTACATGTTATCAAAAGCGACAGCAAAGCCGGCAGGAACGCACCCGACTGCGAAAAAGCCTGCCGTGTCAACAACCCGATATTGCTGCCCGGGAACGGATACAATCTGTACGTTTCGAACTCACTTGATGCCGTCAGAATCGAAACAGCAAGCACAATCAGCAGCAGCAAAGCGAAGCATTTTGCCGTCCGTCCTATGGTTTCAAAACCGAGCCATGCAACAAAAAGCACCGTCGGAAGCACATACATTGCAAGTTTGCCGTAGCCGATGCCGTTGAAAAACAAGCCGTGCAGCACTTGGATGAACCCGCTTAGCGGTGAGTATGCCGCAGCGAGCAGGCAAAGCATCAGCACAAGTGTGACCGCCGCGCCGATCGTACCTCCGAATGCGGACAGAATGAGTTCCGAAAGATTTTTTGCTCCGCTGCGCCGCATTGCCGCAAGCACGATGATAAAAAAAACGAGTGCAATGATTCCGCCGACAGGAAGCGTGATATAAGCCGCATTGCCGCAGGCATAGGTATTTTTTGTGTCAAACGTGAGCAGCCCGCTCGTACACATCGCAATTGCCGCAATCGATATGCCCTCGCGGACGCCGATGCGCCCTTCTCTGAGATTCATAAGCCCCTCCCGAAAGCCGTTCCCGAAAGCCGGTTTTTGAATTTCCGTTTAACGGCAAAACCCTGATTCGGTCTCATGCGCTTATCCACGCATTTAAAACAGCGTTTCAAAAAATTTTTCATGATTTTCCTTCCTGTTTGGGCAGCGTATCTCCGTGCGTATTCATGTAATCCTCCGCTCTGTGATGCATTCCGAGTTTTCCGCGAATAACGAACGGCCGTTTCGAGAGCGTTTTCGGTGCAAAAGGCGCAAGGAACGGAACGCCGAACGATTTCATGTTTGCAAGGTACGCCGCAAACACAACCAGTGCCGCCGCAAGTCCGAGCAGCCCCCCGATCCACGCCGCAATTACGAACGCGATGCGCAAATACGATGCAGCGATTTGTGTTGAATAATCCGGAACGCAGAAGTTTCCGAGTCCCGACAGGGCAACGATTATGAGCATTACGGAGCTTGCAAGATTCGCTGCCACCGCCGCCTGCCCGAGTATCAATCCGCCGATTACGCCGATCGCCTGCCCGATGCTGCCGGGAACGCGCATTCCCGCTTCCCTTATCAACTGAAAAACAAAAAGCAGCAGCAGCATTTCAAACGGGAGCGGTTCAAAAACCATCTTTCGCGACTGTATGACGGTGCTCAGCACTTCCGTTGAAAGCAGCCCCTGATGATACAGCGCAAGCGCAACAAAGTATCCCGGCAGCAAAAGCGAAATCAGAATTCCCGCATAACGCACGATGCGCAGAAGTGTTCCGAGAGGCTTCCGCATGTAAATATCCTCCGGACTGTTCATGAGCGCGGAAAGCGTTATCGGCATGATAAGCGCGAACGGGCTTCCGTCCGCAATTATTGAAACCGCGCCCTGCATCACGAACGATGCGACCCTGTCCGGCCTCTCGGTTGCGAGTGTTTGCGGAATCGGCGAGAAGCCGTCACCCTCAATAAGCTGGTCAAGCATCCCGGTATCTATGATTGTGTGCGCGTTCACCTTTGCCAGCCGCCGTTTAACTTCCTCGATAAGTGTGCGGTTCGCGACGCCGTCCCGATACATAACGGCAATTCTTATATTGTTATCGCACCCGGCGGGACGAAACTCAACAACAAGATCATCCGAGTGAATGATTCGTCTGACAAGCGTTATATTCGTTCTCAGGTTCTCCGTGAACCCTTCCTTCGGTCCGCGCACGATTTTTTCATTATCCGTTGTTGAAACGCTGCGCTTTTCAAACCCGCGGGTCTCCGGAATAATTGCTTCGGATGCACCCTGCACGAAAACGGCGGCTTTACCGTCCGTTATTGCCGTTATAACAAGGTTAAGATCACTTTCCGTACCTATTTCGCTGACTTGCAGGATATTATTGATTATGCCTTCGCTGCTTGTATCCGCATCCTGCTTTGCCGTCATTAACGGACGCATTATGAAATCCGCAATCGTTTCATCGCTTGCCATTCCGTTCATATACACAATCAATGCGGGAGTTTTCCCCGCAATATTGAGTCGGCGGAAGATAACATCGGTGTTTATATCCGCACGGAACACATTCCGAAGCTCCGCTTCCGCAGCATTTATATCCGCAGGCACGGGACGAAACTCGGGTTCCCCCTGCGGTGCAATATCCTTCCAGCCGCCGAAGCTTTTCGGCTCACCCGCTTCACGTTCGGTGAGTTCATATCGCATATCGTGCCTGTCAAAGGCAAAAAAACGCTCCAACCTGCCGCGAATGCCTTCCCCGCCCCGGTCGCTTTCATGATTGTTTGATTCGTTATTTGATTCGGGTTTCATAAGCTTCTCCGCTCCCTGATTCATTCGTGTTTTCCGTTTTTCCGAACTGATACCGTTCCGCGCCGTTTCACCCAATGCATCCGCAAGCATCGGGTTTTTACGCAGAGAACGTTTTGTTCGGCCTTTCCCGATTTAGCTTTTCTCCGCTTTGTTCCGTTTATGCAAATTACGCAAATCCGTGCCGCGGCCGCAAATTTCGCGCCGTTCGGAATGTTTCCGACGGTCCGCTTCATATAATCAAAACGGAAACAATCAATCAGACGGAGGATCTGCAATGAAAATAATGGTAATATCAAAAAAAACCCTCATCTGGGCGGCGACGGTGCTGCTTGTCATTGTTGCCGCAATTGCATTTGCGGTCTTTTCCGGCAGGGACAGCGGCGCCGAACCCGACCGTCCGACCGGAGGCAAACCGCAGTCGAACCTTAATCTGCCGAGTTCGGCAGCGGGCAGCGGTGTTGAACAGTATGAACTTGAAGTGCTTGCGGGGTTGATGAAGGAGCTGCCCGTTTACAGCGTTTCGCGGAGCGACAAGCGCATCGCGCTTACAATCGACGCTGCATGGGAGGATGACAAAACGGACTTTATTCTTGATACCCTGAAGGAATACGACATCAAGGCAACTTTTTTCCTTTGCGGCTTCTGGGTGAACGACTACCCCGACAAGGTGAAGGCAATTTCCGATGCCGGTCACGAAATCGGCAATCACTCCCTCACCCATCCGCACATGAGCAAACTTTCGCCCGAGCAAATGAAAAGTGAGCTTTCACAGTTCGACAATCTGCTTGAACCCATCATCGGCAGGCGAACAAAGCTTTTCCGCGCACCCTACGGCGAATATGACGACAGAGTTATTAAAACCGTTCGTGAAGCGGGTTACGAGGTCATTCAGTGGAATATTGACACCGTTGACTGGAAGCCCGAGCGTTCCGCGCAGACGATTCTTGACACCGTGCTTCCGAAACTTTCGGACGGTTCGATCATCCTCTGCCACAACAACGGCTATAAGATAGAGCAGTATCTTCCGACGCTTATTGAGTCCGCGCTTGCTCAGGGATACAGCTTTGTTACCGTCAGCGACCTGCTTTTGGACGGCGAAACCCTTATCGATGTGAACGGTGTGCAAAAACCGGCTCAATGACACGGCAGCGCCGCAGTACCATACGGCACAGCGGCAGTGCCGCACTTCGGCAGGGGTGGTTTATGTTCACCCCGCCGTTTTTTGCTTATTTTTATTTATATTATGTATTTTTGCGCAAAAATTGTGAAACGATTCCGATTTTGATAAAAAAGACTTGAAAAAAACCGACCGTTGCGGTATATTATGGTTGTCAATCATTTACAGCCGCATCACCCTGTGTTATAATAAATCATTGTGGATACTGCCCGGGACGCTTCATATGCGGTGCGTTTTTTTGCTGCATTGAGCGTTTGCTTGGATGCTATCCCTCAGGAAAAAGCCGGAAAAGTCTTTTTTGCGGCGCAGAAGCCCTGCTTTGCGGGCATTGCTGCAAAAATTTTAATCGGCGTTTTCTCGGCACACTAATCGGACAGAAGTACCGATGCAGATATATTTGGAGGATTATATGTCAGAACTCACAAACATTGAAAACGGCAAAGTCAAGCTCAGCCTCAAAATCCCCGCAGAGGATTACCGCAGAGCATTGGAAAGTGCGTACCGCAGGACCGGTGCACATTACAACATTCCCGGTTTCCGCAAGGGCAAAGTGCCCCGCAAGGTTATTGAAGCAACCTACGGCGTGAACGTTTTTTGGGATGAGGAATTCGATTCACTCGTTCAAAGCGTTTATTCCGATGCGCTTGCCGAACACAATCTCGTGCCCGAGATTCAGCCGAACATTGAGTTCACCGAAGTATCCGAGCAGGACGGCGTCAGCTTCACCGCGGAAGTTGTTCTCCACCCGACGGTCAAGCTCGGCCAATACAAGGGAATAGAAGCACCCGTTATTGAATATAATGTTACGGACGAAGAAGTTTCCGCAGAGATTCAGAAAAAGCTCAACGAGATGGCGACCGAAGCAGCCGTTGAGGATCGTCCCGTTCGTCAGGGCGATATCGTAACCCTCGATTTTGCGGGATTCATGGGCGATGAACAGTTCGAAGGCGGCACTGCCGAAGGCTATAAGCTCAAAATCGGTTCCGGCTCCTTCATTCCCGGATTTGAAGAGCAGATGTGTTCTTCGACTCCGACAAGCAAGAGCAGGCATGGCATACCGTATCGCGACAACTACGCGGAAAAGGTTTTACCTCCGAAGAAATGTACGAGCGGGTACACGGACGCTCGTCGCGCTCGATCTTCGAATACCTGCTCCGGAAACCGCTGACCCAAGAGCAGGTCTGGGAACTGATCGAACGCAAGGAAACGATCTACCGCGAACTCTGCCTGCAGGACGAGGAGCGCTTCCGTCTGGCTCCCGGAGCCGCCGAACTGCTGGACTGGCTCTGCGAGCACGGCATCCCGCATACGATCGCAACGGCTTCGGAAATACGCAATGTACGGTTCTTCAGGGAGCATTTCGGGTTGGACCGCTGGTTCGATCCGAGGCGAATCGTCTACGACGACGGCACGTTTTCAGGCAAGCCGGCACCGGATATCTACCTCCGGGCCGCCGAACGGATCGGGTTGTCCCCTTC
>ERZ791736.391-NODE-391-length-12633-cov-4.339402_pt1 | contig 12633 bp, 9 predicted proteins | sample MGYA00509940_ERZ791736 | MGnify/ENA primary metagenome ERZ791736 (study PRJEB30046, sample SAMN00792014) | human gut metagenome | study: EMG produced TPA metagenomics assembly of the A metagenome-wide association study of gut microbiota in type 2... | reverse complement strand
AGATGATGGGCATCGGCCCCCCGCAGGGGGGCGGTGCCGTTCCTGCGGGGGGCGTCGGTGCGCGGCTGATCCTTTGGCGCGGGCGCGGGTTTTTCCGGGGCGGCAGTCTCCTGCGGGCGTTCGCCTGCGGGCTTCGTGCGGCGGCCGCCGCGCCGGCGGCGGCGATTCGCGCTCTTTCCGGCTTCTTCGCCGGCTGCCTCCGCTGTGTCCAGCGCTTCCGGCTCGATCACGGCGACGGCATCCGGATAGATGACCTCCGGCAGCTCCTCGAAAAACGCCTCCGTCTTCTGCACCGGACGCGGTTTGGAGGAAATGGGCGCAAAATCGCGCGGGATCGGCGGGTCGTTTTTGCGGGCCTTTCCGCTGCGCAGGATGTAGATATCCGTATTTTTATAGCTGCCGATCGTCTCCGGGTGGTCTTCCATGCGGACTCTGACGCTCTGGCGCAGGAGATTGACCTCGACGACCGTCCCGCGTCCGTCGGGCGTGTCGACAAAGGATTCCATCTTCGGCGCGGTCTTGATGAGGTCCTCATAGGCCTCCTGCTCGTATTTCAGGCAGCACATGAGCCTGCCGCACGTGCCGGAGATCTTCGTCGGGTTCAGGCTGAGGTTCTGCGTCTTGGCCATTTTGATGGAAACGGGCTGGAAATCATCGAGGAATTCCTTGCAGCAGAAGGGCCTGCCGCATACGCCGAGTCCGCCGACCATCTTGGCCTTGTCGCGCACGCCGATCTGCCGCAGCTCAATGCGCGTGCGGAAGACGGAGGCCAGATCCTTGACCAGCTCGCGGAAATCGACGCGGCCGTCCGCCGTGAAGAAAAACAGAAGCTTGCTGCCGTCAAAGGCGCATTCCGCCGAGACAAGCTGCATTTCCAGCCCGTGCGCGGCGATCTTCTGCTGGCAGATCTCAAAGGCCTTCTTTTCCTTTTCCTGGTTCTCTGCGTTCGCGCGCTCGTCCTGCTGCGTCGCTACGCGCAGCACCCTGCGCAGCGGCAGCACCAGCTCACGCGGCTTGACCGGGTGGTTGCCGGCAGCGCAGAGGCCGAATTCGTCTCCGCGCGCCGTGTCGATGATGACGTGCGCACCGGCCTGCAGCGTCAGTCCGGCAGGGTCGAAATAATAGGATTTTGCATTATTGCGGAAGCGGATGTCCACCACGGTAACGGCGGCAGGCTCCGCCGGTTGGGCGGGCGCTTCTTCCTTTGCAGGCGCGGCGGCTTCCGCGGGCTGCTGTGTATCCGCCGCAGGCTGCTGCGCTGCGGCTTCCGGTTCTGCGGCGGCGGGCTGCTGCTCCAGAACGGTATCGGGGGTCTGTTCTTGCATGGTTCTCTCCAATCTGCCGCAGAGCCTGCGGCAAGGTAAAATTTCAGATTCGGCGCTCAGCGCAGCTTCATCGCAAGATAGCCGGTGACCGCGCCTGCCGACGCATTGGCGGCCAGCGCGTCAATGGCAGCCTGAATGCTGTCGGACGCCTGCAAAAGCTCTGAGCCGGAGCGGCTGGCGACGATCTGCGCGGCGCTTTCCGACGCGGTGTCCAGTCCGCCTCTTTGCGTCAGCGCACCGCAGATGCACGCGCGCAGCTGCTGCAGCGCGGGAAGCAGCTGCTCCCGCTTCGCCTTTTCCATGGGCAGCAGCACGCGCAGCAGCGCCATCCGGTCATGCGCGGCATAGGCCGCGGCAAACTGCCGGACGAACGGCTCGTCCTCCGCATCCTGCAAAAGCGTCAGCGCCTGACCCAGAAAGCCGCCCGCGCGCAGATAGGCCGCGCGCAGAACGCCGTCAGGCTTGTCCGGCGCATTCTGCCGCAGAAACGGCAGCGCCTCATCCTGCGCCACCGGGCCGAGCTGCAGCTCCGCGCAGCGGCTGCGGATGGTCGGCAGCAGCCGCTCCGCGTTGGTCGACAGGATCAGGAACACGCCGTAATCCGGCGGCTCCTCCAGAATCTTCAGCAGCGCGTTCTGCGCGGATTCGTTCATATCCTGCCCGCGCGGGATGATGTAGATCTTGCGCTTTCCCTCGTTCGGGCGGATGAACATATCGCTTCTGGCTGCGCGGATGGGGTCGACGGTCATGGCCTTGTGGTCGGGATCGTCGACGGTGATGATATCCGGGTGGACACCCTCAAGCGCCTTGCGGCAGCCGGAGCAGACGCCGCAGGGGATCTTTCCGCTGCGCCCCTCGCACTGCATTGCCGCCGATAAGATCCGCGTGAGCGTATGCTTGCCCGAACCGGCAGGCCCGCAGAGCAGATAGCTGTGCGCCACGCGTCCGCTGGCGAATGCGCCGCTCAGACGCGCCTTGACGGCGTCATTTCCCAGAAAGCCGGTAAAGTCCATGTTCGGTGTTCCTTTCTCGGCCTATACTTCGCCTTATATCATAGTAGTATAACAGATTTTCCGCCGCTTTGCTACTGTTTTTTCTCCACCCGCAAAAACAGGCAGGGAACCGAATCCCTGCCTGCTTGTTCAGCTCTCCATCTGCCGTCCGAGAAAGCCCGCGACGGTCTGCACGAGCCGCTGCTCCGCCTCGCCGAGCGCAGGCGCGCCGTCCTCGCTCAGAAGCAGGACGCAGCCCATTAAGTCGCCCTCTGTCACAATGGGGGCTGCGGCGCCGACGCGGTAGCGGTCGGATGCGTCCGTCGGCCGGACGGGCAGATCGCCGTCCTGATAGCGGTAGCTGCGCCGCAGCTCCATGAGCTGCTCCAGCTCCTGCGAGCAGCGCTTGTCCAGAAGCTCCCGCTTCTGCACGCCATGCACCGCAATGATCGCGTCCCGGTCGCAGACCGCCGCGATATATCCGGTGTTCTTCCCAATCGCTTCACAGATCTGTCCCGCAAATTCCCCCAGATCGCCCATCGGCGAGTATTTCTTAAAGATCACCTCGCCGTCCTTCTCCGTATAAATCTCCAGCGGGTCACCGCTGCTGATAACACTGACACGGAAAACCTTGTCCTTTCGGTGCGCCGCACCTTGGACAATTTCAGTTTCGTAGGGGTCGATGCCCACATCGACCCGCGGGCGGACAGAGTCGTCCGCCCCTACAAGCTGGGATTCGCTATTTTCCGTGTCCCAATTAAAATTTACGGCGTCCTCCGGGAGCGTGCCGGTCTTGAGCAGGCTGTCGATGTCCGCCTTGAGCTGCACCTCGATGTGATCTTCAAACACCCGAATTTTTTCGATCATCAGATTCAGGTCGTTGCGGTCGAGCGACGGCTTTTCCAGAATGTCGTGAAATACATCCATTGCCGTTTTCGCCACGCGGTTGATGCGGATGATGGTATTGCGTTTGTCGCTGGCAAATTCGATCTGGTGCTGAATGCCCGCAATGCGCTGCGTCAGCTCCGCTTCCAACTCGTCGTAGGTTTCGTCTAAAAGCGCCTCCTGCTCCGGGTGCTTCATGATGTCGCGAATGCGTTGGCGCTTCGTGGTTTTCAGCTCCTCCTGCTTGTCAAGCAGCAAAGCCTCTAAGTTTTCCTCCGCGCGCTTTGTCTCCGCAATGTCCGTCTGCTCTTTCTCCAGATCGGCGTTCAGCCGTTCGAGCATGGTGCTGGAGTTGTCGCGCACCTTGCGCACATAGTCCTTGACCAGCGCGTCGAGCGTTTCCACGCGGATATGGTGACTGGTGCAGCCCTTGAGACCGCGACGGTGATACGTTCCGCAGGTGTAGGCGGGCGCCAGATCACTCCGGCTCATGGCAAACATCGGACTGCCGCAGTCGCCGCAGACGAGAAGCCCCGAGTACACGTTGTCGTTGACCTTGACCCCGCGATAATTGTTCGTTGAGCGGCTTTCGCGCAGAGAGCGCACGGTCGCAAATGTGCGGTAGTCGATGATCTCCTGATGGTGGTGCTCAAAGACGCGGTGCTCGCTCTCGTCCAGCTTTCGGTCGCTGCCGTTGATTTTCACGCGTGTGAATTTTCCCTGCCGCAGCGTGCCGATATAAAAATCGTTGTCTAAAATCCCCTGTACCGTAACGATTGCCCACGCCGCTTTCGTCTTGCGGCGGACAGGCTCTCCGGCCGCGGCGCGGCGCTCACACTCGGACATCCGCGGCGTGGGCACGTTGTTGTCCGTCAGGTAGTTTGCAATTTTTTTGTAGCCCCAGCCGTCCAAGTAGAGCCTGAAAATCGTCCGGATGACCTCGGCCTCCGTCGGCACGACCTCAAACACCTGCTGCTTATTGAGGGTATATCCATACGGCGCAGCGCAGAGCCACCGCCCCTCCTCCTGCCGCCGCTTCACGACACTGCGCACCTTTTTCGATGTGTCCGTGACCGGCATTTCGTTGATTAAGAACTGGAACTGAATTTTGAGCCAGTCGTCGTCATTCGGAAAGTCGATGTTATCACCGATCGAGATAATACGCACACCCGCATCACGCAGATCCTCCAGCTCTACCAGTCCGCGCGAGTTGCGGCGGGAAAAGCGGGAGAAATCCTTGACGATGAGAATGTCGTACTTGTGGCTCATCAGCCCCCGGCGCATCTCCTGATACCCCTCACGCTGCTCGAACGTGTAGCCGGAGCGGTCGCGGTCTTCAAAAAACGTCAATGTGCTGTTCGGAAAGTGCGTTGTTACAAAGTCTTCGATGATGGACTTCTGGTTTTCAATCGACACATTGTCGCGGTCGAGCTCCTCATCGACCGAAATGCGGGCATAGCCTGCAATATCAAAGCGTTCAATCATGATCATTCACCCTTGAGATATTTTTCCGTCTGCCGCCAGCTGCCGAGGATTCCTCGGTAGTTGCTTTTCGGTTCATTTCCCATTTGCGTTCTCCTCCGTCTGCTCCGGCAGCTGTGCCGCGTCCGTTACTATGTCCGTGACGAGTTGGCGGAAGCTCTCGGCTTCCAGCGCTTTTCTCGCCACACCCGCGACATTGCCGCCGCGCCGGGCGACCTTCTGGTTTTCGTCAAAGCCCTGCGGCTGCTCGGCTTTCGCAATATCGGTCGTGGACGCTTCTGCCAGCATGGTCAGCACCAACTCCAGATCGCTCATATTATCGCGAAGGTTTTCCTTTTTCGGCCCCTTGAGATTTTTATACTGCCGCGTGTTCATGCCAGTCCACGCCACGCGGATCTTCTGGTCCTCAAAAAGCTGAATCTCGTTTTTCATTGGTTCGTCCATTCTCGTCCTCCCCAATCAGCCGCACCCTTATCACAAATATCTATTGTTTCGTTTTGACTTCGTAGATAATATTGTACATCATCAAAAAAGAGATTGCAAGACAAAAATGCGCTGTATATCGGGAGGTGCATAAAGAGAAAACGGGGGCGAAGAGAAATTTTCTCTTCGCCCCCAATGTATCCGGCGCTATATGGTCATCTGCTGCGCCTTTTCACGCTGGACTTCCTGCTCCGCCAATCTCTGACGGTTATAAAGCAGCAGATCCCGCGTCTGTTCATAAAGGTCGCAATTTCCAGACTCAAAAACTGCCACCAGATACTTTTTCTTTTTGTATGTGTCATAGACGCTCTGCAAGCCGGCGCGTAGAACCGGGTCTGACTTTTCTGCATTCGTCAGCCAAATCTCAACCAGCTTCCGCTCGTCCTTGACGGTCATTTCCATAGCCTCACGCTCCTTGTGAATATGATTTCCGTATTTTCCCTGTTTTTATACCAAGCTGACCTCCTGTACACTGATAAAAAGCGTCCGCAGGCTCTGAGCCAACGGACGCTTGAATTTTATCTCGTTGAAAAAGAGCAGTTTCCCGAAATCAGGAAACTGCTCAAGCTATGGATGTGGGCTGCAAAACCCTGTGGATCACAAAGAAAACGATCGTGGGTGGAAGAGTCTCGGTCCTTCCGTATAGAAGATATAGGCAGGACGATACAAGCTGCGGGAATATACCTGCGATTCAGCAAGCGATACCCATCGTAGGTGTGGAGTAGGTCTTCTCTCACAGCAAGTATCACAGCCGCCGGCGGATGGTGTGTCCATCCACCGGCGGCTGTGTGTAAGTTCTGCGAAGTCCCGCTGCGGCTCAGCCGAAGAGGAAATCCTTCAGATTTGTATTAAACAGGTATTCTGCAATGTAGGCTCTTGTTCTCTTATACAGTGCATCCTGTGCAAATGAGACATCATTGCCGGATTCTTGCAGCGCAAATTCATACGTCTGCCTGAGCTCCGTACCGACATTGATCTTGGCAATGCCGGCGGAAATGGCGTCGAGAATGTACTGGTGCTGAATTCCGGAGCCGCCGTGCAACACAAGCGGAATGCCGACTGCCCGGTAGAGCTCTGCCACGTGCGCAACGTCGATTTTGGCTTCCGGCTTTTTCTGGTTACGGACAGCCTCGGCGACTGCGCCGTGGATGTTGCCGACTGCGACGGACAGCCAGTCGCACTTACTTTCCTCTGCAAACCGCTTTGCCTCGTCCAGGCGGGTAAAGCCCATCTTCGAAGCAAAAATCTCTTCATACGGCGGCATGACCTTGTTTTCGTGCCCCATGACCGCGCCGAGCTCCGCTTCACAGGGGATCTGCGCGGCATGCGCAAGATCAGCCGCTTCCCGCGTTGCGGAAATGTTTTCCTCCAGCGGCAGACGCGAACCGTCAATCATGACGGACTGGTAGCCTGCGCGGATGGCGCGCTCGATCAGTGAGCGATAATCCACGCGCTGATAGTCCTCGTCAATCACGGGAACGTGATCCAGATGCAGCAGCGTATGTGCCGGATCCTTGTACCGGTCATATTCCTCCGCGATGCGCTCGAGAGATTCGGCTTTCATTTTTTCCCACTCCACGCGCGCAACCTGAATCATGGCGACGCTGTTTTCGTCGCGAATGGCCTCGATGATCGGCTTGACCATCGGGATATGAGGTACGTTGAAGGCGGGCACGCATTTGCCCTTTTCACGGGCTTTCAGAATGACTTCTCTTGTGTTCACAATTGTATCCTCTTAATAGCGTCGCAGATAGTCAGCGGAAATTGCCTTGTATTTCGCATACCGTTCTGCATATTTTGGTCGATTGTAAAATGAAGTTGGACACCTAAGAAAAAAATCGGTCGATTTCGTCTTTCTGAAAAAACACCCCCTATCCTTTATCCGTATTCAGAGGGCTTTTGTACCAAACTTTTTGCGTCAGGAAGAGAAAGCTGCAATCTGACCGCTCCTTGATCATGCTCCAGCACGCGCCGCGCCACTGGTCGGCTTCTTCGATCAGAAAGTCCGTCGAAAACCCGAGATAGACCAGTCCCGGCTTCATTTTATAGCCGCCCTTTTTGAGCTGCACGACCGGCTTATCAAAGTCCTTCGTCCTGACGATCATGCTCGTATCGACACCCCCGCTTGACGTCGCCCTTAGCCCCCTTTGTTGGGGGCTGTTTTTTGCGCATTTCCCAAAAAGTGCTTGCTTTTTTCCGGGAAATACGGTAGACTGAAAAAGTAGATAAGATTCAAAGCTGTACACGCATTATTTTCGTCAAAACGCACAAATTTCGACAACTGAGCCGGATGAACGAATCAGGAGAGGGCATACCCGTATGCCGCCGAAGGGGAACGCGCAACGAACTCTCAGGCAAAAAAACTGATTCCGGACGGAACTCTGGAAAGCTGCATCCGCAGCACCGAAGAAGCAATCCCGGTCAGCCGGGAGAATCTTTCAGGTTTACGAACAGAGCGCGCCTTCTTTTGGCGCGCTCTGTTTTCTGTTTTTTAAGGAGAAGCATATGATCGTAACAAGAAAAAAGTCCGTGGAGCAGGTGCTTGCGATGCTGCACGGTGTACGCCGCGTCGCGCTGGTCGGCTGCGCCAGCTGCGCCGCAGCCTGTCAGACCGGCGGAGAAAAGGAGCTGGAGCAGATGCGCCAGCTGCTGCAGGAGCAGGGGATCGAGACAGTCGGCAGTGTCCTGCCGGACGAATGCTGCCATATGCTGCTCGTCAAGCGTGATCTCAAGCCCCTGCGCGACAGCGGCGCGGAGGCCATCGTCTGTCTGGCCTGCGGCGACGGCACACAGACTGTCGCGGCCAATACCGCGGTCCCGGTTTTCCCTGCGAATGACACGCTGTTTCTCGGACAGATCGAGCGTGCGGGCGTCTTCCGCGAGGCCTGCCGGATGTGCGGCGACTGTATGCTCGGCCAGACCGGCGGCATCTGTCCCGTGACGCAGTGCGCAAAATCGCTCGTCCACGGGCCGTGCGGCGGACAGCGGAACGGCCGCTGCGAGGTCAACCCCGAAAACGAATGCGCATGGCTGCGCATTTACCGCAAACTCAAGGAACTGGACCGGCTGGATCTGCTGGAGGCGGACCGGGCGGATAAGGATTATCGAAGCACCGCATACCCGCAGGCGCACAGCCTGCGCGAGATCAGGAAAAAGGGAGGAACACCATGAGCGAACTGAAACGAACCGTACTCTATCAGGCCCATCTGGACGCCGGAGCCACGATGGTCGACTTCGGCGGCTGGGATATGCCCATCCAGTACCCGGACGGCATCGTCGCCGAACATCTCTACTGCCGCAGCCACTGCGCCATTTTCGACGTGTCCCATATGGGCCGTATCGACGTCGAAGGGCCGGACATGGTCCGGTTTTTGCAGCACGTCCTGTCCAGCAACGTGCAGGCGCTGGATCTCAATCAGGCGCAGTACTGCATCATCCCCGACCAGAACGGCTGCGCCATCGACGACGCGTATCTCTACCGCTTTGAGGCGGAAAAGTATTTCCTCGTCATCAATGCGGGCAACATCGACAAGGACCTCGCCCATCTGACGCGCGAGGCCGAGCGTTATAACGTCACGCTTACCAACGTCTCCGACTGCTATGCCGCCATCGCCGTGCAGGGCCCGGAGGCCAAAAAGCTGCTCATGACCCTGTCGGGCGGCAAGGCGCTCACGCGGGAAAACGTCAAAAACGCGCTGGGGACGCTCACCATGGAGGGCCGTCCCGTCCGCGTTGCCAAGACCGGCTATACCGGAGAACCCATCGGCTATGAACTCTATTGCGAATCAAGGGACGCCCGGTATTTTTGGGACCGTCTGATCGAACTCGGGGCAAGACCCACCGCGCTCGGCGCGCGCGATACGCTGCGAATGGAAGCTTCTCTGCCGCTCTACGGCCATGAAATGGGGGAGTGCGAGTTTGGCGGCGAGATCCCGGTCTATGCTGTGCCGCTGGCCAAATTCGCCGTCTCGTTCGCAGAGGAAAAGGGCGATTTCATTGGCCGCGCCGCGCTGAAGCGGCAGTTCGAGGCGTTCCAGAGGATCATGAACCGCGATTATTCCGCAATTGCGGATCTTCCGTACCGCATTCAGCCGGTCTATCTTGCAGGCAAGGGCGTTCTGCGCAAGGGCTTCCCGGTCTACAGCAAGGACGCATGGGCAGAGGGAAAGCCCGTCGGCTATGTGACCTCCGGTACGATGATTCCGTATTTCAAGACGGAGGGCGAGGGACTGGAAACGGTCATCACCTCCGAGACGGGCAAGCGCTCCATCGGCCTTGCGTATCTCGATTCGCGCATCTGCCAGGACTTTGATCTTGAGATCGACATTCGCGGCAAGCGGCAGCCGGCCAAGGTCGTCGCGTGGCACATCCGGCAGGACGCCGCGCCCTATGTCCGTCCCATCCTGCCCGATCATCCCGCCCCGGCTGCGCCGCACTGCGACGCGCCGTATGCCGAAAAGGCCGCCGCGCTCCTGAAAAAAGCGCAGGAGAACCACCTCTGGCGGCAGCACCGGTGCATCAATCTCATTCCGTCCGAAAACACGCAGTCGCGCGCCGTGCGCCTGCTTTCGGCCTCCGATCCGTCGAACCGCTATGCCGAGCATAAAAAGCAGAAGGCGTTCTATGACGCGGAGATCTTCTATTATCAGGGCACAAACTTCATCGGCGAGGTCGAGGCACTGCTCGTTGAGGAGATGAAGAAGTTCCTCGGCGCGTCGCAGGTCGAAACGCGCGTGACCTCCGGCCAGATGTCCAATACCGCCGTCTTCTCCGCGCTCATGGACTTCAAGAACCGCGTCGACCGCAAGCGCACGCCGCAGCGGCTCGGCTGGGTCATGAACAACCATATCGTCCGCGGCGGCCATCTGTCCGCACAGCCTATGGGTGCGCTGCACGACTATATCGCCGTCGATCCCGTCACCGAAAAGCAGATGGTCGTCAATTTCCCCGTCTGCGCCGACGACCCGTACCGCATCGACACGGAGGCGGCAAAGCTGCTGCTTGCGCAGTACCGGCCGGAATTCGTGATCTTCGGCAAGTCCATGGTGCTGTACAAGGAGCCGGTCGCGGAGCTTGTAAGCTTCATCCGCGAGCAGGGCATCCGCACGACCGTCATGTACGACATGGCCCATGTGCTGGGCCTGATCGGCGACCACTTCCAGAAGCCGTTTGAAGAGGGCGCGGAGATCGTCACCGGCTCGACGCACAAGACCTTCTTCGGCCCGCAGCGCGGCGTGATCGGCGTGAATTACAAGCCGGAGGACCTCAAATGGGGCCTCTGGGAGACGATCGAAACGCGCGCCTTCCCCGGCAGCGTCTCCAACCATCACCTCGGAACGCTGCTCGGCCAGTTGATGGCCGCGTATGAGATGAACGCGTTCAAGGACGAATACCAGAGGGCCGTGATCGAGAACGCGAAGAGCTTCGCCGCCAGCCTGAAGGCCGAGGGGCTTGACGTGGCGGGCGACCCGGCCGTGGGCTACACCGAGACGCATCAGGTCATCGTCCGCGTCGGCTACGCCAGAGGCCCGGAGATCGCGAAGCGGCTCGAGGAGAACAACATCATCTGCAACTATCAGGCCACGCCCGACGAGGAGGGCTTCACTGCCTCCGGCGCGCTGCGCATGGGCGTAAACGAAATGACCCGCTTCGGCTTCGGCAGGGAGCAGTTTGCGCACCTTGCGCACCTGATCGCCGACTGCATCCTGCGCAATGCGGACGTCCGGGAGGAAGCCGCCCGCCTGCGCGAGGGCTTCACCGATATGCGCTACTGCTTCTCCGACGCAGAAACGGAAAAGCTCATTTCCGCCCTGGCCGAGGCTACGGGAATTTGAGCGGTTAACGTAACCCAGCGCCCCTTTTTCCCCCCACCAACTCAACCAATCAACCCCACAAAACAGAATTGGAGGAACAAATTATGAATTTTCCCGCTGAACTGAAGTATTCCCGCGACCACGAATGGGTCAAGATGCTCGACGACACGACCGCTCTTGTCGGCATCACGGACTTTGCCCAGAGCGAGCTGGGCGATCTGGTCTACGTCAATCTGCCTGAGCCCGGCGATGAGGTGCTTGCGGGCGAAACGGCCTGCGACGTCGAATCCGTCAAGGCCGTGTCCGACGTTATGAGCCCCGTGACCGGTGTGATCGCCGAGGTCAACGAGGAGCTGGACGATTCTCCCGAGCTTCTGAACTCCGACCCCTATGAGGCGTGGATCATGAAGATCGAGCATATCACGGACTTCTCCGAGCTTCTGAGCGCGGAGGAATATGAGGCGTTCACGAAGGAGGAGCACTGATGGGCACCTTTGTCCCGACGACAGCTGCGGAGCGGGAGCAGATGCTGCGGACGATCGGCGTATCGTCCGTAGAAGATCTGTTCCGGGACGTGCCGCAGCAGATGTATCTGGACGGATACTTGGATCTGCCGCCCGGAAGGAGCGAGCTGGAAACGCTTGAGGCTGTCTCGGCGCTGGCAGAGCGGAACCGCGTGTTCAAAACCTGTCTGCGCGGCGCGGGCAGCTACCGGCATTATATCCCCGCGGCGGTCAAGGCCGTCGTGACCCGCGAGGAATTTGTGACGGCCTATACGCCCTATCAGGCCGAGATCAGCCAGGGCATTTTACAGGGAATTTTCGAGTACCAGACCATGCTCTGTGAGCTGACCGGCATGGACGTGTCCAATGCGGGCGTTTATGACGGCGGAACTGCCGCCGCAGAGGCCATCCCCATGTGCCGCGACCGCAAACGCACAAAGGCCTACGTCTCCGCAGCGGTCGACCCGAACGTCCTCGGCGTTATGAAGACCTACTGCTTCGGTTCCGGGACAGAGTTAACTGTCGTCCCGATGAAGGACGGCAGAACAGACCCGGACGCGCTGCGCGCCATGCTCGGTGCGGACGCCGCCTGCTTCTATGTCCAGCAGCCGAATTTCTTCGGCCTGCTGGAGGACGCGGAGCTGCTCGGCGAGATCACGCACGCAGCCGGGGCCAAATACATCATGGGCGTGAACCCCATTTCGCTGGCAGTTTTGAAAACACCCGGCGAGTGCGGCGCGGACATCGCCGTCGGTGAAGGGCAGCCCCTTGGCCTCGACACGGCCTTCGGCGGCCCGTACCTCGGCTTTATGACCGCGACGAGCGCCATGATGCGTAAGCTCCCCGGCCGCATCGTCGGTCAGACGCATGACACGGAGGGGAAGACCGGCTATGTCCTCACGCTTTCCGCGCGGGAGCAGCACATCCGCCGGGAAAAGGCCTCGTCCAACATCTGCTCGAACGAACAGCTCTGCGCGCTGACTGCCGCCGTCTATCTTGCCGCCATGGGCGAAGCCGGACTGCGGCAGGCCGCGGCGCTCTGCACGTCCCGCGCGCATTATTTTGCGCAGCGGCTCGAAGAAGTGCTCGGCTGGAAGCGCGTCTATCCCGGCGAATTCTTCCACGAATTCGTGACCGCCTGCCCGTGCCC
>ERZ791736.390-NODE-390-length-12639-cov-4.828115_pt1 | contig 12639 bp, 10 predicted proteins | sample MGYA00509940_ERZ791736 | MGnify/ENA primary metagenome ERZ791736 (study PRJEB30046, sample SAMN00792014) | human gut metagenome | study: EMG produced TPA metagenomics assembly of the A metagenome-wide association study of gut microbiota in type 2... | reverse complement strand
TGACCGGCCTGCGGCGCGGCGAGATCTGCGCGCTCATGTGGCGCGACTTCGACGCGAAGGCCGGGACACTCGGAATCTCCCGGACGCTGCACAGCAAGGGGCAGGGCATCTACGCCCTCGGTGACACGAAAACGAGCCAGGGCAACCGCACGATCATCCTGCCGGAGAGCGTCGCGGCGCTGCTGCGGGCGCGGAAGAAAGCCTCCATCAGCCAATGGATTTTCCCGCAGCCGACCAGCCCGGAGCTGCCGATGAATCCGGGAACGGCATACCGGCGGCTCAAAACGCTGCTGGAGGAAGCGGGCCTGCCGAGCATTCGCTTCCATGATCTTCGTCACCCGTATGTCAAGCACACGGCAAAAATTTTTAGCTTGCGCTTGATGGATTTTCAAGCACAGGCTTATCCTGATGCTCGGCGAAAAACTCGCGGAGCTTGTCAGCTTCATCGGGGAGGACAAAGCCGAAGCCCTGTCCGTCCACTCTGCGATAGAAAGCGATTTTCATGTCTGCCACCTCAAGCGAAAATGTCTTGGATTTTATATGCAATCTCAATGCGCTTACGCACGGCAGATTCCTTCCCCGCAGCAACCTGACCCGCGCCCAGATCGCATCGATTCTGGTACGAATGGCGGGCCGATAACGGTCATTTCGTATACGCAGGCCCCCGGAAGCAATCGCTTCCGGGGGCCTGTTCGCGCAATAACTACGGTCTGCCGGACGGCTTGAGGGGGGATGCCGGCAGATCGTTTTTCACTTTTTCAGCGTTCAGTTTTCTCCGGACACACGGCTGATGCCATCGATCACGATAACGACAATCACGATCAGGCCCTTGAGAAGCTGCTGCACATACGCCTGAATGCCGAGCAGCATCAGCGCGTTATAAAGCACATAGAGAACGACGAGACCAAGCAGCGTCTTCCAGATGTTTCCCACGCCGCCGGCCGTGCTCGTACCGCCGACAACGTTGGCGGAGATTGCGGCCATGGTCAGATCCGTGCCGTAGAGCGAGTTGCCTGCGGATATACGGCAGGCCATCATTACGCCGCCGATCGCCGAGGCGATGCCCAGAATAAAGAAGATCATGAATTTATACATCTTTACCCGGATACCCGCATTTTCCGCCATCACATAGTTACCGCCCACGGCATACAGCCCGCGGCCAAACGGCAGATAACGCAGCACGCAGTCCGCCAGAAGCACGGTAAGGAAGAAGAACCAGACGAGATAGGGAATGCCAAGCAGCGTTCCGTTGCCGATCCGATAGCAAATCTCCTTATAAATCGCGACCGGCTGCGCGTCTGTCAGGAACAGCGCCGCGCCCTTGACCGTGATCTGCATGCCCATCGTCACAACAAAGGAGGCAATGGAGAATTTGGAGACCAGGAAGCCGTTCACTGCGCCGATCACTGCGCCGACTAGCAGAGCGGCAAGCAGTGCCAGGAAGAACGAATGCTTATCAATGACCAGCGCGAACACCAGAGAGCTCAGCGCCATGGTCGAGCCGATCGAAAGGTCAAACTCGCCGCAGATAAGGGCGAAGGCCATCGCGACCGTCACAACACCGTAGATGGAGAAGCTCGAAAGGATGTTCACGAAGTTATAGACCGAGAAGAAGTTGGGGATCAGCAGTGAAAACGCGAGCAGCATTACGACGAGGATCACGAGCGCAGGCTTTTTTGCCACAAAGCTTTTCACATCGAGCGTTTTTCCCTTAGTCATGCCTGTGCGCCTCCTTTCGCCTTCAGGTTTGTTCCGAGAACGTCGAGCAGAACAGCGAGAATGATGATCGCGCCGCGGATCATCATCTGCGGGTATGTATCGACATTCATAATGCGCAGCGCGTTCTGCAGAACGCCCATGACGATCACGCCGATGACCGTCTTGCCGATGCCGCCCTTGCCGCCGGAGAGCGCCGTGCCGCCGACGACAACTGCCGCGATTGCGTCCATCTCCATGCCATTGCCGAAGGTACTGGACGCAGCGCTGATCCGGGCAGTCAGCACGATGCCCGCCAGCGCGGCACAGACACCGGAAATGACAAAGATGATCACGGTGTTGCGCTTGACGTTGATGCCGGACATACGAGCGGCGGCCTCATTGGAGCCGATGAAGTAAATGGACTGACCGAACGGCGTCCGCTTCATCACATAACCGAGAATCAGGGCCAGAACGGCAAAAATGATGATCGGTGTGGAGCCGCTGCCGAACTGACTGTGGAGCGTTCCCCCGGACAGGTTCATATAGACGCCGCCCGTATACAGCAGCGCCAACGCCGCGATTGCAGACTGCATGCCGTAGGTGATGATGAACGACTCGCCCTTTCTGCCCTTCTTGCTGGTGATGCTGACGATAATCAGGCCGTTGATCAGGCCGATCGCCAGACCGACAACCAGCGCAAGCACCATGCCGAGCACATCTGCGTTTTTATACTTGATATACGAAACGCAGACAACGCCAGCCATTGTGACCGTGGAGGAAATGGACAGGTCCATATGTCCGGCCACGATGACGCACGCAACGCCGAGCGCCATAATACCGGCCGGCGCGACCTGACGCAGGATATTCAAAAGGTTTTTGAACGTCAAGAAGTTCTTATTGTTGATCGATACGATGATAATGATCACGCACAGCGCCAGCAGAAGCCCGTAATTACACAGGATCTGGAGCACCTTGCGCTTGTTGAATTTCTGTTCCATCTATTCCATCTCCTAACTGACCGCAAGCGCCATGATACCTTCAGCGGAGAATTCATCTCTGAGCAACTCGCCTTTTTTTCTTCCCTCGTGCATCACGACGATCCTGTCACTCATGCCCATCAGCTCTGGAAGCTCGGAGGAGATGAAGATGATGGATTTGCCCATTGAGACCAGGTCGTTCATGATATGATAGATCTCATATTTCGCACCGACATCAATGCCGCGCGTCGGCTCGTCGAAGATCAGAATATCCGCATCGGAGAATAGCCACTTCGCAATGGCAATCTTCTGCTGGTTGCCGCCGGAGAGATTATAGGCCGTCTGATTGATCGACGGTGTCTTGATTTTCAGATCCTTGACGTATTTAAGCGCCGTCTGCTTTTCCTGCGCCTTGCTGAGCCAGACGCCTCCGAGACAGATCTTTTCCAACTTGGAGATCACGATATTTGCCTTTACCGTGGACTGCAGGGCAAGACCGGTCTCCTTGCGCTCTTCCGTCAGCATGCCGATCGATGCGCGGATCGCCTGAGAGGTGTTCCTGATGCTGACTTTCTTTCCGTGCAGCAGAATCTCGCCGCCGGAAAGCTTGCCTTCGCCGAAGATCGTTTCCGCGAATTCCGTGCGGCCCGCACCGACCAGACCTGCGAAGCCGAGAATCTCGCCGCGGTGCAGCGTAACGCTGACGTCCTCGATCAGATTTTTTCTGCATACACCGCGCGCTTCAAGCACGACCTCGCCGATCTCGCTCTTTCGCTGCGGGAACTCCGCGTCGATGGTCCGGCCGACCATGAGCTCGACGATGCGCTCGCGCGTCAGCTCGCTGACGGGCGCGGTGTGAATCATTTCGCCGTCCCGCTGGATCGAAATGCGGTCCGCGATGGCGAAGATTTCATCCATTTTGTGTGAGATGAAGATGATCGTCGTTCCCTTTGCCTTCAGATCACGGATAATCGTGAACAGCTTTTCCGTCTCGACTGTCGTCAGAGAGGATGTCGGCTCGTCCATGACGATAATCTTCGCATTTTTGGAGATTGCGCGCGCGACTTCGACCATCTGCTTGTCCGCCGCGCTGAGATTGACGACCAGTTCCTTCGGGTCGATCGGATAATTCAACTGCTGGAAAATTTCCGCAGCCTTCTTCTGCATTGTCTTCCAGTCGATGAAGCCCGCCTTGGTTCTGACCGGCGCACCCAGGAAGAAGTTTTCTGCCACCGACAGATTGGGGAGCAGATTGTTCTCCTGGAAGATCAAGCTGATTCCCAGCTCCTGGGCCTCGTGAATACCATGGATCTGGACTTGTTTGCCCTCGATGAAAATCTCGCCGGATTCCGCCTGATAGACGCCGTTGAGCACCTTCATGAGAGTGGATTTTCCTGCGCCGTTCTCGCCTACGATCGCATGGACCTCGCCTTTATTTACCTGAAAACAAACGTTCTTTAAGGCGCGAACGCCAGGGAACGACTTATTGACGTTCCGCATCTCCAGGACAATTTCGCTCATTTTGTCACTCCCGTTCTGTTTAAATCCGGTCGTGCTCCTGCGCTGAGGCAGAAGCACGACCGGGCACATGCTGATACGAAACCGTTGATCAGACGCTGATCAATAGCCCGTCAGGCCCTCGATGTTGTCCTTGGTGAGCTTTTCGGTCGGCAGAACCTCCCACTGCGGGACGTCTTCGCCGTTGATGACCTTCAGAACCGTCTGGATGGCGAGAACGCCCTCTTCCTGCGGGTCCTGCTTTGCGGTACCGGCCATATCGCCTGCGGCGATTGCGTCAAGCGCAAACTGGCCCTGATCGGAAGTCACGAGGGGGATCTTGCCGTAGAGGCCGGCATTCTGAAGCGCCTGTGCAGCGCCCTTGGCCATGCCGCCGTCCATTGCGAAGACCAGATCGATCTGATCGCCGAAGGTGGTGATGTAGTCTTCCATGATGGTCATGGCCTTTGCGGTATCCCAGTCAGCAGGCTGGTCGGCAAGAACCTTGATGTTGGGGTTCGTGGAGATGGCTTCCTCGAAGCCTTCGCCGGTGGACATGGCGACTTCCGTGCCTGCCAGACCGTTGATGATGACGATGTTGCCGCCTTCGTCGCCGAGGGTATCGCAGGCGATCTCACCGGCGACCTTACCCATAGCCTTATAGTCAGAGCCGACGTAGCAGGGAACCAGATCCTGCACGGACTCATCAACCTTGGAGTTCAGGACGATGAAGGGAACGCCGCTCTCGCTCAGATAACGGACAACAGGGATCGTGGAGGCCTGATCGCCGGGGAAGTAGATCACGCCGTCGACACCCTGGGTGACTGCGTTCTTGATCTGATCAAGCTGCGTCTGCGCGTCTTCCTTGCCGTCCGCAACCTGGAGGTCAATGTTGTTCTCAGCCGCGTAGTTCTGCATGGCCTGGAGCTGGACAGCGCAGTACGGAGCGGTCAGGATCGCGTTCGTGAAGAAAATGGTGATTTTGCCGTCGTCGGAAGCGGCAGCGGGGGTTTCCGTGGTCTGTGCGGTGGTGGCCTCAGCGGGCTTTTCGGTCTGCTGGGCCGCGGGAGCCGCGCAACTGGCCAGCGCCAGCACGAGCACGACTGCAAGGATCAGTGCCAATGTTCTTTTCATGATTTTCCCTCCGTTAAAAATTATGTGTTATCCATCGCGGCTGCTTGCCGCAATTTACAGATTTTCTCCGGCGTATCTGCCGGCACCGTTGGTCAGGTACAAACTTACTTGATCTCTGTCGCGAAGAGCTGATCCATTTTCGGCGAAAGCGGGATGGGATCGCCCTCGGTAATCAGATAACCGGTCTCGATCCGACCGCCGATAACCTCCGGCAAACCGAACATGCTGACGTCGATCATCATGGTCATGCCCGGCTGGAGCGGCATGCCGCCGTTATCCAGATGGTAGGAGGTATAGTTCGCGCCCTCGCATTCCATCAGACCGGTCGAGTGTACAAACTGTGCAACCAGATTCTTCTCATAGCCGAGCTTGCGCAGATAATCCATACCGACGCGGTCGATATCGATCGGCTTTTCACCAGCGCGGAGTTTCTGCTTGCAGAGCTGCAGCGCGTGCCGCATTGCGTTCATCATGTCGCGCTGCTTCGGCGTGTAGACGCCGGAAATCGGGATGGTATCGCCGACGCAGCCGGTATAGCCCTTCCACTGCGGCGCGGCGCCGAGCATGATCATCTCGCCCTCGCGCAGAGTCTTGTCAACAGGCGTGCCGACGATGGTTCCGATGCGCTCGCCGGAGCCAATGATTGTCTGGAAGCCGAAGCCGCTCGCGCCGTTTTTGCGCGCAGCGTATTCGCCTGCGGCCGCAACCTCGATCTCCGAAACGCCGGGCGCAACAGTCTTGCACATTGCCTCATACGCAGCGTCGCCCAGAAGCGCGGCCTTTTTCATGCAGGCCTGCTCCCATTCGCTCTTGACGAGGCGAAGAAGCTCGAATTCAAACGTGATATCCACAACCTCGACACCCTCGAAGCCCGCGCAGAAATCACGATAGAGCTTGGTGGGAATCTTGTCGGGGCAGACAAAGCCGATTCTTCTGAGCACGGTGCCCTGCGCAGCAAGCTCGCGGTTGAGTTCGGCGAAGTCGTACATTTTGGAATACAGGAACTCAATGCCCGGCTGCATGAAGACGCTGAAATTGCGCGTATTCTTGACGCCGGAGTCCTGCTTTGCGAATTCCTCGCTTTCCGAGCCGCCGAGCAGCAGCGGCTCGCCGTGGATCGGAACGAGCAGCGCTCCGTACTCAAACTGCGGACACCAGCCCGTCAGATACCAGCCGTTTGCAATGTTGACCATGTCGTAGTAGATCAGCGCGGCGTCAAGCTGGTTCTTTTCCAGCAGCCGCTGGATCGCCTTGGTTCTGGCGGTCGTTTCAGGTACATGATAAAATGACACGTCTGCTTCTCCTTTTCATTTGTTCTGCAATCGTTATTTTGTATTTTCTTCGCTCGAAACTTTATAATATCTCTTGATTTCTTGAAAAATATCTTACTTTTTGTAAAATGAAATCACATTTTCTTTATCGCCTTGAATATTTCTTGCATAATTCTGCAAACGATTTCATATTTTTGGATACGACCCCACACATTTTGCGCAGGAACCGGTCTTCAAAATCAGAGGCGTTTGCAGCTCTCGCGGATATTCAACTCCGGTGCAAGCAGGATCTTTTCGCCGTAACTTTCCGCCATGGCGTCCGTTCCGCTGCGCTGCTTCTGTTCCAGACGCTTGAGAAGCAGCGACGCTACCTTTTCGCCGATCTGCTCCTCCTGCTGCTCAATGCAGGTGATCTGCGGCGTCATAAGCTGTACGCGTTCATTCAGATCGCAGCCGATCAGCGAAATGTCCGAGCCGAGCTGCAGGCCGAACTGCCGGATGGCCTTGATCACGCCCAGCGTCATCAGCTCGTGCATGCACGCAACCGCAGTAAAATGCGTTTCATCCCGGTTTTCCAGCATCCGCAACATCACGTTGTAGGCGTCTTCTTCGTTGTATTGCAGCTTGCACATCAGCTCCGGCGCGACCGGCGCGCCCTGCGCCGCGCAATAGTCGGTGAAGCCCGCCAGACGCTGCGCGCTCGGCGTGAGTCCTTCGGCAATGCCCGTAAGCACGGCAAACTGTGTGTGCCCAAGCTGCATAAGATACCGCGCCATCTTCTGGCCGGCCTGATAATCGTCCGTCAGAACGGCGTCGATCTTATCCATGCCTATGGGCAGCGTGTCGATGTATACGATAGGGATGCCCTGATTGCAGAGGCGTTCGAGCTTCGCGCGGCTGAAATGAATCGAATCGTTCAGCGCAACGACAACGCCGTCCACACACTGCCGGGCCATCAGATCCAGATACCGGTTTTCCTTTCCCTCGTTGTTGTTCGTATCGGACAGGAGGATCAGGTATCCCTTTTCGGACATTTTACGTTCGATGCCGTGAATGATCCGGTTGAAGAGCTTCTGACCGATATCCGGAATGATGATGCCGATTGTCCCCGTGCTGCTTGTGCGCAGCGAGCGCGCGATGTTGTTCGGAACGTAATGCTCCCGCTCCAGAATTTCCTTGACGCGCGCCTGCGTTTCGGGGTGTACGTTTCCCTTGTCGTTGATGACGCGGGAAAGCGTTGCGACAGAAATGTGATATTTTTCAGCAATGTCCTTCAGCAGTGTAGCCATTTTTTCGTTCCTTTGCGACGTGTTATTCCTGCTTTTTTCATGTATAATTTACAGAAATATCATAGCATATATCGCTGAAAAATGAAATATGAATCACACGAATCTGCTGGATGTTTCTTTCCTGCGGCGCGTCGTATCGCCGCTTTTTTACATGCAGAAGCCGTCCTGCTCGTAATATGCGCAGTTTTCTCTGCGGTCGAGCCGTCCAAGCACAGCGACGATGGGAACGTTGCTGACCAGACGCAGCGCATACTGTCCGTGCGGGATCTGATATTTGCTCTCGCCGATGGGGTAGTCCAGGCGGAAGCAATCGACTCTTCTCGCGCCGACCTTGAGCTCGATGATGTCCGGCTCGCGGTCCGGGAACAGGATCATTGTTTCGACGACCGCGTCCTCGTCGCCGCAGTTGACAATCGAGAGCGCCTCGTGGCCGAGCGGCTCTACATTACCCTGCGGGGGCAGATCGCCGTCCGCGAAGATCCAGATTTTCTTTCCGTATTCCATGTGATATTCCTCCCTGCAATTAAAGCTCTGCGCTCAGTCTGGCGTCCATCTCCGGGGACAGCGGCTCAAAGCCGGTCTCGGTAATCAGATAGCCGGTCTCGATGCGCACGCCGTGGTGGACCGGATGGCCGAAGAAGCTGATGTCGATGGAGACGATCGAACCCGGCTGGAGCACGTCTGTGCCGTTCGGGCCGAAGAAGGGGCGCTCCGCCTCCATCAGGCCAAGGCCATGTACAAACGGGCAGACAATGTAGCGTGTCCAGTCGTGCTTCGCAAAGATCTTCGCGCCGATGGGGTCGAGCGTTTTGCCGCATTCGCCGGGCTTCAGCGCGTCTCTGGTCTTGCGGAAGACCTCGCGGATGACGTTCAGAACGTCCTTCTGTTCCTGTGTATATTCGCCGCTGATGGGCAGCGTATCACCCATAACGCCCGCATAGCCGTTGAAACGCGGCGCGATGCCAAGCAGAACCATCTCGCCGGCCTGCATCTGCATGTTGCCTGCCGTGGGAGCGACAGCGTTGCTCTTCGCACCCGCGCCGACCATGGTGTCAAAGGCGAAGTTCGTAGCATTTCTGCTGCGGCAGTAGAATTCACCGGCTGCGGCGACCTCGATCTCCGTTGCGCCCGGACGGACCTTCTTTTCCATCTCAAGCAGCGCGCCGTAGGTCAGGCCGAACGCCGTGCGGATGTTTTCAACTTCCCACGGGCTCTTGAAGTAGCGCAGATAGTCATAATCATCCGTGATATCGACCAGCTCAACACCCTTAAAACCCTGCTCGATCAGGCGGTAGGTGTCATACGGGAAATAGCTCGTGCCGACAATGCCGACGCGCTTGAGGTGAATGCCGCGGCCGGCCAGCTCGTGGAACAGATCCTCGAAGGTGATGATGGTAGCGTTCGGATATTCCTCTTCAGGAACCATAAAGGGCTTGAAGCAGCGCACGTCGTTGATCGCGCTGCACATCTTGGCGAACGGTTCACATTCCGGGCCGCCGAGCAGCATCGGCTCGCTGTCGGCCAGAACCAGAACCGCGCCCTTTTCAAACTGGCCGCACCAGCCGGTCAGATACCAGCCGTCAGCCACGTTGACCTGATCAAAATACACGATCGCGGCGTCCAGCCCCTTTTCCTTCAGGATCTTCTTGACGTTTGCGACGCGGCGGTTCGTTTCCTGCATGTTATAGAAAGACATTGTTTTGTGCTCCTTTCGTTTTGCGGTGTCTTTGTAAACGATTGCATTCATGCTTTTTATTATACCCGTCAGCCCCGCGCTGTCAAGCAATGCGGCATCGGCGGAATTCATAGTTTTTTTGCGAATATTCTGAGTAGTTTGCACAATTCGCTACTTTTCGCGAGAGAAAACAAGCTGATTTTTCTAATTTTTTTGTGTTTTCTAAATGTAATCGTTTTCTTGCTATGACAATGGTGCAAAGCAGACGGGCAAAATTCATTGACATTTTCGCGTGCCGCTGGTATTTTCATTTTATATGGGCAATTCAGCATTCTTCGGAAACCCGTGTCTGAATTCTCTTGTATCTATATAAGCAAACGTTTACAGTCCAGTGTAGTATTGCATGAGAGGCATCCGGTGCATTGCTCTGCCGTTCTGCTTTCGCTGCGCGCAGGCATTTAAAAAGAAAACGTTTACAGAGAACAACTGTATCTGCACGGATAGCGAAAGCTGTCCTTTTATGATATGATGATAAAAAATTACCGCTTCTGCGCCTCTGGCGCGGAGATCAATGAAAGGAGCGTTCCATCATGCGCTATTATATCGGACTCGATAACGGCGGCACCACGACGAAAGCCGCTCTGTTTGACTCTGTCGGACGCGAAATAGCCATCAGCAGCGTAGAGACCGCCATGATCACGCCGCAGCCCGGCTATGTCGAACGCGACATGGAGGAAATGTGGCAGGCAAATTGCACGGTAATCCGCAGCGTTCTGGACAAGTCCGGCGTTTCGGCCAGCCAAATCGCCTGCGTCGGAATCTGCGGCCACGGCAAGGGCCTCTATCTCTGGGGCAAGGACGGCCGACCCGCCCGCCGGGGTATCATTTCCTCGGATAACCGCGCATGGGAGTATCCGCTCCGCTGGAAGCAGGACGGAACCGAAGCGCGCGTGTTTGAGCGTTCCTGCCAGCATATTCTGGCCTGCCAGCCGGTGGCGCTGCTCGCCTGGCTCCGGGATCACGAACCGGACGTTCTGGCAAACACACAGTGGGTCTTCGCCTGCAAGGACTATGTCCGGTTCCGTCTGACCGGCGAGGCGAAGGCGGAGCTGACAGATTATTCCGGCGCGAATTTGCTGAACCTGTATACCCGGCGGTATGACCCGGAACTTCTGCGCCTGTTCGGTCTGAGCGGGATCGCGGATGCACTGCCGCCGCTTTGCAGCGCGACGGAGATCTGCGGCCATGTTTCGCCGGAAGCTGCTGCGGTCTGCGGTCTTGCGGCTGGTACGCCTGTTATCGGCGGCATGTTTGACATCGACGCGTGCGCACTGGCTGTGGACGTAACAGATCCGTCCAGTATCTGCATGATCGCAGGCACATGGTCTATCAATGAATATCTTCGCCGCGAGCCGGTCACAGATGGCCGCGTTCTGATGAATTCGCTGTTCTGCCTGCCGGAATACTATCTGATCGAGGAGAGCAGCGCGACTTCCGCCGGAAATAACGAGTGGTTCGTCCGCCAACTGCTGCCGGAGGTACGCGCTGAAGCAAAGAAAAATGGCGGCAGCGTTTACGATGTCATGAACGACTGGGTTGCCTCCATCGCGCCGGAGGAATTTGTGCCCGTGTTCCTGCCGTTTTTGATGGCCTCCAATGTGCATCCAAACGCGCGCGGCAGCTTCGTCGGCCTCTGTGCCAATCATACACGGCGGCACCTGCTCAGAAGTGTCTACGAGGGCATCGTGTTCTGCCACCGCTATCACCTTGAAAAACTGCTCGCCACGCGCACGGAAACGCCGGTTTCCATCCGCCTTGCGGGCGGCGCGGCGAGATCCGCCGTCTGGACGCAGATGTTCGCGGATATCCTGCAGCTCCCCGTGCAGACCGTGAGCGCCAACGAGACAGGCGCGCTCGGCTGTGCCATCGCGTCTGCCGTCGCCGTGGGCGATTATCCCGACCTTTCTGCGGCTGCCGCCGCTATGAGCCGGATCGCCGAGCCGGTCTATCCGAACCCGGCGTATCAGGAAATCTACAACCGGAAGTACGCGCTGTACTGCAAGACGATTGACGCACTGGATCCGCTCTGGGCCGACATGCAGGCGCTGATTGAAACCGGTGCGTCCGCGCAGCCGTGAAAAGCGAAAAAGGAGGAAGCACGATGACGCAGCAGAATACGGCATACAGCCTCGCGCTGTATGAAAAGGCAATACCGGGCGGCTTCAGCTTCGACGAGATGCTGGCCTGCGCTCACGAAAGCGGATTTGACCGTCTGGAGATCAGCATCGACGAGACAGACGCGCGGCTGAGCCGTCTGGACTGGACAGCCGCACAGAAGCAGGCGCTCGTTCACAGTATCCGCCTCTCCGGCGTTCCCATCCGAACCATGTGCCTGAGCGGGCACCGCAAGTATCCCTTCGGTGCGCATGAGGCGTCTGTGCGCGAAAAATCACTTGCGATCATGAAAAAAGCGGTCGACTTCTCCGCTGAGGTAGGCGTGTCGGTGATCCAGTTGGCCGGATACGACGTTTATTACGAGTCCGGCGACGATGCAAGCCGCGCGTGGTTTCTGGAAAATCTGCAAAAGGCCGTGGAGTTTGCCGCGTCGGCCGGCGTGGTGCTGGCGTTCGAGACGATGGAAACACCGTTTATGGATACCGTCGGTAAGGCTATGCGCTATGTTCGGCAGATCGACTCTCCGTGGCTTGGCGTATACCCGGATATCGGAAATCTTCAGAACGCCGCCGTTCTCTACGGGCACGATCTGATTGACGATCTCGCGCTCGGCAAAGGGCATATCTTCTCCATTCATTTGAAGGAGACACGCCCCGGTGTCTACCGCGATATGGCCTTTGGAACCGGCCACACACCGTATGCACCCTGTCTGCGCTTTGCGAAGGAGGCAGGCGTGCGGATGTTTACCGGCGAGTTTTGGCATCAGTCCGGCGACCCGGACTTCCGCGCCACGCTTCGTGCCTCCGCAGCCTTCCTGCGCAGGCAGCTCGACGCCGTTTTCTGAGGAATCCGATCCATATCGAACCATCGAAACGCCGGGAGCGTTAGCGCAAGGGAGATGGATACCTTATCCGGGGAAACAT
>ERZ791736.388-NODE-388-length-12686-cov-11.735730_pt1 | contig 12686 bp, 10 predicted proteins | sample MGYA00509940_ERZ791736 | MGnify/ENA primary metagenome ERZ791736 (study PRJEB30046, sample SAMN00792014) | human gut metagenome | study: EMG produced TPA metagenomics assembly of the A metagenome-wide association study of gut microbiota in type 2... | reverse complement strand
GCCGTCAAACTTAAGAACCCTCCGGCCGTCAGGCCGGTCAATCCTAAGAACCTTTCCCTTCACAACCCTTCTACACAACCCGCCGCCAACAGGCGGCCACAACCCTCGGGGCGCAGCCCCGTCAACCCTCACGCCGCAGGCGTGTCCCGTACCCCGTTTATCCTCTGCTTATCTTCCTGAAGAATGATATAATAATAAATAATTCAAAGCTTTCAAAGGCAAAGGAGAAAGGACAATACTATGTCAACCACATTAGGAGCGGATTTCCGCAGCCCCACGTTCTGGCAGCGGCTTGCTTTTATTATCGGGATTACCCTGGTGGGTACCTTTTTATACTCCGTAGGCGTCAATGCCTTCCTGGTACCTCACCAGTTCCTTTCCGGCGGGCTCACCGGTATGGCCATGGTGCTCTATTACCTCACCGGCTTCCCCATCGGCATGGCGAACCTGCTTATGAACATTCCTATCCTTCTTCTTTCCCTGAAATTCATGGGAAAATTCTACACCCTCATTACCATTCTTGGTACCGTGTGCTGCTCCGTTTTCATTGACCTGACATCTTTCCTGGCGGACTACAATGTGGTGAAAGAGCCGCTGGTGGCTGCTATTTCCGGCGGCGTGGTGCTGGGCCTTTCCATGGGCCTTCTCTACCGATATAACAGCAATACCGGTGGACTGGATGTGGTGGGAGCCATTTTGAAGAAATATTACAATCTGGAAATCGGCTACGTGGTTTTCGCCCTGAACTTTGTCATTGTCACTGCCGGCGCCTTCATCTTTACCCTGGAACCGGCCATCTGCACCCTGATTTCCATGTATATCAATGCCAATCTCTCCAGCCGCATTGTCATCGGCTTTGCCCAGAGAAAGGCTGCCTTCATCGTGTCCGACAAGCCTCTGGAAATTTCAGATGCCATCCTTCGGAATATCCATCACGGCGCCACTCTTCTCTACGGCCAGGGCGCTTTCTCCGGCGTAGAAAAGAAAATCGTCTTCGCCATCGTGGACCTCACCCAGATTACCAGGGTGCGCCATCTCATCGAAGACATAGACCCTTCGGCCTTCCTTTTCATTATGAATACCACCGACGTCATAGGCCGCGGCTTTACCAGCCCCCTTTCCACCGCCAGAACCATGCCCAAGTCCGTGCGCTATACCTGCGATAAGGATGGAAATATGATTCCCACCCACATGTGGTCCTATGAAATGGAAGCAGAAGCCCATCCGGAAGCGGACAAGCAGGAACCGCCCCGGGAAGACGGGAAGTAAAGGGCGGCTGTCTGCTATCCGCAGGCGTTCTTCCCGCTGGACACCGTCATCCTGTTTGTGGGTGTCAAACCTCAGAACCCTTTCGTTTACAACCCTTCTGCACAACCTGCCGCCGTCAGGCGGCCACAACCTACGGCGGAGTCGTGCCCCCTTTCGCGCCTAAAGGGCGCCGAATCTTTTGAACCGGCGCCGACAGGCGCCCTGTTACCGACAAGGAGATTATGATGGAATACCTCATTGACGACAACTATGTACCCCTGGACAGTACCCTTGGAAACGTGGAATACCTGATGGAAAAGATCCTGCTGGATGCCCAGTATATGGAAAATCTGGCAGAACGCCTGGACGATAACGATGATGATTATGATGATGACTATGATGATGACTATGATGATGAAGACGAGGATCATGAAGGCCGTGCCAGCCTGGAGATCATCAAACTGAAGGGCCAGATCCAGCTGCTCCAGATGGACAAGGAAATGCTTCGGCAGAATTTGGCAACGGTGACGAGCATGGTAGAAGACTTGAGAAGGAATGCCGAGGAAGCAAAGGACAAGGTGCATAAGCTCAGGCACGACATCGACTGGTACGGAGAAAGACGATAAGATTTTGTCCCATGGAGATACTATAAGAATAGAGAGACCGAAAGATCCGGGCTTTATTCCATCCATTTCCAGAAGCCCTTGATCCATGGAAAAGGGGAAGGAAAAGGGCGCTTCCTTAATCCCACCTCTCCGGTGTACCAATCATCGGAATATGGTTCTTGTTGATGGTTTTAAAAGTACAAGTCGGACTCAGCCCGCAGCCGGAAGCTGACTGCTTTCGGATCTGCATGCAGCGGCTCTTTCCAACCGACTGGTATTTAATGACAAATGATTCATATACGGCATGTACCGAGATTCTTCGCTGGCGCTCAGAATGACTGCAGGGGGAGGCAAGAACGTAACGCTGGCTCCTTCCTCTGGAAGGAGCTCCGCGATAGCGGTGAGGATAGACCTTTGCTGCGCAAAGGCGCCGACAGGCGGCATTAAAACTCATGGCCCAAAGGGGCGATACCACAATCCTCGGCCCGATAGGGCCGTCAAACCTGAGAACCTTTGCGCCGTTAGACGCATTAAACGTAAGAACCCTTTCGTTCACAACCTTTCTACACAACCTGACTGCGTCAGCAGGCCACAACCTGCGGCGAAGCCGCGCCCCTTGAACCCTTTGAACCCGGGCCGCGAAGCGGCCCTTTAATACCCTTTTATCTGCCCTTCGCCGCTCATGTCGAAAATGGGTCCGTAGGCGGCGTTGGCCAGGCCCTTGATGGCCCATACGCAGTTCTGGGAGGCGGAGTAAATGTAGCGGTCTTCTACCGGTACAATGTGTCTGGCGGCCCGCATGGAGGCGATGGCGGGATTGGAGAGGAAATCATCTCTGTATTTGGCGGCGCCGGTGGTATCAGAGGTGCGGTCGGTGGATACGAAGAGCATGTCCGGGTCTGTCTTGATAATAAGCTCCGGCGATGTGGCCTGGCCGTTGACGCCGCCGGCCAGGGTGATGGCGTTGTCAATGCGGGCTGCCGTGAGGAGTTCGTTGAACATGGAGCCGGGCCCGCCGTAGCGGGTCATCTGGGATACCAGGTATACCACCGGCTTTTTTCCTGTTTCTTTGGAAAGGCGGCTTTGGATTTCCGAAAGGGTCTTGTCCATCAGGGAAATCACCTGGTTTCCCCGTTCTTTTTCGTCCACTGCTGTAGCAATGATGCGCACATCCTCCTTCACCTGGTCAATGGACCGGGGGCCGTCGATGACCACCACCGGAATGCCAAGGTTCCGGTAGAGATCCAGTTCTTTGCCGTCGGTATAGGTGGAGGCCACGATGAGGTCCGGCTTTGCTTCCGTCACCACTTCCATGGAAAGACCGGTAAGAGGGACGGTGAGGGGAATGTCTTTCGTTTCATTGGCAATATAAGAAATATTGGGGTCCCGGTCTGCTTCGGTGGCGGCCATCAGTTTGTCCGGCGTCACCACGGAAAGGAGCATGGTGTCGATGGAAGCGGAATTTCCCAGAATCCTCTTCGGCTTGGCAGGAATTACCACTTCTTTCCCTGTGGCATCGGTGACGGTATAGCTTTTTCCTTCTCCGGAAGGGGCCATCTGCTTCATGCCGCAGCCGGAAAGGGTCAGAAGAATGAGAAGACTGGCGCATAAAGCGCCGGCTTTTGCGTATTTCATAATAACCTCCCTGGAAAAGCGGATTCCATGAGTGAATCCGTTCTTCTGCACGAAAATATCAGCTTCATTATAGCATAGAAGAAAAGATTCAGTCCGAAATATTAAAAAATAGTTTACAAAATCTGAGATTTATGTATAATAAAGAGGTAAGTTTATTAAGAATTCCGTAATGGTTTGAATCCGGGAGATTCCCGGAGGAGATGAAAAGAGAAGCGCGGTGAGGGGAGACCCGATTCCGCCACGGTCCCGCCGCTGTGAAGCTTCGGAAAGCAGGCAATGATTGAATCGGCCCTTTCCAGAGGGATTTCAAAATGTCACTGGGAAACTGGGAAGACGAAATCTCTGAGGAAGCTGAGTCAGAAGAACTGCCTTATGAATCAAATCCACCGTTTCGTGGGAAAAGGGTACGATGTATACTGCTTTTCCGGGATGCGGCTTGGTTTCATACGCCCGAATCAGGGAAATGAGGGAGGTATTTCTATGAACAGGAAAATTTTAGCAGCGTCACTGGCGGTTTTATCACTTTCCGGCGGCGCTTTTTGCGTTGAGGCAGCCGACATGCCGGTGTACACCTTGGATGGCATCGTAGTCACCGCCAGCCGCGTGCCGGAAAAGAAAATCGATTCCAACGCCGACGTGTCCATGGTAACGGCGAAGGAAATCGAAGAGAAGCACTATGACGATGTGAGTGAGGCCATCCGTCATGTACCAGGTGTGATGATTGCCAGTCATGGCATAAGCAGCCAGACAACAAACAGTGACCAGGTCTATATCAATGGCTCTCCCAATGTGGTGGTGCTGGTGGATGGGATGAGAAGAAATACCAACGGGAACAGTCTCATGAATGCCAGCATAGGAGAGCTCACCAATATGGCTTCCGTTGACCATATCGAAGTATTGAAAGGAGCAGCGTCCACTCTGTATGGCTCCGATGCGCAGGGCGGGGTTATCAATATTATCACTAAAGCGCCAAAAGAGAATGGTGTTCATACCACACTCCGTGCTTCAGTGGGCAATTTCGGGAAAGAAAATTACAACTTTTACAATGAAGGCAGGGAAGGCAATCTGTTCTGGACGGTGGAAGCCGGAAAGGAATTGCTCCATCAGTATAAGGACGGCTGGGGACGAAGAGTCGTCAATCACCTGAATGCCGACCACTATAATGTGAAGATGGGATATGACTTGGGAAATGACTCTGACCTGGTTTTCCATTATGAAAAATATACATCGGACTATACTATGCCAAATATGGGAACCAATGACATAACTCCTTCAGCTGGAACAAAGGATAATGATTCCACTAGTCTTCAATATAAGGCTAAAATCAATGACCGCTTAACCAATTTGTTTTCGCTCTATCGCAATAACACTTCCTTCAATATTCCCGTGCAGCCTTGGAAAATGGATATGCGTACCAGCGGTATTTCAGACCAGTTAATTTATGATCTGGATAACCAGACCATTACCGGAGGCTTTGACTGGTATGAGGATGAAATCCGGAAATATCCCCAGGAACAGGAACTGGCCGGGAAGAAGGTGCATACAGCTGCCTTTTACCTGCAGGATAAAATCAATATCACCAAGCAGTGGAATGTGACCCCGGGCATCCGTGTAGATCATCATTCCCAGTTTGGAAACCGGACTTCTCCCAGCTTGTCCATTGGCTATATGCCCAATGATAAAACGAACTATTATTTCAATTACAAAACATTCTTTGTAGCACCGAACCTGTACCAGATGTATGTATGGAATCCTATTTGGGGGACATACGGTAATAAAAATCTGAAGCCGGAAACCGGGTATACTTTTGAATTTGGCGTCAACCATCAATTCGATGATACCTTAAGTGGAACATTCAATGTATTCCATACCTATGCACACAATATAATTCAAGCTGAACGAATCGGAAATACATATAATTATATTTATGAAAATATGGATCGCGCCAATATCAATGGATTCAATCTCAATCTGAATAAAGAATTCAGCAGCCATTGGAGCACCTATGTGGGATACACCTATATGCATATCAATGCACAGAAAGGGAAAAACATCAATAATGATGGATTCATTCCGGAAAGTACACTGAATGTCGGCATAAACTATAAGGCAGATAAATTCAATGCTTCCCTGGACGGCCGAGGCGTCATGAACCGCTATGGCAAGAAAGCCTATCCGGAAATGAGGGACTACGCCAACTACTGGGTATGGGACGTGGCGGCCAATTATCAATTTGCCAAAGGAGCCACCCTTTTTGCCAGAGTCAATAATATCTTCGACCAGTTCTACACGGATGTAGGAAGCTCCTATGGTCCTGATGCCAACCCGGCTTCTTATCAGTACTGGTACTCCGCGCCCGGTCGCAATTTTGAAATCGGCCTGCAGTATCAATTCTAACCGTTTTCAACACAAAAAATCCCCGTGGGAAACCTCCGGGGATTTTTATTTTAATATTTATCCTGGATAAAGTGGGTGGGAATCCATTCTTCCTGCACCGGCTTCTTGATGCCTTCCTTTTCTCCGGCCTTCATGCATTTCAGCACCCAGGCCATGTTGCGGGCCAGGGTGCGCATGGTCTGGAGGCCTTCTTTGGCCTTCAGCGCATCTTCCCTGGTGAAGCCGTGAATCTGGTTCCAATACTGAGAGCCGGGGACAATCATGTTATTCATGAGGAAATATTTATTCATCCGGTCAAAGGCGGCGGTGGCGCCTCCCCGCCGGCAGCTGACGATGGCGGCTGCTGCCTTTCCTGCCATGCGCCCGCTGGAGGCGTAGAAGAGGCGGTCCATGAATGAAGTAATCTGCCCGTTGGGGCCGCCGTAGTACACCGGCGAGCCGAAGATGAGGCCATCAAATTCATCCAGCCTTTCAAGGACTTTATTCACCGAGTCCTTATCCTGCACGCAGCGCCCATGGGATTCGCAGTAGCCGCAGGCAATGCAGCCGGTTATGGGTTCCCGGCCTACCTGGAGGATTTCCGTTTCAATGCCCTCTTCATTCAGGGTGCGGGCCGTTTCCTCCAGCGCCGTGTATACACAGCCCCGCCGATGGGGACTGCCGTTAATCAGCAAAACTTTCATCACCATTCCTCCTTTTGCTTATGATGACACTGTTTCTAACCTGTTTTTATTATAACAGACCAGAATGGGGGCTCACTGCTTTCTACCCATCATTTCCCTATTTACAACCTCATACATATCCGCTATACTGTATACATGTTGATAAAGAGACAACGGAGCCCTTTTTACCGTAAGGTAAGAAGGGCTTTTGCGTCTCTATGGCAAAGAGGCTGCACTCATCTTCGATGACTGCGGCCTTTTTTCGTAAGGAAGCGCTGATTCACTCATTGTCTGCTTTTATTCTTGAATTTTTAGGCAATGCAAGGAATGGGATGACGCAAATAGCGAGCTATTTAAGGAGTCCCATGACGCGGCAGTGCATAAAAATTTTTATGAAAGCAGACTCTATGAACGAATCAGTGCTTCCGAAGGGGGAGAGACTATGAAAAAACTTCTGAAAGCTGTACTGACCGGTTCCCTTCTGGGCCTGACGGTCCTTGGTTTTGCAGGCTGCGGCGGGCAGTCGGGAAGTTCTTCTTCCGGCGGCTCCGTGCCTAAGGACACCATTGTGGTGGGCATGGCAGTGGATCCGGAGACTCTGGACCCGGCGGTGACCATGGACAATAAGGGCTGGCAGATTACCTATCCCGCCTATGAACGGCTGGTGAAATACAAGGTGGCAGATGGCAAGGCCACCACGGAGGTGGAGCCGTCTCTGGCCAAGTCCTGGACCGTCAGCGATGACGGACTTACCTGGACCTTTACTTTGAATGAGGGACACAAATTTGCCGACGGTTCTCCGGTGGATGCCAAAGCGGTGAAGTTCTCCATCGAAAGGGTACAGAAAATGAAGAAAGGACCTTCCGATTATTTCAAAGTGGTGAAATCCATCGAAACGCCTGATGATAAAACTGTCATTTTCCAGCTGGACAAACCCTTTGCGCCCTTCCTCTACACCCTGGCGGTGAATGGCTCTTCCATCGTGAATCCGAAGGTCATGGACCAGGCAAAGGATAACGATATGGGTTCCTCCTACCTGGCCACCCACACCATGGGTTCCGGTGCCTATGAAATCACGTCCTACACCCCCAGCCAGTCCATCAAGCTGGATGTACAGAAAAATTATGCGGGCAAGGCGCCTTCCATCAAGCATATCCTCTTCAACAGCATCAAAGATCCCTCGGCTCAGCGGCTGCAGCTGGAAAAGGGGGATATTGACATTGCCGAAGGCATTCCCATGGACCAGATCGACCAGCTGAAGGATAACAAAGCCATCCATATTTATGAAGATCCTTCCCTCCTCTGCTCCATCGTATACCTGAACAATCAGAAACTGCCTACCAGCAATAAAGTATTCCGCCAGGCCCTTTCCTATGCCATTGACTACAATGCCATCATCGACGGTGCTGTGAAAGGCCGGGGAGAGCAGCTGACCAGTGCCGTGCCGGAAGGCATGTGGGGCAAAGATGAATCCATCAAGGGCTATTCTTACAACCTGGACAAAGCAAAGGAACTTCTGGCCAAATCCGGCGAGAATGTGACGGAAATCAATCTTCTCTACTCCGGCCACGCAGCCTTCGACGAGGCGGAAGCCCTCATTATCCAGAATAATCTCCAGCAGCTGGGCATTAAGGTGAACCTGGAAAAGGTGGCCTGGGCTACGTTCCGGCAGAGAGCGGACAAAGGCGATTTCCAGATGGCCCTGGGCACCTGGAGCCCGGACTACAGCGATCCCCAGTTCTTCCTTTCCTACTGGTTTGACTCCTCCTACTGGGGCCTTCCGGGGAACCGTTCCTTCTATAAGAATGACGAAGTGGACAAGCTCCTCCGTGAGGCTGAGGTCATGACCGACAAGGAGGGGAGGACGGACATCTACAAGAAGGTACAGCATATCGCCTTTGACGATGCCCCCTACCTCTTCCTCTTCCAGACCAAGGTACTCACCCCCATGAGAGCCAATATCAAGGGCTTTGCCTACAACCCCATGCTGGACAGTATGTTTGATTTCGAACACCTTTCAAAGGAATAAACGGCCCCTTCCGGACTGGGGCTGCAGGGGCTAAGGATGCCTGAAGACCCGAAGAAAAGGAGCTGCTATCCGCTATCCGCTGTGTGACTCCCTGCAGTCACCGCCGTAAGGCGGATTTCCCCTGGCGGCGAAGCTGTGGCAGCCTTCGGGAGTACAGTCATTTCCCGAAAGTGCTATTCATGTCCATTTATCATACAAGGAGGGCTTATGATTTCATGGCGATTTGTATTTCAAAAACTGATTCATCTCATCCTTGTCTTTATAGGCGTTTCCATCGTTACCTTCTGCATTTCCCATGTCATTCCCGGTGACCCGGCCCGCATGCTGGTGGGACCTCATGCGTCGCCGGAAACGCTGGAGGCGGCGCGGCAGTCCCTGGGACTGGATAAGCCGGTGCTTACCCAGTACGTTCTCTACATGGAAGGCCTTTTCCACGGAGACATGGGCGTGTCCATCCGCACCCAGATGCCTGTAGCCGGCGAACTGGCCCGCTATTTCCCGGCTACCCTGGAGCTCACGTTGGCGGCCATGGTGATTGCCGTGTTTTTTGGCATTTTCCTGGGAGTGCTGTCGGCGGTGCATCGGAACTGCTGGATCGACCATATCTGCCGGGTGATTTCCATGGTGGGCGTATCTATTCCCCTCTTCTGGTCCGGCGTGGTGTGCCTCATTCTTTTTTACAAAGTATTTCCCCTTTTCCCCGCCTCCGGCAGGCTGGACACCTTCCTGACGCCGCCGCCTGCGGTGACGGGACTTTATGTGATTGACGGGATCCTTTCTGGAAATATGGACGTAGTGATTTCTGCCATCCATCATCTCCTTCTCCCGGCCCTCTGTCTGGCCTATGCCCAGCTGGCCATCATTGCCCGGCAGGTCAGGAGCGGCATGGTGGACGTGCTGGAGCAGGACTATATCCGCACCGCCCGGGCCTGCGGCATTCCAAGGCGCCGCATCATTTACCGCTACGCTTTGAAAAATGCACTGATTCCCACAGTTACCATTACAGGCCTTACCATGGGAGAGCTTCTGGGCGGCGCTGTCATTACGGAAACCATTTTCGGCTGGCCGGGCATGGGAAAGTATGTGATGGACTCCATTGCCTACCTGGATTTTCCGGCCATTATGGGCTTTACCCTGGTGGTGTCCGTGGGCTATGTGGTGATTAATATGGTGGTGGATATGATTTACAATATCCTGAATCCACAAATCAGTGGAGGTGATGGCCATGACTGACGTGAAGGCAGAGGAAATCCGGGAAGAGGGGGAAGGCTTTTTCCATAAATCCCTGGATATCCTTCTGAAGAACAAGCTCACCCTGGCAGGCATGGTCATTGTGGCCCTCATTATCCTGCTGGGACTTCTGGCACCCCTTGTCAGTCCCTGGGACCCCAATCTCATGAACGTGGCAGGCAGGCTCCAGGCACCTTCCCTTCATCATTTCTTCGGTACCGATGAAATGGGACGGGACATTTTCTCCCGTATCCTTTACGGCGCCCGGATTTCCATTACCGTAGGCCTGTCCATCGTCATCATCGCCGCCGCTCTGGGCGTGGCCATCGGCAGCGTCTCCGGCTTCTGCGGCGGGAGGGTGGACCGCATCATCATGGCACTGACAGATATGATTTTATCCTTCCCCTCCATGGTGCTGGCCCTGGCTTTGACCGCCGCCCTGGGGGTAGGTCTTTTCAATACCATGCTGGCGGTGTGCATCGTCAGGATTCCCCTCTATGTGCGCCTCGTGCGGGGGCAGGTGCTGTCCCTGAAAGAGGAGCCCTATGTGAAGGCCTCCAGAACCTTCGGCGCTTCGCCCGCCTGGATGGTGGTGCACCATATCCTGCCCAGCTGCCTGTCGCCCCTCATGGTGCAGATGACTCTGGGCATCGGGGATGCCATCCTCATTGCCTCCTCCATGAGCTTCATCGGCCTTGGTGCCCAGCCGCCCATGCCGGAGTGGGGCGCCATGATTTCCACCGCCCGGGTCTATGCCATTGACCAGTGGTGGTACGCCGCTTTCCCGGGGCTGTTCATCCTGGTCACAGTGATGGGATTCAACCTGCTGGGCGATGGCCTCAGGGACATTCTGGATCCCCGGGAAGGGTCTAATCATTCATAGGTCCTGGAAGTGGAGAGTGATGATATGAAAAATATACTTGAAATCGAACATCTATCCCTGTCCCTTCCCTCCAGGAAGGGCATGGTGCCTATCCTTCACGATGTGAACCTCCATGTGGGAGAGGGAAAAATTCTGGGACTGGTGGGAGAGTCGGGCAGCGGCAAATCCATGACTGCCTTTGCGGTGACCCGCCTCCTTCCCGGCGGAGAAAAGGCGGAGCTTGACGGTTCCATCCGCCTCTGCGGCCGGCAGCTTCTGGGTATCAGCAGGAAAAGCATGGAAGAAGTGCGGGGGCGGGACGTGTCCATGATATTTCAGGAACCCATGACCTGCCTGAATCCCGTCTTTACCATAGGCACCCAGATGATGGACGTCATCAGGACCCATGAAAAATTGACCCTCGGCGATGCCCGGAAGAAAGCTCTGGCCATGCTGGAAGCGGTGCATATACGGAACGGGGACGACGTGATTTCCTGCTATCCCTACCAGCTTTCCGGCGGCATGCGGCAGCGGGTGATGATAGCCATTGCCCTGTCCTGCCATCCCAAGCTCCTTATTGCCGATGAACCCACCACCGCCCTGGACGTGACGGTGCAGGCCCAGATTCTCTACCTTATTAAAGAAGCCTGCCGGAAACTGAAAACGGCGGTGCTCTTCATTTCCCACGACCTGGGAGTGATTTCGGAAATCTGCGATTCCATTGCCGTCATGTACTCCGGCCACATTGTAGAGTCCGGCGACACGGCGTCGGTACTGACAGCCCCTTCCCATCCCTATACCTGGGCTCTCATCGGCGCCCTGCCTAGATTCACCGGCAGCCATACCCATGACAGGCTCACCGCCATCCCCGGCATGGTGCCGGATCCGTCGGAAAAAATAGCTGGCTGCCGCTTCGCACCCCGCTGCCCGAAGGCCAGCGCCGCCTGCCGGGAAGGCCTGCCGCCGCCTCTGGAAATCCGACCGGGCCACAGGGTGTACTGCTGTCATCCCGAGGAGGTGTGACATGGATATACTGGAAATCAGGAACGTAACGAAAACCTTTCATACCCGGAGCTTCTGGGGAAAATCAAAGACCGTGCATGCCTTAAAGGGCATCAGCCTTTCCCTGGCCAAAGGGGAGTCTTTAGGTATCGTAGGGGAGTCGGGCTGCGGCAAATCCACCCTGGCCAGCCTTATCATCCGTCTGGCAGAGCCTACCTCCGGAGAAATTCTGCTCTACGGACGAGATATTTCCCATGTAAAGGAAAAAGAACTGAAAGACATCAGGAAGAAAATACAAATCGTCTTCCAGGACCCCTATTCCTCCCTGTCGCCCCGCATGAAAATAGGGGACATCCTCATGGAGCCCGCCAGGGTGATGGGCGAATTTTCCGAAGCCCATCGGAAAGAGCGGGCAGAAATGCTGCTGGAAATGGTGGGCCTTCGGAAAAACGTGATGGACCGCTATCCCCACGAATTTTCCGGCGGCCAGCGCCAGCGCATCTCCATTGCCCGCTCCCTCATGACCAGCCCGGAAATCCTGATCCTCGACGAGCCCACCTCCGCCCTGGACGTATCAGTGCAGGCCCAGGTGCTGAACATCCTCATGGACCTTCGTGAAAAGCTCCACCTCACCTACCTCTTCATCTCCCACAACCTGGCAGTGGTGCGCTATATTTCCGACCGCACCGCCGTCATGCAGAAGGGAAAAATCGTGGAAATCGGTGCTTCCGATGACATTCTGAGCCATCCCGGGGACCCCTATACCCGGGAACTCATAGCGGCCGTACCTATGATAGGGAAACCCTTCGTACCGCCGGACAGAATTATGGAATTGGGGTGAGGCTGGCGGACGCTGTCCGCTATCGGCAGTCGGCTATCGGCTTACCGCCGACTCCGGACCCTATTTCCGAGAGCAGAGAGACATCAGACGGTCAGACCTCAGAGGATGCTGAGGGTCATAGCGGTGCTTTCCAGTATTCCCGAAGGTTGACACGCCCTTACGGGCGTGAGGGTTG
>ERZ791736.386-NODE-386-length-12699-cov-4.569124_pt1 | contig 12699 bp, 14 predicted proteins | sample MGYA00509940_ERZ791736 | MGnify/ENA primary metagenome ERZ791736 (study PRJEB30046, sample SAMN00792014) | human gut metagenome | study: EMG produced TPA metagenomics assembly of the A metagenome-wide association study of gut microbiota in type 2... | reverse complement strand
CTCTTCCGATCTTATAACTGTTGATAAAATATGTGCATTTTTATATTTTCCTGTGTATTATTCTAATTTTGAAATAATTTCATTAATAATATTATCTAGTTGTTTGTTCTCTTTTCTTTCTTTTTCAATCTTATCACATGAATGCATAACTGTTGAATGATCTCTTCCGCCAAATTCTATACCAATTTTAGGAAATGATTCATCCGTTAGTTGTCTCGACAAATAAATTGCTATTTGCCTTGGAAAAGCAATAGTTGCGACCCTTTTCTTTGATTTTAGGTCTTCGACTGATACATTATAGTGTTCTGCAACCACTCTTTGTATTTTTTGTATATCATTTTTAAAGTTAGTCATAGGTGTTATAGTACCTTTTAATGCTTCAATAGTTAAATCAAGTGTTATTTCTTCTTGAAAAAATATTGTAGAATAAGCACAAACTCTTGTTAAAGCACCTTCTAAGCTTCTTACATCTGATGGACACATATTTGCTATATAATCAATCGCATCATCACTTATATGCCTTGAAAAATCCATGTTTGCCATCTTTTTTCTTAATATTTCTCTTCTTAAATCATTATCCGGTGGAAAAATATTTACTTTTAATCCCCAGTTAAATCTTGTTCTTAGCCTATCCTCTAAATGTTTTAAATCATCTGGAGAACTATCTGATGATATAATAATTTGCTTTTTATCATCATATAATGTATTGAATGTATGGAAAAACTCATTTTGTGTTTTAGGAGCATTTCCTAAAAATTGTATATCATCAATTATGAGTACATCAATATTTCTGTATTTATCTTTAAATAAATCTACATAATCAAAATTAGTTCCGTCTTTATCTTTCTTATTTAATCCTAAAAAATCATTAATAAATTGATCACTAGTAACATATAATACCCTTTTATTTGTATTTTTTACAATATAATTACCAATTGCCTGCATTAAATGTGTCTTACCAAGACCACTATTACCATATATAAACAAAGGATTATACATTTTACCAGGATTTTCAGCTACAGCAAGCGCTGTTGCTTGTGCAAATCTATTACTCTCACCTACTATAAAATTTTCAAAAACATAATCAGGATTTAAATTTGCTTTTTCTGAACTATTATAAGGTACACCAAGTTCTTCTTCTTCCTCTTTTTTTACAGTAATCTTTTTATTATTGTATTCATTTTCAAGAATGAACTCAAAATTAAAGTTAGTTCCTGTTATACTGTTGAAAATATCACTTATTATATCAATGTAAGATTCAGATAAATGTTTTTTATGAGCGATAGTTGGAACAATGATTACAGCGTGTTCTTCATTTAATTCAACAAGTTTTGATGTGCTAAACCAAGTATCATACGATAAACTATTTAATTTAGTCTTCATTATACTTAGAAATTTATTCCATATATTATCAATGTTCATGAACTATCACCTCCCCCTGATTAGATAGTAAAGTTATAAACTTATTATAACTCATTTTTATTCATTTTCAAGGCTAAAAATTAGTAAACAACACTTATCAACATAAAATGTGGAAACCACTCTATATAAAATAAGGGATTACAATACTTTTCCACATTTTCCACAAATTTACAATTAACAGGTACTTTTTAAACAACCATTATTTTTCCACATTATTGTGGAAAATGTTGATAACTTTATTTGACTATATATTATAAAGAAAAAATAAATATTTTTCCACAAAAAACTGTTAAAAAGTAAAAAAATGTCAAAATATTAAAAAAACAGATGTTTAAATCTGTCTTAAGTATTCAGCAGTATTAAATAATTTCATACTATTTGAGCCTTTTAAAAGGATGATATCATCTTTTTTAAGGTAATTTTTAAGAAATTCATGTGAATCATATTCATTATTAAATATATTTATATCTTTATTAAAGTTATTTTTAATAAGTTCATCTTTTATAAATTTAACTTCATTACCTACTAATATTACACCATCAATATCCTTATTTAATATATAACTACCTATTTTCCTGTGTATATCTTCTGAATAATCACCAAGTTCTAAAATATCACCTATCATTAATAGTTTTCTTTTATAATTAGATTTGGAAATCATATCTATAGAATTAATTAATGAATCGTAACTGCAGTTATATGTATCATTGATTATTGTAGTACCAGTTTTATTTATTATTTTTTCAAGTCTATTACTAGGTAATTTGAAAGTTTCTATACCCTTTTTAATATTCTCATCACTTATATTAAGCTCTTTTCCTACAGCATATGCAACTAAACTGTTATAAATGAATGCTTCACCAGGTGCGTTAACTTCAAAATCAGTATTTTTTATTTTAAATTTACTACTAAAAATTTCATCAACTATATTTGTTGCCATATAGTCACTTTCATTATTTATACCAATAGTTTTTATATTAACATTAATTTTATCTAGATTATGATGAAGCATATCATTATCATTATTTATAATAAGAGCACCATTTTCTTTAAGTCCATCGATAATTTCAAGTTTAGCCTTTAATATATTTTCTCTAGAACCAAGATTTCCAATATGAGCAGTACCTATATTAGTAATAACTGCGATAGTTGGTTTAGCTATTTTACTTAACAAAGTTATTTCATTTAAATGATTCATACCCATTTCAAGAACCATAGCATTATGGTCTTTTAATTTTAATATAGTTAAAGGAAGACCTATATGATTATTATAGTTTCCTTCTGTTTTTAAAACATTATATTTAGTACTTAATACACTTGATATTATTTCTTTAGTACTTGTTTTACCTACACTACCTGTAACTGCGATAACAGGTATATCATATAATGATCTTTTATATGCTGCAAGTTCTTGAAGAGCTTTAATAGAATTATCCACAAGAATAATTGTTTTACCATTGTAATCTTTAAAATCTATATCTTTGACAGATTCTTTTTCTAGTATGCAAGCACTAGCACCCTTTTTAAAAGCATCTTCATAAAATAAATTACCATCAAAAGTTTCACCTTTAATTCCTATGTAGCAATCATTTTCATTAATTTCTCTAGTATCTTTAGAAAAATTCTCTATTTTTAGATTTTCATCACCCATTATAAGACTTGCATTACATTCTCTTATAATATCTTTTACTAATATTTCTTTCATAAATTACCTCTTTCCAGCAATAACGCTTGAGCATTTTGAAATTTCATCAATCATTTTTTCATCAACAGGTTTACCTTCAATTATAATATCTTTTCCAGCACCAAATGGACTAATTTTCATACTTTCTTCCATTTCATCTTCAGTAAGAAATTTAAAGTCTTTTAAATCTTTTATATATTCATCTTCTTTAATGCCTTTTTCTTCTAATTGTTCTTTAGTTAAACCATCAAATACGTCATATATTTTACCCTCATATAATACACCGCAATGTCTATAATCATTTTTCATAACAAATTTTGCATCAGGGAAATAATGTTTTATTATTTTTGCAAGTTCGTAGCAACCTCCATTAGAAAAATAATATACAGAATCAACATAATCTATATATGAACTAAATTCATCATTAAATAAATCAATTGTAAATGTTATAAATTTACTAATATTATCAAGTTTAAGCATTGTTCTTCTCCTTTATAAAATTTTTAACTATTTCTTGGTCACTAAAATGATGTTTTTCAGTACCAATTATTTGGTAATCTTCATGACCTTTTCCAAGTATCATTAATATGTCATTATCTTTTAACATATTCATTCCTTTTATAATAGCTTTTTTTCTATCAAAGATAATTTCATGATTAACTTTATTTAATCCAGTAACTATGTCATTCATAATTTGTTTCTCATCTTCAGTTCTTGGATTATCATCAGTAAATATTACATAATCAGAATTTTCTTCTGCTACTCTACCCATTATTGGTCTTTTTGTTCTATCCCTATCTCCACCACAACCAATAATAGTTATAATTTTTCCCTTTTTATATTGATTTGCGCTCTTTAAAACATTAATAACTGCATCAGGTGTATGAGCGTAATCAACAAATACACTATTTGTATTATATTTAATCATTTCCATTCGTCCTGCAGGTGCCATTAAATCTTTGGTAATATCAATAATACTATCAATACTAAATCCTAATTTATTTACAAGCATAAGCGCAGTTAAATAATTATATACATTATAACTACCTACCATATTTATTTGTGTATTATATACTTTATTTTCATAACTAAATTCTATTTTTGTGTGCAAATGTGATAAAGAATAATCTTTTATTAAAACATCAGCATCAGTTTTACCAATAGTTATATTTTTATTTTCATTTAACATGAATTTTTCATGATGAGGGTCATCCTTATTTATAATAGCGACTTTCTCTCCCCTAGTTTTTTCAAATAATTTTCTTTTAGCGTTTGCGTAATTTTCTAAAGTTTTATGATAATCTAAATGATCTTGTGTAAGATTTGTAAATGCTACTTCATCAAATTTAAGTCCAAATATTCTATTTTTATCAAGTGCATGACTACTTACTTCCATAACAACATATTCACAGCCATATTCTTTTGCTTCTAGAAGCATATCATAAAGTAAATCAGTGTCAGGAGTAGTATTATTTAATAATCTTTTAGTATTTCCATAATAGAAACCAATTGTACCAATATATGCACATTTCTTACCAAGTAATGTTAATAATTGATATACTAAGTAACAAATTGTAGTTTTACCATTAGTACCAGTTACTCCAATTAATTTCATATCTTTAATTTTAGGATAATAATTTTCATAAAGATAATTATTTAAATACTCTTTTGTGTTTGGTACAACAACAGTTTCAATACTATAATTACCCTTTTCACATATAATTTTAGAGGCACCATTTTTAATAGCGCTTTCAATAAAATCATGTCCATCAGTATTTACATTTTTAATCGCAATAAATGTATCACCAGGTTTAACCTTTCTAGAATCAGTTTTTAGTTCTATCATCAACTCACCTCTAATTAATTATATCATAATGATTTTAAATTAATAACGAAAAAATAATATAAAAATATAAAAAATAAATAAAATATGTTAAAATTATATAAGGAAGTGGGAAAATGGTTATACTTAATATAGAAAAATATAAAAGTTTAAAAGAAGAAATAACTAAAATAAAAAATGGTGAATCAAATAATAAAATAGAAGATATAGTTATAGAAATGAAAAAATGTATCGACTTTCAGGAAAAGCACGAATTAGATAATGATGTAGAAGAAATTATAAATATTTTTGTTGATAAATTTGAAGAAAAAACTGGTGGAATAGCTTCTGAAACATTTACTGAGGGATTTTGTTATTATTTTGCCTTAATGCTAAAGAAAATGGTAGAAGAAATATTAAAGGAAGAGGCTCAAATATATACTACATATTTAAATGGAGTTCATGCTATAGTAAAAGTTAGAAATAATTTTTATGATATAAATGGAAATATAAATAATAAATATGATAAATTAGGTTATAAGAGAAATGATATTGATTTAAACAAATATTTTATTTCTGAAGGAGAAAATTTTTGGCTTTTTAGTGATTTATGCACTATTGCAAGAGGAAAAGAAATAATATTAAAAGAAGAAAAATTATGTGATACAATAACTGATGAACTTATAAAAGAGTTAAAATATTCGTAAAAAAAATTGTAAAAAGAGAAAAAATGTTTGACTTTATAAGAAAAAATGTATATAATTGAAATGTTTTATGAACTTGGAGGTGCAAAAATGAAAAGAACTTTTCAACCTAATAATAGAAAAAAAGCAAAAAAACATGGATTTTTTTCTAGAGTAAAAGGTAAGGTATTAAATAATAGAAGAAAAAAAGGACGCAAAACTTTATCTAAATAATTCCACTTTTTATTAGTGGTTTTTTTTGTAAGTAGGTGAAAAAAATGAAAAAAACTAATATAATAAAGAAAAATTTTGATATAAGTAAAGTATTAGATTCAAAAAAAGGCTATAGAAATAGATATTTTAATGTTTATTATAATGAAAATAATGTAGGAAAATATAGATTTGCGGTATGTGTATCTAAAAAAATAGGAAATGCTGTAACTAGAAACAAAGTAAAAAGACAAGTAAAAGATGTTATAGATAAAAGCAATTTAGTATTTAATTCTAATACTGATTATGTTATAATAATAAGGAAAGAAATTAATGAAATAAAATATAGTGAAATTAAGCAAAAATTAATGGATCTATTAAAGAAAGTAACAGATTAGGAGAAACTTATGAAAAAAAGCAAGATAATGAAAATATTAGTTGTAGTGCTATCAATATTTATAATAACTGGTTGTACAACAACACTAAAAGATCCAAAAACTAAAAAGGTTGTAACTTATGAAGATGAAAAAGTTAAAATAACTTTAAATGAAAATATATTATGTAAACCAACAAATAAAGGTTTAATAAAAGAATATAATAAATATAAAAAACAAATTGATATATCTAAATTACCAGATTGTGATAAATTTAAACCAAGTGATGCAAATTATAATAACTTATGGGAAACTTTAGTAGTTAAGCCACTTGCTTGGTTAACATTAAAAATTGGTAGTTTAGTAAAAAGTTATGGTATTGCACTTATAATTTTATCAATAATAATAAGATTAATACTTGCGCCATTTACTAAAAAAACTGCTATGCAATCAGAAAATATGAAAAAAATGCAACCAGAAATGGATAGAATAAATAAAAAATATGAAAATAAAACAGATCAAGATTCAATGACTAAAAAATCAATGGAAACAATGGCATTATATAAGAAATATGATATAAATCCATTCTCAAGTTGTTTATTTGCATTTATTCAAATACCATTATTATTTGGTTTCTTAGAAGCAATAAATAGAGTACCAGTAATATTTGAAGAAAACTTATTTGGTCTTATACTTGGAACAACACCATTTAAAGCAATTACATCTGGTCATATTGAATATGCAATAATAGTTATATTAATTGGTGCTACAACATTTATTTCTCAAAAATTAAATACAACAGCGCCAACACCTCAAACAAATGATATTAATCCAAATACAATGATGAATTTCATGCTTGTAATGATTGTAATAATGTCACTTAATTTCTCAGTAGCATTATCATTATATTGGATTGCATCAACATTATTTACTATTGTTCAAAACTTAATAGTTATTAAAACAAGTAAAAAGAAAGAGGTAAAGTAATATGAAAGAATATTTATATGAAGGAAAAAATGAAGAAGAATTAATACTTAAAATGCTTAATGAACTAGGTGTTAAAGAAGATGAAATCTTATATGTAACAAAGGAAGAAACAGTAGGATTATTAAAAAAGAAAAAAGTAACAATTAAAGCAATTCTTAAAACTGATGTTTTAGAATATTCAAAGAAATTTGTTACAGATTTAGTAAATGCTATGGGATTAGATGTTAAACTTGAAACAAAAAGAGGAGAGAATAATATACTAATTAAATTATACTCAGATAATAATCCAATATTGATAGGTAAAAATGGAAGAACATTAATGTCAATTCAAAATATACTTCATCAATCAATATATGCTAAAACTGGCATTCATGTAAATATTTTATTAGATGCATCAAACTATAAAGAAAAGAAACAAAAAAACATTGAATATATGGCAAAAAAACTTGCAAAAGAAGTAGTTCAAACAGGAATAGAAATTAAAATGGATTCAATGAATTCATATGAAAGACATTTAGTTCATGATGTTTTAAGTAATTATAGGGGTGTAAAAACTGAAAGTGAAGGAGAAGAACCTAATAGATGTGTTGTTATTAAACCATCTAAATAGGCTTCTTTTTTTTGACAATACATATTAAAAATGTTAATATATTCGCTCGAATGGGGGAAGTATTTATGGATAACATTAATTTTACTAGAGAAGAATTTAATAAACTATGGAATAAATTAGAATATTTAGGAAGAGGAGGAGAAGGAATTTGTAAAAGACTAAATAATAAAGAAATAATCAAATATTTAGATAGTCCTTATGCTAATTTTGATGGAGAAAAGATACTTAAATTTAAAGAATTTAAATCAAAAACATATTTATTTCCATATAAAATAGTTTGTATTGATAATGAAATAATGGGATATATTACAAGAAATTCTAGTGGTAAAAATCTTATTGAAGTTCCAAGAGATACCATAAGATTTGATAAATTTATAATTGGTTCAAAAAATGTAGAAGATGATACAAAGAACTTGTCTGATGAAGGAGTATTAACACATGATATATTGTTTAATATACTATATAAAAACGGAATATTTCATATGATTGATACATATTATTACGAAATAGTAGATGAAGATAATGAAAGTTTATACAAAAAAAATATAAGTTATTTTAATTATAGTTTATTAGAATTTTTAGTAAAAGACAGATTTTATAAATTTGTGTTTACATCAAAAGAGCTAACTGAGTTATACAAAGAAGTAGAAAATGGAGAATCGATAATATCATTTTTAGAAATGTTAAGACAAAGACTTAGTGAATATTGTGATAAAGATGTAAAAGTTGTTAGAGATGCTAAAAAAGCAATAACGTTATGTCATAAATCTGTATATCCAGAATACTTTTAATGAAAACTTCGTATTTGAAGTTTTTATTATGTTATAATAAAAAAAGGAAGTGATTTTTTATGAACGATACAATATGTGCTATATCAACAGCATTAGGTGTAGGAGCAATTTCAATAATAAGAGTTAGTGGAGATGAAGCAATAGATATTGTTAACAAAATATTTGATAAAGATTTAACTAAAAAAGAATCTCATACTATAAATTATGGACATATAGTTTATAATGGTGAAATAATAGATGAAGTAATGGTAAGTATAATGAAATCACCAAAAACATTTACAAAAGAGGATATAGTTGAAATAAATTCACATGGTGGTGTTGCCGTAACAAATAAAGTACTAGAAATATTACTTTTAGAAGGTGCGAGACTCGCAGAACCAGGAGAATTTACAAAAAGAGCCTTTTTAAATGGAAGAATTGATTTAGTAGAAGCAGAAAGTATAATGGATTTAATAGAATCAAAAACAGAAACATCTAGAAAACTAGCAATAAGTGGAATGGAAGGAAAAGTATCAAAATTAGTAAAAAATATAATAGACAATTTAGTAAAAGTAAATGCAAATATTGAAGTTAATATAGATTATCCAGAATATGAAGATATTGAAATTGTAACAAAAGAAAAAATAGAGGAAATGTCTAAATATATAAATAAAGAATTAACAAAACTATTAAATGAATCAGAAAATGGAAAACTTATAAAAGATGGAATAAATACATTGATTTTAGGTAGACCAAATGTTGGTAAAAGTTCTATATTAAATAAACTTATAGAAGAAGAAAAGGCAATAGTAACTAGCGTTGCGGGTACAACAAGAGATATAGTAGAAGGTCAGATAAGAGTAAATGGAATTTTACTTAATATAATAGATACCGCAGGTGTAAGAGAAACAGAAGATATAGTAGAAAAAATAGGTGTAGAAAAATCATTAAGTTTAATAAATGATGCAGATTTAATAATACTTGTATTTAATAATAATGAAAAATTAAATGATGAAGATAAAAAATTACTTGAATATACAAAAGAAAAAAAGAGAATAATAGTAATAAATAAAATAGATTTAGAAAATAATTTAGATATTAGTAATTTAAAAAATGAAAGAATAGTAAAAATTTCAGCATTAAAAGATAGTGGTATTGAAAGCTTAAAAAATGAAATAAATGATATGTTTAATCTAGAAGAAATTAATTTAGGAGATTTTACTTATTTATCAAATTCAAGACAAATATCACTTGTAAAGAAAGCAGTAGAAATATCGAAAAATTTAGAGGATGCTTTAAATAATGATGTACCAATTGATTTACTTGAAATAGATATAAAAGAAATTTGTGAAATACTTGGAGAAATAATAGGCGAGAGTTATGATGATAAATTAATAGATACATTATTTAGTAACTTTTGTTTAGGAAAGTAGGAAATAATGAAGAATATAGGAATAATAGGTAGTGGTAGCTTTGGATGCGCACTCGCAAACGTATTAATAAAAAATCATAATGTAAAAATATGGTCCTTTAAAAAGGAAGAAGCAGATGTAATAAATAATGAACATAGATGTATGTTTATTGATAATTCAAAACTAGATGAAAGAATAGTGTGTTATACAAATTATGAAGATGTAATAGAAGATTTAGAATATTTAATTTTAGTAACTCCATCAAGTGTAATTAGAAACACATGTCAAAATATAAAAAAATATGTTACAAATCAAAAAATAATAATCGCATCAAAGGGTATGGAAATAGAAACTAATAAATTTTTAATAGATATTGTAAAAGAAGAGTTAGATTTAAAATATATTGGAGTAATCTCTGGACCAAGTATAGCAAAAGAAGTAATAAATGATTTGGGATTAAAGGTTGTATTCGCATCTAATAATAGTGATTATAACAATGAAATAAAAAATAATTTTGAAACAGATAAATTTAAAATAGAATTAAGTGATGATGTAATTGGAACAGAATTAGGTGGAACATTAAAAAATATTATATCAATCGCATCAGGATTAGTTAATGGTCTTAATTTAGGAAATAATATGAACGCTATTCTTATTACAAAAGGACTAGAAGAAATAAAAAAAATAGGACTAAAATTGGGTGCTAAAGAAGAAACATTTTATGGTTTATCAAGTCTTGGAGACTTATTAACAACTTGTTTAAGTAATGAAAGTAGAAATAATAGATGTGGAATACTTTTATCACAAGGTAAAAAAATAGATGAAATAAAAGAAGAAATAGGCATGGTTATTGAAGGACTTGATGCTTTAAAAATAGCGTACAATATATCACAAAAGTATAATATTAACACTAAAATAATAAATACACTTTATGATATTATTTATAATGAAAAGAGTAAAGAATCTATAATAGACGCAGTATTAAATTAAAGAGGTAATTATGAATAAAAAGGTAATAATTGGAAACTTTAAAATGAATTTACTTCCAAATGAAGTAGTTTTATATATTGAAAATTTAAAAAAAGATATAAAAAGTAATAATGAAATTGTATTATGTGTTCCATATGTGGATATTCCTTATGCATCAAATATAGTAAATGATACTAATATTTATGTTGGTGCCCAAAATATGTATAGCAGAGAAGAAGGAGCATATACAGGTGAAATATCAGTAAAAATGTTAAAATCTATAAAAACAGATTATGTATTACTTGGTCACTATGAAAGAAGATTATATTTTAATGAGACAGAAGAAGAAATAAATAAAAAACTTATATTAGCGTTAAAATATAATATAAAACCTATTGTGTGCATTGGATCAAATGAGTCATTAGAAAATGAAATAAATATGATATTAAAGGATATTAAAAAAGAAAGTATAAATATGAAGTTGTCAACAAAAAGTAGACACTAAAAAAGAATTATTTGAAGCCTAGTTGAGTTCTATACTCAACTGGGTTTTTATATTGTAATGCATAGCTTGGACGATAATTGTTATTATCCCAAACTATATCATCAATAAATTCTTGAACTGTGTTATAATTATTTATGTCAAAATCAATATACATTTCTTTCTTAATCCAGCCATTTTTAGACTCAATAACTGGATTATCTGTCGGTGTTCCAGCTCTAGACATAGATCTGGTTACTTTATAAGAATTAAATATATTGTTAAATGACACTGAGGAATAAACGACGCCTTGATCGGTGTGGACAATGGTTTCAAGGTTTTCGTATCCTCTTTTTATTTTGTTATTTAACATATTATTTAGTGCCTCACGATGATTTAAAACACCATTACCACACATTGATTCTCTAACATCATATCCAACTATTTCGTTATTAAATACATCTAAATAAAATGTCCAATCATATTTCTTTTTTTTAAAGTAGAATGTTGTTGTATCCGATACTACTTTTTCAAATGGTCTAGAAGTTTTCCAATTACCATTAATTATATTTGAATATTTAATTGATTCTTCTCCTGGTCGTTTGTATTTATAATGTTTAGCTTTTGATTTAATATTTAATATCTTACATACTTTATGAACAAGATTGGATGATACATACCATCCAGTTTCATCCCTTATTATCTTATTTATTCTATGATAACCATAACTTGGTTTTCTTTTATGAACATCTACAATTAGTTCGCCTAATTTTTTTCTGTTTATTTCATAATTATTTAATATATCTTTATTTTTCAACCATTTATAGTATCCTGATCTAGAAACTTTCATTATTTCACATAAAGACTTTATGCTATATTCCTTGCTTAATAATTCTATTATTTCATATTTAGCTTGTGTTACTTTATGAATTTTACATATGTACCATCTTCTTTCATTAGGAATCCTTTTTTTAACATTTCGTTCTCAATTCTTAATTTCAGATTTTCATATTCAAGTTGTTCTTCTTTCGTAAGTTTTTTCTTATTATAATATTTTGATAATGGATTATTATGTTTTCTTTTTGGCGTTAATCCTTCCATACCGCTTTCTCGATAAGCTTTAATCCAGTTATTTATCATTCCATTGCTTAGACCTGTTTCTTTTGTAACTTGACTTGTGCTTTTTTCAAAATCCAATGCTGGTTTTATAATTTTATATTTTTCTTCTGCAGTCCATTGTTTATATTTTTGACCTTTGCTTGCCATTTTATCATC
>ERZ791736.374-NODE-374-length-12902-cov-2.993462_pt1 | contig 12902 bp, 8 predicted proteins | sample MGYA00509940_ERZ791736 | MGnify/ENA primary metagenome ERZ791736 (study PRJEB30046, sample SAMN00792014) | human gut metagenome | study: EMG produced TPA metagenomics assembly of the A metagenome-wide association study of gut microbiota in type 2... | reverse complement strand
ATAGACATAATGATAAACTATACATTGGCCATTACCAACTGAAAGCAATTTTACGAAGTGGGAGCAATTTTCACAGTCGTACAACTTTTTTGGCAAGGCCTTAAAATCAAATTTAGAGAGGTATAATATCAAGAAATCATTGAGAAAAAAACAGATTATGAAAAAAAAGGATTATATTATGAATAACGAGCTAAATATTATTTTTTAATATAATCCTAAGGTCAGTCGAGAAAAATAAGAATAGTTAAACATAGCCTCGAAACTTTGTTAAAAATTAATATTTTTCAAAACTTAACTCAATATCTAGTTTATTTTAAGAAATATATAAAGATTATTCAAAATATTCGGTAAATGATGGAAATATTAATTTGCTCCAATACTGTTTTTATTTTTCCAAAGACCTCAACAAGAATGAACTTTAGACTGTTGATAATATAACCCTAAATAATTGGGAAAAAATAGGAGAAAAATCATGATTAAAAAAGAAATAGATGGAGTAACATATGTTTATGTTCAAAAGGAGATGTGGGACGGGATATGGGAAATTTTAGGCAGAATTGATGAGATAGTGAGTAAATATGACCAACATAGCTGAACTGCCCACAAAAGACACAATAACACTTATCATCAACAAAAAGAATCCGGATAAGGTCACATATGTATTCAAAAACAGGTACGGCAATAAGATTGGAGAGCATGTAAACAGGCTTCCGGCCACATTATCGCCGCAGAGCAATGTCGCAAGGCAATGCAAACAGATTATGAATCAGAAAGGCAAAACGGATCCAAAGATGCTCAACAGCCAGTTCGAAGAAGTGAAACAATTGCTGCAGCTCAACTATGAAAATGAACTATCCTCCATTGAACAGGAAATAGCTGACAGAAAGCAAGCTGAAAAAGAAAAGGATATCATTAAATCAAAGGAAGCTATCACCAAACTTCAATCACTAGACTATCTTTGATTTATATTGGAAGCATTGTTGAATGGTTTACAGCAGGTGAGAGGAACAACATACTTTATGCGTTTACCGTATATGCTGGACAGGTTATCCTAAAAAATCCTGTGTCAGTGATATGTTTGGGTGAAGCCAGCAGCGGCAAATCCCACATCCAAGAAACAGCATTAAGACTGATTCCAAAAAAATTCATAGTCAATGAGAAGAAAATCACTGAAGCTGCACTGTTCAACCGTGCAAAAAAGGACAGGTATTTCTATGACGGCAAGATTGTCAATTATGGTGATATGGGAGGTGCCAATGACCATGAGTTCATGGAAGAATCCAAAAACCTTATGAAGGAACTTCAGTCAGACGGCTTTCTAAATAAACCATTAAATATTCCAGATGGTGAAGGTGGATGGGAAGTAAAAGACCTGAAACTGGAGGGCCGGCCTTGCCTGACATACACTACCGTACCTAACCACAATTTCGATGAACAGGAAATGAGCAGAAGCATTTTCATCACACCAAGAATGGACAATAAGGAAATATTCAACCGCAGAAACAGGTTATTGGAATTCAAACATGGCAGGAGCTACAACACTTTAAAGAAATACGAAAATGAAGCTGAACTAGTGCCTTATATGTTATTGCATCTAAAGGAAGTCTTTAAAGATATTGCAATAATAAACCCCTATGTTTATTTTGTAATTGACTTTTTAAAGAACTCAGCTTTCTATAAAAGGGATTTCGACAAGTTCAATGGGATATTAAAAACGATGACTGCCTTGAATTACTATAACCATGAAGTCCATGACGTTGACGGCAAAAAGGTAATCCTAACCAATATTGCAGACGTGCAGCAGTTCATGAGCTTGCTGAATCCATACAAGGAAAGTATATCTGCAAATCTTGCCCAAAAGGCTGTTGATGTATTAAACGATATCAGAAATAATATCGATGAGTGGAAGATGCAAAAGGAGAGGGTGATGCCCGGTATGGGAATTACAACCAGCGAATACTTTCAACTTCAAAATCTTGAATTAAGCTTAGATTCAGTTAGAAAATACATGTATGCATTGAAAAATCAAGGATTTCTACAGATAACTGAACGTTTCAATAACTTCAATATATATGACTTGGCTAATAGTGAAATTGCACATATCAGCTACGACCTAAAGCACATTGACGATTCAGTGTATGAGGACATCAGATATGAGATTGGCGAATGGGTAGTAGATCTTATGAATGAAGATAAGTTTGTTGAAGGCTTAAGCGTTATGAACTTTGACAGTGAGGTGGAAAAACCTGTTTGGGCAAAAACCAGAAAGACCAAAAAGACTTTTAGAAAAGTCTTTGAAAGGCCCTTAATTGAAAACGATTGAAAATTGTTCTTCAGTTAATTGAAGCATTATCCAATGTTTTTCTATAGGGTTTGTTAATGTGGAAAATTAAAAAAGATCATGATTTTCAAAACAAGTGATGGGAACTTTTAAAGTTCCTCCCACATACTTTCGAAAGTGCAGTCTTTTTAAAAATATGTTTGATTTAAAAGGCATGAGAACTGTTATTTTCATTGTTAAAGACTTTTGAAAAGTTTTTTAAAAAGACCATTGCAAAAGTCTTTGCGGTCTTTTTGGTCTTTTTTAAATCGGTGATGTTAAATGAAATCCATAAGACAACAGATAATCAAAGCCAAAAAGGAAAAGACAGAAAGGGAGAGTGAACTGTGGTTTGTTGATTACTGCAACAACTGCAAAACTGGATTGGCCTTTAAAAATGATGTCCCATGTCATCATCCATATTACTGCTGGCATGAAGGAGAACCAGCTATTGTTCAATCAGACCTTGTCAGGATTGATGAGTTTCGAAGATTACATGGACACATCACAGCACAGATGTATGTTGAATATAAGCAATTGAGAAAAAGGCAGCGCCAATTGGTTTGGAAAGGTAGAAGAAAATTGCTGAGAGGCTAATATTTACATCCGGTCTTAACTTGTTTTTTAGCTATTGTTTCATTTGGATAGCAGTGATTTTTATAAAAAAGTTGAATGCCCATTTTTTCGTAAACCCTGGTCTATTCTGCCCATAAGGGAAAAATTCGATTTGGTAAAATATCTGTAGAATCTTGTCTACTTATATAAACCTTGATTTAATAGTAGATTCAAGTTTAAATAATAAATATTCATATATTTAATTAACTAACAGTTTAAACTCAAAAATTTTTATTGAACCAACTTTAAATTCACTATATTGAATATCTGACTTGTTACATACAGCCAATATTGATATTAATGTTTTAAATGTTTATTAATAATATGCAGAATGTGAAACATGAATCAGATTTCTTATGAATGTACCATCAAATTCTTCAGTTGCATCATGATTATGAAGCAAATAATCAGAATTTTCAAAAAGTAGCTATTAGAAATCAGGTGGAAACCTGACTCATCAAATAGCTAATCTTCAACACCACTTCATAGCTACCGTCAGTTGCGATTGTGAAAGATTTGGAATGATGTGTTATTCATTGCCAAATTATTTCTTTTTAATATGGTCTTCCAATTTTGCACTAAAAACTTCATTAACATGGTCTGTTACTTTTTCTAATTGCCAAGTTCTTTTCTTAAATGAACAATTAAAACAATCATAAGTATACCAAAGAAAGTTGTCTTGATAATCTAATTTAACATTACATTTTTCACATTTTGGTTTGGGAGGTATATCAAAATTATTATAGACATTAATAAGATTTACAGGTTCATCTTTAGGTATTTCAACATCCCATTTCATATCAAATGCATTTGCAAAACATACTTTCTTATAAGGAACAATATGCCAATGTTTAAGGATGTCAGTTTTACCTTCGTTCATTTTTAATCTAATTTTAACTACAATTGCAATTATTACAAATAACAAATAAATGTACCAAGGTATGTCAAACAATATTTTTTCAAAAGAGGATGTTGTAAATATTGAAGAAATCCCTGCATAAATAACTGGAATAAATGCTATGATAATATTAAAAAATCCTCGTATAGATTCACTTAAAATTATCTCTTTATATTTTTTATTAACCATTTCACTACCTTATACCTTTTCTGCCTGATCTTCATACAATAAATCCAATAAGTAATTTTTCAATTCATTCCTTAATTGGGAATTAGAATTGATTTTACTAAAGAACTGTTTATTATTTTTACGTACAGACATGAGTTCATCATTAAAGTAATCATCAAAAACAGCTCTTAAGTTTTCTTTCTTATTCTTTTGTGCTTTAGTATTCAATTCTTCATTACTCCTGATTCCATCAGCCAATTGTTTTAATATTAGCTTATCAGATTCCTGAAAATCTGTTTTAAACATTTCATTTAATTTATCAAGAATTATGGATAATTTTTCTTCCTCATCAGGTTTGTATTGCACATCAATGCTTATAATTGGATCAAGTCCACCTTCACCATCATCCAATGTTATCTTTGTACCTTCATCACGCGTATCGATTTTATATGAATCCATATCCACATCCTCTAAAACATTGAATGGAAGAGGCTCATTTATCGTAGGTAACTTCTTAGACAGGAATTTTAGATATATGAAAAGTTTTTCAAGTCTTAAATCACTGAATGGAAGTAATTGTGACATGAAAGAATAAACACTTTGATATTTGCGTATTTTCTTTTTAAATTGGACCTTATATTCCTTATCCAGTTTTTCAAATTTCTGTATTGGACTATCCAATAAATTATGCAATGTAGCTTGAGGTACACCATCGTGATATGACTTGTAGAATTCATTTACTTGATCTTCATAAAACAAATCAAAATCATAAATGTTTTCCATTAAATCATAAAGTTTATGATAATCTGTCTTGCTTGTTAAATATGTTTCAGTATAATAAGGTTCAAATGCTTCTCTGATTTCTTCTTTTTTATTTACGAAATCAATAATGAGAGTATTGGTTTTATTTGGTGCAATACGATTAACACGGCTTAATGTTTGCACAGCAGCAACACCACTTAACTTCTTATCAACATACATTGTATGTAATAAAGGTTCATCAAAACCTGTTTGAAACTTATTGGCAACAATTAAAATCTTATATGCATCTTCTTTAAATGCTTCCTTAATTGATTTTTTACCTTCAATTTTATTCATATTGCTTTCAGTATACTCCAACCCATCAAGTTTAATAGTGCTGGTAAATGCCACAAGTGTTTTAATATTAAACTTGTTCTCTTTGATTTGTCTATCAAACTCCAGTTTATAAAGCACTGCTTCTTTTCTACTACTAGTAACAAGCATTGCCTTAGCTTTATCATCGATTTTTTTAATAGTGGAACTCATAAAATGATTAAGCATAATGGCTGTTTTTTTCTTAATGGAATGTGGATGTTGCTCAACATATTTCTTCAGAACTTTCATAGCTTTATCTTTACTATATGAATTATCCTCATCAGCCGTTTGAACTAATTTAAAGTAGGTTGGATAAGTGATATAATACTCTAACACGTCAAGAATAAAACCTTCCTTAATAGCTTGTTTCATACTGTATAAATGATGGGGCCTATATTCTTCAAATGTTTCATCCCATCTACCAAATTGTTCTAATGTTTTCTGCTTTGGAGTAGCAGTAAAAGCAAAGAAGGACAAATTAGGTGTCCTCCTTCTTTTTTCCATTTGCTCATAAAGATCAGCATCAGCATCATCTTCAACTCCATAAGCAGAACCAGCATCTACTTCAGCACTAGTCAAACTCCTTCTCACATCACTAGCATAACTACCACTTTGAGAAGAATGTGCTTCATCAACAATAATTGCATATGTCCTATCTTCAACATCTGCAATTTCATCAACAATCCAAGAAAACTTATGTATTGTAGAAACAACAATATTAGTTCCAGATTTAATTGCTTCAGCTAATTGCTTAGAGTTATCTTCAATCTTTTGAATAAGATCCTTTTTCTTTTCAATAGCTTTAACCTGGTCTTGTAATTGTTTATCAATGACTTTACGATCAGAAATGACAAAAATCATATCGTAAACACGCTTATTATTCTCGTCAAACTTATTAACAAGGCCATGAGCCAACCATGCAATAGTCTTGGTTTTACCAGACCCCGCACTATGTTGAACCAGATAATTGTGACCTGGTTGTGGATTATCTAATAAAGTATTAACACAGTCCAACTGATGGAAACGTGGGAATATAGTTACTTTATCTGTTTTTTTCTTCTTACCTTTGGTTTCAATCTTTTCGTCGAAGATAAAATCATTAATCAGCCTTGATAATTGATTCTTTTGCAATATCTCAGTGTACAGATATGAAGTTTTATAATACCCATCAACAACAGGATTTGTAATGCCTTTATTAAAAGGTAAAAACCTTGTCTTAGGACCAATTAACTTTGTTGCCATTTGAATATTTTCATCACTCATAGCAAAATGAACAAGACAATTCTTAAACAACTGCTCATTAGGGTCACGATCATACCTATATTGATCCATAGCTTTTTCTACACCCTGAGTAAAAGTATCCTTCAACTCAATAGTGGAAATAGGAATACCATTAATAAAAATAACCAAATCTAAACGATTACCATTATCTTTATCCTCATATTCCAGTTCTTTAACAACAGAGAAAATATTTTGACTATATTTAACCTCCAAATCAGGATTCAAACTAGTATTCGGCTTAGGATAAAACAAATCAAACTTCACCATCATCTCATTAATACCTTCACGAAGAACACGAATAGTTCCACGTTCACGAATCTTATTGCACAAAGTTTTAATGAAAGTTGCTTCAGGATTAGCGTTATGATTAGCAAAAATCTCCCAAGCATCAGGTTGAGAAGTTTTAATAAATTTTAAAACTAACTCAACATCTAAAAATGATTTCACATGATAATCTTTAGTAGATCTTACAACATACCCTGTACTTTCAAGATAATCAATAATATCTTGTTGAAAAGCTTTTTCTTTAGTATCAGTAGTCATATCACTTCCTCCCTTACATCAATTTTACCTGTAACAACGTGATGAATTAAAGAAGATTTATATTCTTCCAATAATTCAATATGTTTTAAAATTTTATCAGTAGCCTTAGCAATCTTAGATGTTTCAATATCTAAATATTGTACAATTTCACCTTGTTCATTTAATGGAGGCTTACAAATATATGCATTATTAATGGGATATGATCCTAAACCAAATCTTGTAACTCCATTTGCACCTAATTCAAATTGTTTATTAATTCTATCACTTTCAAATAATCTAAACAAAAATTTTGGATTAATTATATTAGTATCGGGTTTTATTACAGCTAAATGATATCCGCAAACTACATTTTCTAGATTTTCAGTAACAATTGCAGGAACTGCTATATCATCAGCAGATTCAGAATCTTTAGTTATTATGATATCGCCAACATCTAATGATAACTTTTTAATTTGATCAGGAGTAGTGGTAGCTTTCATAAAATCTATATCCATCGTAATGAACTCATTATTATATACATCAGTGTAATTACACAATAAAACAGGAGGTTCGTTTTCTTTAGATTTCTTATCAATATTACTTGGTTTAACTTGTGAGATATTTTTAATTTTTTCAACTTCCCAATGTTTAGGTATTTCACCAATTATTTCTATGCCTGAATATTTCATTGGAACATCAGGATTTAAACCCTTAGTAACTATTTGATTAATTAAAGAAACTTTTTTTTCCTTAAGTAAATGTATAAGTTTTTCATTTTTAGCAATAATTTCATTGATTTTTGTTGTTTGTTTATTTAAGTAGTTAGATATTAGTTCCTGTTCCTCAAGAGGTGGTTTAATAATAGGTAAATTTAACAAGTCCTCTTTATTTAAATTACTTCTTACACCCACACTACCTAATTGGTTAAAAATATGTTCATACCACATATTTAAAAAGTAATTTTCAGCATAAGCAGGTAAAATATCTCCATTACTAGACAATGTTATATATGCTGGTGAAACTACCATCATATTTTGATAGACCTACTCTACTGGTTTTGATATTTTCCAAATCAATTAACTTAAATATCAATGAATTTTTTCTAACAATTTGATATGTTTCAAATTTTTCAGGTTGTAATCCTTCTGCATCTTCTTTAGACCTTTTAATAACTCCATTTAATGTAAGTGCTAATCTTTGATAATCATCAGCTAGAATTCCTGCAACTTGTTTTTTACTAAAAAAATGATGTTTAACAGGAATTTTTTCCCAATGCGAAGGAATATCTCCAACCCAATATATGTTTGAATTTTTATATTGGTTGTATTTTATGTGTTTCATAGTTGTCATCCCCTAAGTAATCCTTGTATTTCAGCAGTAACTTCAGATATTTCTGCTTCAATTTCTTCAAGTGATCTTGGCGGTTCATATACATAAAAGTATTGAGTAAAATTAATTTCATAACCAATTTTATCTTTTTTAGAGTCATACCATGCATCAGGATAATATTTAAGAACTTCATCATCAAAATAATCATCAATATTTTGTACTAATGGTATTTTTTCTGTATCTCTTAGATTACTGTCTGCTTTTGGTTTACCTTTTTTATCAGTTACATATTCCGCTGAGTCATCATGTTCTGATAACTTTTCAATGACATTTTTTATAAATGCTGGTTTAAAATCAAATTGATTTAATGCCTGTTTGACCTTAACTTCGAAGGTATCCCAGTCAGTATATAAGTCATCGCCTATTGCTAGTAATGCTTCTTTTATTGCTTCTTGTTGTTTCTTACCTTCTACTTCTTCAGTCATTTTTGTTTCTAAATCTTTATTTTTACTTTCTGCAAGTTTTTTGAATGCAGAATATGAATATAAGTTTTCAAGTCTTTTTTCTGTTACTTGGTAGTTTAACTGCATAGGACGTTCTACCGTGATTTTTGTGTATCCAAAGTCTTCATTGTTGAAAATTTTAACATTATCACTTTCTTTAAACTCCAAATAAATATCGGTAATTTTATCAATTGTTTCATCAGGTATTAAATTTCTTTTATTACCTAAATTTTTCCTCATGAGAATATATTCATTTCTAGCATCAATTAATTGTACTTTACCTTCTCTTTTGGGTGTTTTTTTATTAGTTAGAATCCAAACATATGTTCCAATCCCAGTGTTAAAGAATAATTGGTCAGGTAATGCAATAAGTGCTTCAAGGTAATCATTTTCAAAAATCCATTTACGAATGTTACTTTCACCGGATCCGGCATCTCCAGTAAACAACGGTGATCCATTGGTAATTACTGCGATTTTTGATTTGTCATTTGTTTTCATTTTTGAAATCATGTGTTGGATAAAAAGTAATTGTCCATCACTTTTACGTGGTAGGCCAGCTCCAAATCTTCCATTGTATCCTTGTTCTGCTTCGGATTTTACTTCATCTTCATCGGTTTCCCAATCCCTACCATAAGGTGGATTAGAAATCATATAATCAAATGTTTTTCCACTTAATTTATCATTGGATAATGTGCTGTATGGTCCTTTAATGTTTTCTGCTTTTTCTCCTTTCATTAACATGTCTGCTTTGCAGATTGCATAGATTTCATCTTGGATTTCTTGACCGTATAATACTATGTCAATGTCTGGGTTGATATTTTGTATATACTCTTTGCAGCTTGTTAACATTCCTCCAGTTCCACATGCAGGGTCATATACTAGTTTTATGCTCCCAGATTCATTTTCTTCACCAGCAAATAGTAGTTCTGTCATAAGTTTTACTACATCTCTTGGGGTGAAGTGCTCTCCTGCTTCTTCGTTGGATTGTTCAGAAAATCTTCTAATTAGTTCTTCGAATATTGTTCCCATTTCATGATTTGATACAGCTTTAGGTGATAAATCTACTGTTGTTTCAGAGAATTTTCTTACAAGTTTAAATAATATGTTTTTCTCTGATAGTGTGTTGATGTGTTTTTCCATATCAAATCTTATGAAGATGTCTTTAACATTTTCACTAAAACTATTTAAGTATTGTTTTATGTTTGCTTCAATATTGTTTGGATCTTCTAATAATTTTTTGAAGTCGTATGGAGAATAATTGTAGAATCCTAGTTTTTTTCCATTTTCATCTACTGATTCACTCATTAATATTAGTTCTAATCCATCATCGTTTTTGTTTTCTTCATATGCTTGTACTACTGCATCTTTTGAATATGACAATACGCTATCAAATCTTTTTAGTACTGTGAATGGCAATATCACTTTTTGATAATCATTTCTTTTGTAATATCCGCGCAATATGCTGTCTGCTATGCTCCATATGAAATTAGCTTTTCACTAAAGTTGCTCATTTTATCACCTTTTATATAATATTTATTTTGGTTATATCTTGTTATAATTTTATAGGCATAAGTTCATTTTTTTAATAACTCCCCTATTTTTTCATTAAGTTCTTCATCTACTTGTTTCAATTCCTTTTTAATTGCTTTTATGTTAGCAATTGTTTTTTCAATATCAATAGCTTCTAATATTTCTAAATCAACATATCTGTTAATTGATAGATTATAATCATTTTCGCGAATGTCATCTATAGTAGCTATTTTTGATATTAACTTTTGTTCTTCCCTATTTGATAATAAACTAACATATTTATCAATATCAACAATACTCAATACTTTTTTCTTTAATTCCCGTTTAGTTTCGGCATCCTTTAGATTTAAGTAATATATTCCATTTTCAGTTGGTTTTTTGTTAATTACTAACAATGCTCTTTGAATTTCCGCTATTTCAAATTCTCCTTGAGGCAATCCAATGATGATTGAAATGAGTTCATTATCTACTAAATATTTTATTATCTTTTTATCAGGTAATGACCTAAGAACAGCTGTACGTACAAGTATTTTAATTGTTCCATCTTCATCAAGATTGTACAACATATCTAATAGATATGCAAGTTCAGTTGATTTTTTAGGAGCATATGGTTTAAATCTTTCATCATCATATGCATTTAATTTTATTTTACGGTTAACTGGAAGAGTAGACACGCACAAATCAAATTTAGCATTCCAATTAATCGGTTTTAGAATATCATTGGACTTAATGAAAATATTTTTATAATTTACATTATTTGTTAACAATGAAATTTTAGCTAATATACAATTAATTTCATCTGGATGTTGTCCATAATAATTTTTAACATTAATTTTATTACCAATCTCAGCAAGTAAAGTAGCTTCGCCTGCAAACGGATCATAAAGATTTTTAACTTCTTTTTGGTTTACTGTCATTAATTTAACAATATCTTCACTTGGTTTAATAACACCACTACCTCTACTTTTTTCCATTGATGAAGTATTTATTACAAATAGCACTATCTCTCCAAGTGTTGCCATTGTTTCTGAACACAATGTTTCAACAATTTCAATTAGCATTAACCAATTATTGTTTTCATTATAAGTTTCAAAATCGACTAAATCAAATAAATTATAAAAGACATCTGATGATTGAGCATTATCCTTATTTTGTGTAATTTGTTCAATACCCTCTTTTAATGTATCAATAACATGACCTTTGTTAGTAAGTAAATTTTCATAGTATAAATCTTCATTTAACTCATAACCTAAGTCTCCTTTATCGTTTTTTACATTTTCGGATAAGTATTTATAAGCCAGTAAGCTAATTACTTGATACAAAGTTTGAACTCTATTTCCAGGAAGACTTCTCATCATTCTTCTTGCAGTGTTAATGTTGTTAGTCAATTCAAAATCAACATGTAATTGTCTGTATTTGTCTTCTTGCATATTATTCAACTCCTTGTGTTTCTTGAATAATAGCTTCTTTTAGATTCATATTTTCGATTATAAGTTTTTTCTGTAAAGCTATTTCTTTATTAATTAACTGTATAGTTTCCACATACTTTTTTTGTTCTTCCATTGAAGGAATTTCAAATTCAAGTTTTTCTACATCAGATTTTTTAATCTGTTTTATTACACCTTCAGAGAATTTTTGAATTTGGTTTCTTGCAATACCACTATTCAATAACTCTGCTAAAAAGGTTGAATCCACATCTTTTGGTTTAATTATTACAAATTTTGAAGATACAACAACATTTTCGGGTATGTCACTATTTTCATCTATATTAACTGCCACTTGAGGTTCAGATAATTTGAAAATAACATCCCCTTTTTGTGTAAGATATTTTGAATCAATATCTTTAGCTATATCTCCTTCTCTTGTATAAAATTCATCAACTGTACAATATAATACATCAATTTTCTGTTTTTCCCCATCATATTTTTTGGAATATCTGCTGATTGATGCACCAATTGATATTTCTGCTATTTGATCCAAAGTAGTTTTCATGTGTTTATTCTTCCTTATTTTCATAACTCCTCGGTTATTTTGGTAATTCCTAATTTATTCTCTTTGCATATCTCTTTCAATCGATTTAGTACTTCTTCAAAGATTGTGCTTTGTTCAGTGAAGTAATATATTGCAGGTGTTGCATTGGTGCATAATCCTATTTCAATGCGATTATTAAATATTATAAATCTAAAAAGATCGTCGTAGATATTAATATCTCTTCTTATACTACTCATTACTTCATCTACTGTTTCAGTAGTTACAAATTTCAAACCCACAATGTAACTGTGTGTAGTTATTTGACATTCTTTTTTAATTTCATCTATGTTCATTTTTTCATCTCCATGTGTGGATTAAGTAGAATGCCAAAATCTTTATTAATATTTGTTGCCAAATATTTAAATGCAAATTATAAATTTCAGCATGTTCTACTGATCCACTTTTTTATAAGAAGTGGTTCATGGAATATGTTTCTAGTTTTCAAAACTATGTTCCTATTACCTACGAACACTTCCTGATTATAACTATTTCACTAATCATATATAAAGGTTTCGCTTCTACGAAGTAGGAACAAATTTATTTTTAATAGAAACAGGATTTTTATACAAACATCAATAATGATAAATCT